>Ga0315273_10008658_pt1 | contig 12856 bp, 14 predicted proteins | sample YL17G02_0_MG_FD_205753 | JGI IMG/M metagenome (GOLD analysis project Ga0315273, IMG submission 205753) | Sediment microbial communities from Yellowstone Lake, YNP, Wyoming, USA - YL17G02_0 | ecosystem: Environmental > Aquatic > Freshwater > Lake > Sediment | place: USA: Wyoming | collected...
CAATCGATATCTGAACTGGGTTTTTACATACAGAGTAAACTTAAACAGACCGTCAACTGATGGAAGAGGGGTCCTATACCCCTCTTATTTTTTTTTAAAAGGAGGAAGAATAATTCTCATTATATGAAAAAACAAATAGTTAGCACGGAAGATATTGAGCCCCCCCCCTCGTCGGAAGCTCAACTCAAGCTCTGGAGTGAGGAATCGCTTTCTGATCTTTCAAAAACTGAAGTTGAAAAGCAGCCGAACCCTAAAGTAATCCAGATCCGTAAGACCCCGCCCTTACCGAGGTTCAAAATCGGCCCACGTACCTCGGTCTTCCGTCAACGGTTTTTCCCGTCTATAAACCTTACAGATTGGAATGACTGGCAATGGCAACTTCGCAATCGCATCAAAACCCTGGAGGCGCTGAACACTTTTATTCATCTTTCCGAAGATGAACAAAGGGCTATGACCTATTTGGCTAAGCAACTCCCGTTGTCCATTACGCCCTATTATGCCAGCCTCCTGGATCAGAACAACCCATTGCAACCTTTGCGCCGTGCCGTGGTGCCGACAACCGCCGAACACTTTTTCTCAGCCGGCGAAGCCGAAGACCCGCTTGGCGAAGAGCATGACAGCCCTGTCCCTGGCCTGGTGCATCGCTATCCTGATCGCGTCCTATTGCTGGTGACCGGTTTTTGCTCCACCTATTGCCGTTATTGCACCCGTTCCCGCATGGTAGGCGATGAGCATCGGACCCACTTTACCCGGGAACACCTGGAAAAAGGGATTGATTATATTAAGTCCAACCCCAAAGTGCGCGATGTGCTCATTTCCGGCGGTGATCCCTTGACTATGCCGGATGAGGACCTGGAATGGATCTTGTCCCGGCTGAGCCGCATCGAGCATGTAGAATTTGTGCGTATCGGGACCAAGGCGCCGGTCGTGCTGCCGCAGCGCATTACGCCCAACCTGACCCGTATGCTGAAGCGCTATCATCCCATTTGGATGAGCATTCATTTTACGCATCCGGACGAATTGACTCCGGAAGTAAGCCAGGCTTGCGAGCGTTTGGCTGACGCAGGGATTCCTTTGGGAAGCCAAACCGTGCTTTTAGCCGGTATCAATGATCAAGTGGAGACCATGAAACGTTTGATGCACGGCCTCCTGAAAATTCGTGTTAAACCTTATTATTTGTATCAATGCGACCCGATTCAAGGCTCCGGTCACTTCCGGACGCCCGTTGAAAAAGGTTTGGAGATCATTAAGGGACTGCGGGGATACACCACCGGTTATGCGGTTCCCAATTATGTGATCGATGCCCCTGGTGGCGGCGGTAAAATACCCTTGATGCCCCAAAATATGGCTGGTCGCGAAGAAAACGACTTGATCCTGACTAATTACCAAGGACGACAATATCGTTATCCGGATCCCGCCGGTCAACTCGGTTGTGCGGATTAGTAGTATATTCGATTAAGGAATGACGCTTATGAAAGTCGGGTTGACCTATGATTTGCGCCAGGACTATCTTGCCCTGGGATTTAGCGAAGAAGACACAGCCGAGTTTGACCGGCCCGATACGATCGATGCCATTGAAAACACACTCCAGGCATTAGGTTATGAAACCGATCGCATCGGACATATCCGCAGCTTGGTCAATCGCCTGGCGCAAGGTCATTGTTGGGACATGGTTTTTAACATTGCGGAAGGGCTCTGGGGTTTTGGCCGCGAGGCCCAAATCCCGGCCCTTCTTGAAGCTTATCAAATTCCTTACACTTTTTCCGACTCGCTCGTCTCGGCCTTGACCCTGCACAAGGGCCTGACCAAACACGTGATCCGCGATCAAGGCATCCCGACGCCTGATTTTTATGTCTTGGAAAAAGAAGCGGACCTAAAACACATTCATCTATCTTATCCCTTATTTGCCAAACCGATTGCCGAAGGCACCGGTAAAGGCATCACCGCCAAATCGGTTATTGAGACCAAACGCGAACTCACCTCGGTCTGCCGAATGCTTTTAACCACGTACCGACAACCGGTCTTGATCGAAACTTTTCTGCCGGGCCGCGAATTCACCGTAGGCATTGTAGGCACCGGCGAGGACGCCAAGGCCATCGGCGTGCTGGAAGTCGTTCTGCTCAAGAATGCCGAGCAGGAAGTCTACTCTTATGTGAATAAAGAAAAATGTGAAGAACTGGTGGAATACCGCCTAATGGAAGATGATATGGCCAAGGCCGCCGCGAATGTGGCCGTCGCTTCCTGGCGCGCCCTGGGCTGCCGCGACGCCGGTCGCATCGATCTGCGCTCCGACGAAAAAGGCCAACCCCATTTCATCGAAGTCAATCCCCTGGCCGGCATTCATCCGGAACATTCGGATCTGCCCATCTTGTGCTCTAAAGTCGGAATCCCTTATAAAGAATTGATCAAGTCCATCATGCAATCCGCTGAAAAGCGCCTGCCGGCCAAAAAAAAATAAGGAACGAGGTTAAGGCCGATTAACGCCCTGCATTCCCAAAACCGCAATCCGTCCGGAAAGAAAGTTGTCGTGCTGCATGACTTGGTCGGCGCGCTGGTCGATCCGGACCATGCCGATGTGCTGGTTCAAACCCGGACCGTTTCCGAGGCCTTGGCCGGGCTCGGTTATGATCCCATTGAAATGGACTTTTCCCTGGACCTAAAAAAATTTACTAAAACCCTGAAAAACCTGAACCCCTTGTTCGTTTTCAACCTGGTGGAATCTGCCGAGCAACAGGGCCGCCTGATTTACCTGGCCCCGGCCATGCTGGATTTACTGCGCATTCCTTATACCGGCTCCAGCACCGATGCCATCTATATCACCACCAATAAATTCATGACCAAACGGCTTTTTGAAGCTTGGAACATTTCCGCACCCCAGGGCTATTTGCCCGCTCGGTTGCATGCAAACGAGCGAATCGAAGGTGAACTCTATATCATCAAGTCCCTTTGGGAACATGCCTCAATAGGCCTGGATGACCATTCGGTGGTTGTCGTTCAGAATGCGCTTCAGCTCCAACAGGAAATGGAACAACGCCGCGACAAACTGGGCGGCGAATGCTTTGCCGAACAATATATTGAGGGCCGTGAATTCAACCTGGGCCTGTTGGCCGGACCGGACGGGCCCCAGGTGCTGCCGCCGGCCGAGATCCGTTTTGACGATTTTCCCGAGGGCAAACGCCGCCTGGTGGATTACCGCGCCAAGTGGGAAGAGCACTCCTTTGAATATAATCATACCCCCCGTTCTTTCGAGTTTCCGGCCGCGGACCGACCTTTGCTGGAAGGCTTGATCGCTATTTCCAAAAAATGCTGGGATCTTTTTGATTTGCGCGGTTATGCGCGCGTGGATTTCCGGGTGGACAAAAAGAACAACCCCTTTGTGCTGGAAATTAATGCAAACCCCTGCCTCTCGCCGGATGCCGGCTTTTTCGCCGCCGCCCAACAAGCCGGCCTGAGCATGACCCGCATCGTGGAAAGGATCATTGACGATATGAAGCACGATTTTGCATTTCCCTAAATGGAGTTTGTGAAAAATGGATCTTAATCAAATCACCTATCGCGACCAGGTCAGGGAAACCGACCCGGCCGATGTACGCCGGATTGTGGAATCGACCGGTTTTTTTCATGCCGCTGAAATCGAAATCGCCGAAGAACTGGTTCAAGAACGCCTGGCCAAAGGCCTGGCCAGCGGCTATTACTTTGTTTTTGCCGAAGCGGACAACCGGCTTTTGGGATATGCCTGTTTCGGCCCCATCCCCTGTACCATCAACCGTTATGATGTTTACTGGATCGCGATCCGGAATGACTTGCGTGGCTTGGGCCTGGGCAAAGAACTGATGGCGCGCGTGGAAAAACAGATTAAAGCGTTGGCCGGCGAACGTGTTTACGTGGAAACCTCGGGCCGGGACCTATACAAACCGACCCATATTTTTTACAAAAATTGCGGCTATGGACAAGAAGCAGTCATTAAGGATTTTTATTCGCCGGGCGATGATAAAATCTTGTTTCTAAAAATATTAGATTAGGCGCTTAGTTCAACCACCTCGACAAAAAGTTGTCGATAAATTAAAAAATAAATAATCAACCGGCTTACCATCGTACGGACTTATTCCGGCGATCCTTGTCCGCCTTCGTTAGGCTTCCGCTTTCGCAAGGCCTCCCGCCTTCGCCGAGGCTACGGCGGGCGAGACGGCGGGACAGGCCGGAATTCAGGTTTTTTTGATCCTAAGCTTTTCTGGATCAAAAAGCCTTTAGGCCTTGCATGGATATTTCCGCAACCTATGTCTGTCCTGTGCGCGGCCTCGCCGGCCTGGAACCCCCCGATCCGGAGCGTTTGGGCCAGGCCGCCAAAGTGGCCCGCGCCCTGGGATTGACACGTATCAATCTGCCGGTGCTTGAAGAGGCGTTGCTCAAACCGACCAAAGAGAAAGTCCGCTATCTGGACGGCCTGGTCCGGGCCCTGGATCAAGCCGCAGAAGCAAAAATGCGGATCGCCTTGATTGCTCCGGCCCAACGTCTCCTGGGCCTGGAGTGGATGGCCCCCTTTCTGGTCCGGCCGGTCAAAGCCACACGCGCGCCGAAAGTCTTTTTAAAGGTAAAACTCAAGAAGGGTGCGACCCGCTTTTAACCCCTTGATTTTCGGCTGATTTGACAAATTATTTTTTTTCTCTTATAAATGATATTAAAAGCATGCTTGTATCTTTTGTCCTTATTGTTCAGGAATCAAACCTGCTTTGCATAATGACCCTGAGCCGGGTAATGCAAATCTCTTGGGGTCAAGAGGCCTATAACAGATGCCTTCCTCCAGACAAATCGATGAAAATAATATTTCGGAAGTGACCGCCCGGTTAATCGAGCTTATTCTGCAAATCCCGCCTGAGGAACGACTGACCATTCTAAAAAATATTGAAAAAAAATATAATAAGGGCAAACGCGGGTCCTCCAGGAAATCCTATTTCATGGATGTGGTCTTTGCCACCGATGACCGGGCCTTTAAAGGATTTATTCAAAACATCAGCAACGAAGGCATTTTAATTGAAAGTAAGGGCACTTTTCATGTAGGCCAAAAACTGACCATGACTTTCGTTCTTTTCAATAAAAAAGGGCCGGTGAAAATTACCGGGGAAATTGTGCGGATATCTTCCGAAGGACTCGGCATTAAATTTTCTCATCCTATTCAAGAACTTTTGGGCGATAAAAAAAGCGCTTTCAAATTGACTAAAATCCAAACATCTTGACCCGGAACCCAATCGGAATTTTGGGCTTTCTTGTATGAAACTACCCCGTGGCCAATAGGGGCGATATTTTCATATCAAAAAGAACTTAAAACGCCATAGGAGAAACGAAATGTCAAAAAAACCGGATCTTAACGGTATTTTTCCGCCCATTCCCACTCCTTTTTACCGAGAGGACGTGGCTTATGACAAACTTAGTCTTAATGTAGAGAAGTGGAGCAAAACCGGGTTGGCCGGTTTTGTGATTTTCGGCTCCAACGGTGAATATCCCTATCTCTCGCGCCAGGAAAAGCTGCAGACCGTAAAAACCGTGGCGCAAACCGCGCCCAAATCCATGACCCTCATTGCCGGCACCGGCTGCGAATCCACCCGCGAAACCATTGAACTCACCAATGCCGGCGCCGACCAGGGCGCCCACGCTGCGCTGGTCGTGACCCCCCACTATTTCGGCGACAAAATGAGTTCTCCCGCTTTAATCAAGCATTATACGACCATCGCGGACCAGGCCGCCATCCCGATTTTGCTCTATAATGTTCCCAAGTTCACCCATATCAATCTACCGACGGAGGTCGTGGCTGAGCTTTCACGGCACCCGAACATCATTGGCATTAAAGACAGTTCCGGTAATGTGGCTCAATTGGGCGAGTATTTAAACAATGTGGATAAGAACTTCCAGGTCATGGTCGGTATGGGTAGCGCCCTTTTCGGTGCCCTAACCCTGGGCTGCAGCGGCGGGGTCTTGGCTTTGGCCAATATCGCGCCCGAGGCCTGTGTGTCCATTTATAAACGGGTCCATGAAGGCGATTATCATACGGCCCGCGATTTACAACTTAAAATGATTCCGGTGAACAAGGCTGTGACCGGCACCTACGGCATCGCCGGCCTCAAGGCGGCCATGGATTTGTTGGGCTATTTTGGCGGCGACCCCCGGCCTCCTTTGCTGCCGGCTACGGAAAAGGAAAAAAGCGAAATCAAGACAATCCTGGCCACGGCCGGATTGCTTTAATAAATCAGGTTAATAGACTATAGCTATTTAGGCTGTAGTAGGATATGGGCTTTATATGAATGTAGCTTAAAAAGATTATGCAGCGATAATTTTTTTTGTGCGGTCAAGGCTTTGCATGTGAAAAATTTCTTGAGCTTTTCCGCTAAGGAAAAAGGAGTTCCCTCATGCCTGAACCGAAATGTGCTACTTGTTCCTTCCGTGCCAAATATGACCGAAACCCGAAATCCCTCCTGGGTCGTCTCTGGCGCTGGCACATCCCCTGGTGCCCGGGCTGGAAAGCCTATATGAAAAGCTTACCTGAAGACCAAAAAACCGGGCTGATGATCAAATATGGTTTAAGCGCTTAGCTCCGCCTCATTGACTACTTTTTGTCGATAAAAAAATTTTTCCCCCGGTTCCCTTTGTATCGGCTTATTCCGGCAATCCTTTGTCCGCCTTCGCAAGGCCTACGGCGGGACAGGCTGGAATTCAAGTTTTATTGATCCTGCGATTTTCAGGATCAATAAAACCTTTAGAATCTTAAAGAGTTTTGGACAGGATAACGAGACTTTGTTCTTTCGGCCTTCTTGCCCCTGGCCGGCGGAGTGACATTTTTCACTTAGGCACTTGCATATACTCTTCGATCAAAGAGCTCATTAATTCTTTAACGGAAATAATTTCCTTGGCCCTATAAGCATTCTCTCCGGCAAACGCAAAACCGTGTTCCAAATTGCCTCTACGGGCATTCAGCAAAGCAAGGGCAATGCAATAAGGGCTGTTTTGATAATCACAGGGTACAATACAATGATAAGGACATTTAAACGGTTTCTTTTCTCCATCATTGGCATCATCGATGAATTTGTTCCGAATCGCTCTTCCCGGCATACCGACCGGGCTTTTAATGATCACAATATCTTCTTTGCGCGAATCGATATAGGTTTGCTTAAACTTTATGGATGCATCACATTCATGGGTGGTGACAAAACGGGTTGCCATCTGCACCCCGGAAGCGCCTAATTGCAGAAATTTATGGATATCCGCTCCGGTGTAAATACCCCCGGCGGCAATGACCGGGATGGCTCTCTTGTCCCTTTCCTCAAATCTTGCCACTGCTTGAATCACGTCCGGAATAAGTTTTTCCAGCGAATATTCCGGATCGTTAATCTGCTCTAATTTGAATCCGAGATGTCCTCCCGCCCGCGGCCCTTCCACAACAATCAGATCCGGTGGATGGTTATATTTTTCCGACCATTTTTTGTATAAGATACCAGCCGCCCTTCCCGAAGAAACAATGGGACCCAACTTCGTCTTTGTGCTTCCATTTAAAAACTGGGGAAGATTAAGCGGCAACCCGGCTCCGGAAAAAATGATGTCGATCTCCTCCTCAATGGCTGTTTTTACCAGCTCGGCATAGTTGGATAAGGCCACCATGATATTAACACCCAGGATTCCTTTGGTTGCTTCTCTGGCTTTTCTAATCTCTTTTTTTAACGACCGACTATTCGCTTCCACCCAATTCGTCGCAAAATCGGGCTCGAGCATCCCAATACCCGCGGTGGCAATAACTCCGACACCCCCCTCATTGGCCACGGCGGATGCCAGCCCGGACAGAGAAATGCCAACCCCCATCCCTCCTTGAATGATCGGAAGCCTTACCGTTAAATTACCGATTTTTAATTCTTTTAGACTATCAATATTTATAATCATTCTCCTTCATTTTACCTTAAAATACCCTTTTCATCCATTAAGGGCCTTAAGGCTTGCGTCATGGGCTGGAATGATATTACGACCGGATGTGGCTCGCAGGCGTTTGGGTTCTTGGCCATCAGGCGACCATAATCTTTTTCAAATTATGGAGGGGATCCTGAATAAATACGTGGAAAACAAAATATCATATTCAAAAAATATGTCAATTGCCTTTTGATGACTTGGATTTTTCCATAAACTCATCAATAAATCACCACACTTTTCAAATCCGACTTTTACGAAACTCCGGTTTCACTTCGGTGAAAAGAGGCCCGAACTATTATTGCTTTTTTGCAGCATGGTTCGGCTTTTTTCGCGCTCCCGGGTTCTTTGAATTCAGAAAACAGGCCTATTTGTATTTTGCGACATTTTTTGGTGTCCAAGGGATGATTTCTATTTTACTCATACAAGCCTCCTCGATTCCTTCAAAGATCACGGTAATAATTTCTGCACCCAGGTCCCCGCTGAAACGATGATTACAATCGGCACAACCCAGTTTAACAAGCCGAAAGGCACATATAGAATTAAAAGAATAAAAATAAAATGAAAAATTCGTGCATTTTTTTTATCTACCCTTGCTTGCATACTTTTGTTCCTTGGATAAAATTCCCCGGCGTATCCAACTCTTTGCCGCAAGCCGAGCATTGGGTCTGATACCAAGCAAAGGCGGTTGGACAATCCGGGCATTGCCATTTTTTTTGCTGCTCAGCCAGCCAAGCGCTGACGCCCTTTTCCCTAATCAGGCCCTGATTTTCCGGTATTGTTTTTAAATGCGGCAATTTTCTATCATAACCCAGAAATTTTCTGACAAACTTTATCAGGCTGAAACGAAAGCAGGGAAATCTAACGCAATCCAGGCAGGTTTCGATCTCCGGCTTATTGCGGGCGCATTTCCGAACCGGACAGATCGCGCAACCCTGAAATACCGTATCGGTTTTACAGCCAAGGCATTGGATCTTAGCGCGCTTCAGGTTCTTGCGAATCGGATCCGGTTGATCCTCCCATTGCGGCACCGTATGGGCGGCCAGTCCTTTCCGGTACGCCACCACAATTTCGCAGGCCCCGCAATACAGACCGCAATAACTTGCGAGTCTAAATTCCTGCATAAATACCTTCCTGTAAAAATGAGTGCGCGCCCTTGTCTCGTGGGCGCATTGATTTTTGCCTTTCCACCTCTCAAGGGTTCAACAGGTTTCAGGCTTTGAACTCATTTAAAAATCCCTTGCCTTGCGAACGCAACCTGCCCGAACATCCGTTTCCGCTTCAGCTAAAAGCAAGCATAGATTGACCGTCTTTAATTTCCTTTCAAAAACAGCGACATCCATTAATCCGGCATCCGGTCTGCCGTTTACGGTAACGATAATAGGACGACCGGTTTGATGCAATTGTTGAAAGATCTCATTGGTTTTTTTCTTAAGGTCCGAAACGGATTTAAGACAGGCGCCGATTTACTATTCGCTCGTTTAATCAATTGCCGGTCCTTTGCCGATTGCCATTTTACCTTGGTAATACCTTTGCTTGATCTGCGTGGACACCTCCAAAAATTTTTCCGCTCCCACACGTTGGATGGTGCATAAGTTAAAGACCTTCATGTTGTGGGGCAGGATATCCGCCCGATCCGCGGAAGGCTGCAGCTTTACACAGGGGAAATCTCCGCAATTGAAACAAAAATCCATTTTTTTCTCAGTCACACAAACATAGGTTTCACATTTAGCGCTAATGACCGGGCAGTCCCCCTTTATATTCCGGCAACCCTCGCAGGGCAGTTTTGCCTCGGGAATTCCTTTGGACATCAAATACGCAAACAATTGCGGGTTGTCCTTGCTCATGTTCAGTTCACAAGTGCCGCAATCAATCCCGCAGGGGGCTACCAACCCGGCTCTTTCGTTTATAGTCATTAATATCATCTCCTTAATTTATTTTTCCTTCTTGGCGTCTTTGCGCGAGAACTCTTTATCCTTTTCTGTAAATTTTTTCCCGGACTGCTGCCCCATTCATAAAGATCTTCTCCAATAATCCGGTCGTTATCTACTTCACCCCGGCCTTTTTTAACAAACCAACAATGGCGCTAAAGCCGCCCTCCTGGGCCAAATCCAGGGCGGTCTTGCCGGTGCTGTTCTTTATATTTATATCAACGCCCCGCTCAATAAGAAGCTTTACTGTATCGACATGCCCTTTACGAATCGCCGACATCAGAGCGGTTGTACCGAAGCGTTCATCCTTGGCATTAATGTCCGCGCCCCGGTCCAGCAGAAACCGAACCGTCTCGGTTCGTCCCATCCCGGCCGCAAACTCCAGGGCGGTCGAGCCGTCTTCGTTTTTGGCATTAATTCGAGCGCCCCGGTCCAGCAAAAGCCGGACGATCTCCGTATGTCCTTCGTATGCCGCAAATTTGAGGGCGGTTATGCCGAACGAAGTATCCGCATGGATATCCGCGCCTTTATCCAGAAGCAACTTCACGATTTCCAGGCGTCCATTCGCCGCCGCCACAACCAGCGGCGCAAAGCCTTTTTCGTCAATGCCATTGACGTCAACGCCTTTTTCAAGCAGACGTTTTACTTCTTCGATATTGGCGTCTTTGATGACCTCCGCCAAGGTATTTACATTGTCCTCTTGAGCATAGACCGGCCCTCCGGTCATGATCAGGATCAATACAATCAACCTTAAAGGGATCCCTAACTTTTTTTTCATAAAGACCTCCTTCAGAATGCGCTTACGCGCTGAAATGACGTTCTTGGCGCGAGCATTCAATCTTGTGACTTTTTCTCGCCTTTAAGTCCTTCCATAATCTCGCCCAATACCTTTGCCACGGAATCGTGAATCACCAAATCGGCCCGCCGGTCCAAATGAGTTTCATCACGATTGATGATCAACAGCTTGGCACCCTGTTCCACCGCCTGTTCCGGTACGGATGCGGCCGGGTAAACCACCAAAGAAGAGCCCAGGACCAAGCACAGATCGCATTGGGCTCCATATTTAAAAGCAGCCGCCATTTTATCCTGGGGCATGGCTTGTCCGAACGAGATAGTGGCCGGTTTTAAAAAGCCCTTACAATCGTCGCAATAGGGGACTTTAATGCCCGATCGTATTCGTCGCTCAATCTCTTCCCGATCATACTGCTTTCCACACTTGAGGCAGGCCACGGCAAAAGCCGTGCCGTGGATCTCGATGATCTTTTCCCGGGAATTGCCGGCCTTATGCTGCAGGTTGTCGATGTTCTGGGTCACAATGACCAGAAGCTTACCCAGATCTTCCAATTCTTTAAGAGCCAAATGCGCCCGGTTCGGTAAAGCCGCTTTCATAGTACCGTAATATTCTACACTCATTTTCCAATATTTTTCCCTGGCTCGTTCATCGGACATGAGCTTTTGAAACTCAAAATCCGCGGGATCATATTTTTCCCAAATCCCGCCCGGACTTCTGAAATCCGGGATGCCGGATTCCGTGCTCAAACCCGCCCCGCTGAACACCAGAATCTTTTGCGCGTCGTTTATCAGTTCCATTCCTTTGGCAATCAGCTGATCCATATTCAATACCTCCGTTTATGCCATAATTCATCAAAAAATAAAATCCTGTATATCCCGCGTTTCGCGGGATTAATCCCATCCGAAATTCTTACTCTCTCAATAAATCAGGGGTCAGCCTTTCCTATCCTCGGCTAAAATCCGCACCCCTTTATAGGTTGCAAAATGAACGCTTTTAAGATCAACTATTTGATTTAATTATAAAAACACTGATTAACTCGTTTGCCTGTTTTGGTCCAGCAAAAGCTTTCCATTTTGATGGATTAATGGTATATTTTGTGTCCTCCTTTGAGAGGTTTGAGGAAAAATTATATTTATCTTGCTCGGGTATTTATTTGGACCGCATCACCTCTATTCTAATTTCCGTCTTGATCGCCTTGCTTGTTTATGTGGGCTTTATGGTCGCCTTACAAAGCCGGCGCACCAGGGAATATTTCAGCCGGCATTGGTATTATCACCCCAATTTCATCTGCGTCTGGAGGGTGCCGATCGGCCTGGTGGGTATTCTGCTCTATTTCCTGTTTCACCAACATTTTTTGGGCATCCTGCTCTTCTCTGTTTCTGCCGTCTCCGACGGTATTGACGGTCTGCTGGCCCGGAGCCTGGACCTGATTACACCGGTCGGCGAGGAAATCGATCCGCTTTGCGATAAATTGACCTACTTGCCGGCCATGCTTTTTTTCGCTTATCATGGCCGTTTGGACATCGACCTGGTCTGGATCTTCGTTGCCATCGAAGCAATCGGCCAGTTCATTGTCCGCTATGTGCTCAAACGGTTCACTAATTTTTCCGTGGGCGCCAACAATTTCGGCAAGATCAAGGCCGTGCTCTGCTTCACGTTGATCATCTATTGCGCGGTTCTGGAAGACACCGTACGCCTTCCCAATTTCACCACCCAAATGCTCATGACCTGCATTCTGCTCTCCATTGCCTCCAGCGTTTTTAAAGCCATCCCCAACCGCTTTTACGGCGATATTCTTTCCTTGTTAAACCTATCCTGCGGTCTGATCAGCATCTATTATATTTTCGATAGGCGCTTTGTCTGGGCTTCAATTCTCATCCTGGCCGGTCAGGTCTTTGATCTGTTTGACGGCCGCATGGCTGAAAAACACGGCGGGACCAAACTCGGGCCTTATCTGGACGATATCGCGGACTTGGTCAGCTTCGGCCTTTGTCCCGGCCTGCTGATCCTGGTCAAAAATAAAATGGACTTGTCCTCCGTTTTAATTGGCGCAATCTATTTCCTGGCCGTGGCTTATCGCCTGTGGCGCTACCTCCAACACGATAAAAACGACCCCGCCCTGGCGCCCGGTATTTTCAACGGTCTACCCAGTCCGGCCGGCGCCATGGTGGCTATGGGCGCCTGCTTG
>Ga0315273_10008659_pt1 | contig 12855 bp, 7 predicted proteins | sample YL17G02_0_MG_FD_205753 | JGI IMG/M metagenome (GOLD analysis project Ga0315273, IMG submission 205753) | Sediment microbial communities from Yellowstone Lake, YNP, Wyoming, USA - YL17G02_0 | ecosystem: Environmental > Aquatic > Freshwater > Lake > Sediment | place: USA: Wyoming | collected...
TCGCCGCTTTCTTTATCCCTTCCCGATCTCGCGCACCGCGTCGTCGATCGTCGGATAGAGGTCGAACAGGCGGGCGAGGTGCGACGTGCGCAGGATCGCGGCCGTGGCGTTGTGCATCCGCGCGAAAACGATCCGCCCGCCGTGCGAGGTGAAATGGTGGTGGACGCGCTCCAGGGCCGCCAGGCCCCAGTTCGAGGCGTACGTCAGGTGCTGGAGGTCGAGGACCACCCGTTTGGTGCCCGCCTCGAGAAGCGAGTCCATCTTCGCGACGAACTCGGCGGTGGTGGTGTGGTCGAGCCCGCCGTCGAGATCCAGCAGTGCGACCCCCGGCGCCGTGCAGGAGCGTTCGTGGATTTCCATCACTTCATCCTACCGGCGCGCCGGAGATGAAGCAACACTTCGGCCGATGCGAAATGCGGGATGAACGGCGCACGGCCACTCCGCGCCGCGTTTAGCCGCGGCTGGCACGGCCGCGGTCGTTGTTCGTCGCCGTGCCGGATGGGTGGCCATGCCACCCGGCCGCCGCATACGTCATCGTGCCTTTACGGCTTCGTGGGCGGCGCCGTGGCGGCCGCGGTGGGCTGAGTCTCGGCCGGCCGCAGGGGCACGGCCTCGCCCGAGAGCATCCTCACGCGGGCGCTCTGGAAGATCAACTGGCTCTGCCAGGCGCCGAAGCCGAGGCATTTCCGGTTCGGCATGGCCCAATCCGGATGCAGCGCGAGGGCGGACAGAGGGCCCTTCCACGCGATGTACGGCTTGCCGTCGAGGGCCACGCTGATCGAGGCTTGGTCGCCCTCCAGGGCCACCTTGACCTTGACGGTGAACGGCTGCCCGATCTTCAGATTGGCGGCAGGGACCGCCGTCCCGTTCTTGTCGGGCTCCTTTCCGTCGATGTTGCACAGCCCGCTTCCGGCGCCCTCCCACCCGTTGATGACCAGCAGGACGCTCGTACTCCCCACGGGCAGCATCGTGTGGCCGGCCTGGAGCCCCGACACGCGGACCGCCTTGTACTCCAGTTCGTAGGTGCCCGACGTGCTGAGGGGGATGGCGAGGCGTGCCTCATTGCCGGGCGCGACCGTCAAGCCGGCCGCCGTCCGCTGCCACTTGCCTTTCACCGCGTCTTTCTCCGGGTCGATCAACTTGAGTAGATCAATCCATCGGCCTGTCTCGCGGCCGCGAAATCTGTCGAGTTCCTCCTCGACCTTCGTGAGCGCCAACTCCGCCTTCGTGCGGTCGATGTCGGCCGACGCATGGAGGCCGAGGAACCTGTCGTAGTAGGCCCGTGCGCGGAGGAGCATCGGGCCCTTGGCGAGCGCGCCGGCGGCGGCCGTCGCGAGGTCGCGGTACCAGTCGCCGAGCTCGACGCAGGCCAGCTCCGGCGCCGCCTCGACCCCCTTGGCCGCCGCCGGCACGTACTTGCGAAGCGCCGGATCGCACGCGGTGTCAAGGTACTCGGCCGCGCCGGCGGGGTCGTCGAGGTCCGCCAGCACGAGGCGGATCAGCTGGTCGCGGGCCTGGCGGTCGGCGGGGTCGGCCTTCACGCGGGCCTCGAGCTGCGCCGCCTTGGCGGCCGATTGCTGGCGCTGCGTCGCGGTCTTCAGCCGGGCCTCGAGGGCGGCGGCCTTGTCGGAGCGGAGGGTGTGGGCCAGGGTGAGGGCCTGGCGATAGCGTTTGACGGCTTCGTCCCAGTCGCCGGCCTCGGCCTGTGCCGCGGCGGCGTCGCCGATCGCCTCGCACAGCTTCTCGCCGGCGGGGGCCCGGTCGGCGCCGCGGCTGAGGTCGTACTGGCGTCGCCGGACGGCCACGGCCTTGTCCATGGCCGCGTCGGCCATCTCCGGCACCTTGGCGGCCAATAGGCCGGCGGCCGCAAGGGCCGTGTCGAATCCCCGGGGGTCGGCGAGGCCGAGGTCGGCGGCCTTCTCGCAGAGGAGGGCGAGGAGGGCCGGCTGGGTCTCGGCGGCCTGGGCGGCTTCGAGAAGCCTGGCGGCCAGGGCCACGTCGTCGGCGGCGTCGCGCGTGGCGGCGACGCGCTTGAGGTCCTCGCCGTAGAGCGACTGGAAGACCTCGGCGGCCTTGGCGGCGTCGTCCGGGGCCTTCTCGGTCTCGGCCGCCCAGGCCGAAGGCCCGAGGGCCAGCAGCGCGGCCAGCGAGGCGAGAACCGCAAGTCGCAGGGCTGCCATGAGGCCCTCCAATCGCACGAAACGGACTACCTTATATACGCGGCGGCGCGGGCTGTGTGTAGCTTATTCGTCGCGGGGCGCCGGGCGACCTGCTTCAGCCCTCGGGAGCCGCCGCGCACCGTCGAGACGTTCACGGTGGAGGCCGTCTCGCCCCACGGCTTCTGCAAGGCGGCTGCCTTGTCGAGCCAGACAACAGGCCGATTGACTCGCCCCCGGCGCGATGGTAACGTGTCGGCATAGATCGAAGGCCGGCACCGGAGATCCCGGCCCATCCGCCGGCCCGACCGAATGGGCGGGGCAACCTTAATCAGCCCCCGGTGAGTCACCGGGGGCGAAATAGGCACAGGGGACCCAAATGCTGAAACGACGAGCCTTCCTCAAGGTCGCCGTCACGACGGTGGCCGGGCTGCACATCGTGCCGCGCTCGGTGCTGGGCCAGGGCCAGACCCCGCCGAGCGAGCGGCTGAACCTCGCCTGGGTGGGCGCCGGAGGGCAGGGCGGCGGTCTGCTGGGCGATCCGGCGCTGGCCGGCCAGAACGTCGTGGCCCTCTGCGACGTCGACTGGCAGCGTGCCGCCGGCGCTTTTAAGAAATACCCCAAGGCCGATCGCTTCAAGGACTACCGCGTGCTGCTCGACAAGTGCAAGGGCATCGACGCGCTGGTCGTGGCCACGCCCGACCACATGCACGCGCCCGTGACACTGGCGGCGCTGCGCGCGGGCAAGCACGTCTACGTCGAGAAGCCCATGGCGCACAGCGTCGAGGAGGCCCGCGTGATGACCCGCGTGGCGCGCGAGGCCGGCCTCGTCACCCAGATGGGCAACAATGGCCATGGGGGCGAGGGCATCCGCCTCACGCGCGAGTGGATCCAGGCGGGCGCCATCGGCGCCGTGCGCGAGGTCCACTGCTGGAGCGACAGGCCCGGGCATTTCTGGAAGCAGGCCCTCGACCGGCCCACGGACACGCCGCCCGTGCCGCCCGATCTCGACTGGGACCTGTGGCTCGGCGGCGCGCCCCGCCGGCCGTACCATCCGGTCTACGTGCCGGTGGCGTGGCGCGGCTGGTACGATTTCGGCACCGGCGCGCTCGGCGACATGGCCATCCACAACCTCGACCCGGCGTTCTATGCCCTCGACCTGGACGCCCCCGCTGCCGTCGAGGCGAAGACGAGTGCCCTGAAGCCCGAGTCGTATCCGGAGTGGACGATCATCGCCTTCGAGTTCCCGGCCCGGGGCGACCGGCCCGCCGTCAAGGTCGTGTGGTACGACGGCGGCAAGATGCCGCCGCGGCCCGACGCGCTGGACGAGGGGTTCAACCTGCCCGACAACGGCATCTACTTCGTCGGCGACGCGGGCGTGATCCAGTGCGACGGCTGGTCGGGCCCGCCGCGGTTGTTCCCGAAGCGCCGGCGCGGCGAGTTCCAGCCGCCCCCCAAGACGATCGCGCGGTCGCCCGGCCACCGCCTCGAATGGGTCGAGGCCGTCAAGCAGCGCCAGCCGGATCTCGCGAAAGCGGGCTTCGCCTACTCCGGCCCGTTTACCGAGGCGCTCCTGGTGGGCGTGCTCGCCGTCCGGCTCCAGAAACGCATCGCGTGGGACGCCGCGAACATGAAGGCCGTCGGCGCCCCCGAGGCCGATCCGCTCATCCACAAGGCGTACCAGGCGGGGCACAGGATCTGATAGCGTTTATCATTGCTTCTCTGCCGGAGCGGCGGTCGCCGGAGGCGGGCGATACACCAGACGGGAGCTGATGAAATGCACACATCTCTTGTGCTTGTGTTGATGATCTGCGCGTTGGCGACCGGCGCCGACGCGGCCTGGAAGCCCCGGTCGGCCGATACTCACCCTGCCGACGCGGAGCGGTCTCACGTCGAGGAGATCGCGACGGGGCTGCACGAGTACCGGGTCCTTCAAGCCGGCGCCATGGACGGCCGGAATTGCCGGTCCCCGATGGGGTGCGGGATTTCGCGGGAGGGGGCCTTCCTCCAGACCTGGGAGTCCAACCGGTCGGTGCGGATGGAGAACGTGGGCGAGACCGACGTGGTCAACCCGTGGCTTTCCAACGGCCGCAACAACTTCCGCGACGTCGGGGAGATCGTCTCCGCCGCCGTCGCGCCGGGCATGACCGACGCCGAGAAGGCCTTCGCGCTCTGGTTCCAGGAAATCCGGTACCGCCACCATTCCCCCGGCGACAACAACGAGCTCGGCGACCCTGTGAAGGTCTTCAATATATACGGGTACAACACGTGCGGCAACGACTCCATCAGCCTGGCCACGCTGTGGCGCAAGGCCGGCCTCAAAGTGGCGCCGGCCCGGGCCCTCGGGCACTGCATTTCCCAGGCCTTCTACGACGACCGCTGGCACTTTTACGACGGCGACATGCACTCCGTCTATCTCTTGCGCGACAACGAGACCGTGGCGGGCGAACAGGACATCGTGCGAGACCATGACCTGATCAAGCGCACCCACTCCAAGGGCATCCTCCTGCCGGACACCTGGTGGGCCGGGCCGGAAATGGGCGCGATGTATTTCTTTGAGGGGGCGGTCACGGGCGAGCGATCCGGCAAGGCCGATACCACGATGAACATGGTCCTGCGCCCCGGCGAAGCGATCACCTGGCGCTGGGGGCAGTGCGATCCGGTCAAGCATCACGGTGCGTTGATGACGATGCCCACGTACACGTCCGTGATCTGCAACGGGCTGTGGGAGTATCGTCCGGACTTCTCCAAGGAGACCTGGCGCCAGGGGGCCGCGACCGTGGAGAACATCACTTCCGGTTCCGACGGCCTGGCCGCCGAGGAAGGCAAGAAGGGCACGATTGTCTGGACGGTGCGCAGCCCCTACGTCTTCGTGGGAGGCCGGCTCGAGGCCGAGGGCGCGGATGCCCGGTTCTTCAGCTCCGCCGACGGCAAGGCATGGGAGGCTGTGAAAGACAGCATGGACAAGTTCTTCTCGATCGTCGGGCCGGCCCGCTACGAGTACAAGCTGAAGTGCCAACTGGAAGGAGCGGCCCGGCTCCGCCGCCTGGCGGTCACGAGCGACGTGCAGATGGCCCCCTTGGCGCTGCCGGAGATGGTCGTGGGCGAGAACGCTTTCACCTATTCCGACCGGTCCGCCGGGGACCGCAAGGTGCGCATCACGCACCAGTGGGTGGAGCGGTCGGCATCGAAGCCGCCGCAGGCGCCGCGGGCCCCGGTCTACCCGCCCGATGGCGGCGAGGCCAACGGCACCGACATCGTCTTCCAGTGGACCGCCGCCACTGATCCCGACGGCGACGCCATCGGCGACTACCACTTCGAGCTGTCAAGCCGCGCCGACATGAGGTGGCCGCTGTCGATGTCTTTTTACAAGCTCATCTCTCGAACAGCCGATGTGATCAAGGAAAAGGGCAAAGACGCAGGCAAGGACAAGATCGCCGTCAAGGCCCGGTACACCTTGCTTCAGCCGGGCCTGCTGACGCCTGGCCGGCCGTATTTCTGGCGAGTGCGGGCGATGGACGACAAGGGCGTGTGGGGCCCGTGGAGCAAGACCTGGAGCTTCACCCCCCGCGGCCCGGCGCATCCGCTGAGCGTCGCCCTCGACTGCGACGAAGCCAGAGGCGCGGGGATGCTCCGCTGGAAAGCCAATCCCGCGGGTCGCCCGCCGGCCAAGTACCGGGTCTACGGCAGCGACGAGAAGGGCTTCACGATCGCCGACGAGAGGTTCCAGAGCACCGTGGGTGTCACGAAGGCGGAGATGGCGGCGTGGAACCCCTGGTTCCCGGCGAACTTCATCGCCGAGACCACGGCGGCGGAACTGGCGGTGATGGGCCGCGACGTCGACTTGCCCGCCGCCAACAAGACCTACTACCGCGTGGTGGCGGTGGACGAGCAGGGCAAACGCAGCGGGCCGTCCGACTACGCGACCGGCCCCCGGCCCATGATCTACAGCAAGCCGGTGGTGGCAGCCAAGGTTGGCGCCGAGTATCGCTACCAGGTGTGTGCCACCCGGTCGCTCGGCGACCTCAGCGCGCGAATGAAGGACAACCAGCAGGTCAGCGGCTACTTTGATATCGAGAAGCCCATGTTCGCGCTCGAGCAGGGGCCGGCCTGGCTCAAGATCGATGAGGCCACGGGGGTGCTGTCCGGCACTCCGGATGCGGCGGGCAAGGTGCAGGTGGCGGTCACCGTCACCATTGACCGGGAGGTGCGGAAGCTCGATGAAAAGGTGCTTGCGTGGGGCAACGAGAAGGTGCTCTCCACGGCCACGGAGCGGGTCGGCGCCGCGACCCAGAAGTTCGTCATTGATGTTCAGTAGCGGCGCGTAACACTACACCGCGGCAAGGCGCGGCGGGACTCCTGACCCGTACGTGTTCAGCGTTGTCATTCCGAGCGAGCGCAGCGAGTCGAGGAATCTCGCTGTGGTCGTTGCCGTTCGGACATTCACACGGCGAGACCCCTCGACTCGCTGCGCTCGCTCGGGGTGACAGCATTGAAGGGCCACGGTAAACACGTCTCCTGACCCGCTACGTGCGTGCGTTCCCGGCTGCAAGTGAGCAGTTTCTCCGCGGTGAAAATGGGGATGCTCGCCGCCTGGGGCGTATCCGGGCGAAGGGTGCTTGCGAGAGTCAGGATCGTGCGGTTTGCCCACGTTCCTGAGCACTATGAGGAGCCTGCCATGCCGCCTTCCAGGTCCACCCGCCGCGAGTTTGCCCGCTGCACTGCCGCCGCCGCTGCCGGCATCATTCTGCCTCACTGTTTGGCCGGGCAGAGTGCCGGAGCGGACGAGAGCAAACCCAAGCTGAAGATCTTCATGCACTGGGACATGGAGGGAGTGAGCGGCCTGCTGACTCGGGAACAGGTCTGGTTCTGGGAGGAGGGAGTGAGGCCGGAGGTCGCCGAAGAGGGGCGCAAGCTTCTCGTCGCCGACGTCAACAGTGCGGCCGAAGCGGCGCTGAAGGCCGGGGTGGATCGCCTGATCGTCTGCGACACGCACCACGGCGGCGGGAATATCCGGCTGCCGGAGATGCTCACGGACCCCCGCATCACGTATCTCGTCAAGAGCCGCGGCTACGACGGCCCGTCGCTCCGCTGGATGCCGGGCCTGGATGCGACCGTGGATGGGCTGATGCTCATGGGGCATCACGCCAAGGCAGGCGCCCCGGGCGCCTTTCTGCCCCACACCTGGACGCTGGAGTGGGCCGATTTCCGCCTCAACGGGCAAAGCGTGGGGGAGATCGGCATCGAGAGCTGCTTCGCGGGTCATTGGGGCATTCCGCTCGTCCTGGCGCAGGGCGAAGAGACGATGTGCAAGGAAGTCGAGGCGCAGTTCCCCGCCGCCGTGACGGCCTGCGTCAAGCACGCCGAGAGCCGCGATCGCTGCACAGGGCCCGATGCCCAGGCCGCCCGCCGGTTGACCGCGGAGAAAGTGGCCGAGGCGATCCGGAAGCTGCGCGCCGCCAAGCCGGCGCCGTACCAGCCGTCGTTGCCCATGCGAGTGGCGATCCGCATGCACACCGAGGTTGCCGCTGAAGAGGCCGCGAAGAAGCCCGGCGTGCGGCGCACAGACCCCTACACGGTCGAGGGCGAGGTGAAACGGCGGTGCGACGTCGTCAAATGGATCAATGGAACAGGAGTGGAGTAGGCCCGGAACCACAACGCCACACAGCCTCGTGCGCGGTGGGTCTCCTGACCCACCGCGCCAAGAAAGCGTCTTGACGGCTGATTGAAGCACGTTCGCGGGGGGTCAGGAGACCCGCCGCGCACCGTGGCGTTGTAGTAGTGGGGGCGTGCGAGTCACTCGCCCAGGTCCAGCACCGCCACGTCTTCCGGGCCGAGCTTGATCGCGGCCTGTCCGTCCTTGACCGCGACGTCGGCGCCGGCCACGAGTTCCCGGCCTTTCTCCGGCCGCTTCTCCTCCAGCGTGAGGGTGACGGTCTTCTCCTGCCCGGAATCGTTGAACACGGTCAGGTACCGCTCGCCGAAGCGCTCGACGTACACCTTGGGGTCGCCGGCGCGGGCCCGCGCGAGGGGCTGCCACCCCGCCTCGGCCACGCGCTTCGTCAGGGGCACGTACTTCTTGAAGAGCGGGCGGTCGCGGTTGTAGAGGTCCGGCCGGCTGAAGTAGTGGCCCGTCGAGGCGTCGGCGCTGAAGAAACCGGGGAACATGCCGTAGGCCAGGCACCGCTTCATGTACTTCTCGACCAGGGCGTGCGAGAACTTATCGAAATCCGTGTTCATGAGGAAGCAGTACGGCTTCGGCCCGCACAGGACGCGGCGGTACATGAGCTCGTCGTCGGTCATCGGCGTCCAGCGGCCGCCGGGGTTCCAGTCCGTCTCGGTCCCGAGGACGTCGAACACGGGCGGGAGCCAGCCGTACGCGCCCGGCACGCCGTTGCACATCATGAGCCTGCCCATCTTGTGCACGTCGTCGGCGATGCCGCGCGAGTACTCGTACGCGATGAGGCCGCGGAAGATCGCGGGGGCCTTCGTGTCGGCGGCGAAGACCAGCGGCGTCTTCTGCCCGGCGAAGTGCTCGCGCCGGAAGTCGAGCACGTCGGTCACGTACCCCTCGGTCGAGTCGATGTACTCGCCGTCGAGGTCGCCCTTGCGCCCCGCGCCGTACAGCTTCTCCTGGAGCGCCGGGTTCCACTTGTTCTTGAAGTCGGTCGCCTCGCCGGCGACGCCGGGCGAGGAGTTCATGCTCCACACCGCGCCGTTGCACCACGGCTCGTTGCGCAGGCGCGCGGGGAAGCGTCCGGCGTCGTCATGAAAGCCGCTGGTCACGAGGGCCTTGGCGTGCGGGTCGCCCTTCTCGGCCAGGCGCTTCGCCTCGGCCAGGCACGTTTCCATGTTGCGCGGCAGGGTCTTATCCATCGACATCCACCACGTCATCGGCTCGGTGTAGCGGAACGTGAGGATGTTGTGGGCGTCGTCCCAGGCGGTCTCGTCGTTGCCCTCCTTGAACTTGAACCCGAAGTCCTCCCACCCCTGGACCTTGCTGATGGCGTGGAAGGGCATCCAGAGGCCCTGCTCGGGCGTGCGGGAGCGGAAATGGTCGGGGAACGTTTCGTACAGTCTGGCGAGAGCACCGCGGAAGCCCTGTGTGCCGTCGAACCGGAACGTCGTCAGGCCGAGTGCCGCGGTGTTCATCTCTTTGGTGAGGGCCAAGTCACACGCGACATAAAGCACGCCGGCCCCCGCGCTGTAACCCGTGCGGAAGAAGGCCGGCCGGCCCATGTCCACCGCCACGGCCGTCCCTTCCTTCCCGCGGGCGACGGCGGCGAACGGATAGCGGGAGAGCCGGCCGTTGGCGCCGACGTTGCCGGCACGGAGCGTGTGGGTATACTCCATGGGGGGCTCCGCCAGCCGCTCTTCGCGCGGACCGGCCAGCCAGCGCCAGCCCTTTCCCTGTACGGGAACCGTATAGAAGAGGGTGACGGCCCGGTCCCGGCCGGTCGTATCGAGGAGGGACACTTGCTCGATGGGCGTGCCGGCCCGGCCTGCCGACTTGACGTCGAGTTCCAGGCCCAGTGCCTTCGTGTTCTCAAAGGTAACGAGGTCCGATCCGGCGGCCACGTCGCGCACGAGGAAGCCGCCCTTGCCGGGAAGCTCGCGCACCCGCACCGCCAACCCATCGAACATCGCCGCCCCCTCGGGCGTCTTGGGGGCCACGAGTTGCGGGTCCTTGAAGTACGCCTTGCCGGAGTGGCTTCTCAGGAGCAGGTAGAAACTCAGGCTCTTGATCGGCTTGGAGGGAAAGACCGTGACCTCGGCCTTCTGCCAGTCGTGGGTGCCGGTGCGGAAGGCGCCCACCTGGCCCCAGTAGGGCGAGCCGTCCTGGAAGACGAGGTCGAGGTAGACGGAGTAGTCGGCGCCCGCCTCGCCGCCGACGTTCTCGGCCTTGCTCCAGGCGGTGGCGATGAGGGGGGCGGGGGCCGCCTGGTTCAGGACGACCGACTGGTGGACGCCGCGGCGGACGGCGGCATCGCCGGTGTTGTCGCAGACGAAGACCTCGCCCTGCCGGTTGAAGCCGCGCTCGTACGGCTGCCAGGCGTCGGCCTTGAGGAGGTTCTCGCCGGTGGGCTTGAGGATTTCGAGGGCCACGCCGGCGTGGGCGGGTGCGGCGATAATCATCATACCGATGAAAGCAAGCAACTTGGGGTGCATGTGCGAACTCCTTACACGGTTGCCTGCGGCTCCCCGCTAAACGCGGCGCGCCGTTGCTTTTCGCCTTTCAATCCGAAAGCCGCAATCTGCAATTCCTTCGTCGCCGTACCGGCGACGGCTAAACGCGACGGCTAAACGCGCGGCCGAACGTTTGGTTCTCGATATGCTACCCTCTCGGCCGCCCCCTGTCGATAATCTCGATGACGTGCCCTCGCGGCCGACGTATAATAAGCGTCGGCGCCGGGCCGGGCGCCGGGGAGAGTCACCCGCATGAGAGCATTTCTTTATGCGTTGCTGGTCCTTGCGCTCGTCGCTTCGGCGGCGCGCGGCGGGGAAAAAGCGCCGGAGAGCCGCGAGGAGGCCCTCGCGCGGCTCGATTTCCGCCAGGTGATCCGGTCGGCCAAGGACAAGGTTTTCCCGGCCGTCGTGTACATCAAGGTGCTCCAGGAGACGCACGAGTCGGGCAAGAAGACCTCGCAGGAGGTCTCGGGCAGCGGCGTCATCATCTCCGCCAAGGGCGAGGTGCTGACGAACTGGCACGTGGTCGACAAGGCGGTGCAAGTGCGGTGCCTCCTCTTCGACGGGCGGGCGGCGCAGGCGAAGGTCGTCGGGTCCGACAAGGACACCGACCTGGCGCTGATCCAGCTCGACCTTCCCGCCGGCGGGCCGACGGTTCCGTACGCGGTCCTCGGCGACTCCGACGTGCTGAAGGAGGGCGACTTCGTCATGGCGATGGGGGCCCCGTGGGGCCTCAGCCGCAGCGTCTCCATCGGCATCGTCTCGTGCGCGCGGCGGTACCTGCCCGAGAACAGCCAGTACAGCCTGTGGCTCCAGACCGACGCGTCGATCTCGCCCGGCAACTCCGGCGGGCCGCTCGTCAACACCGCCGGCGAGGTCGTCGGCATCAACACGCTGGGGATCCTGTACGGCGGCGACCTGGGCTTCGCGGTGCCCTCGGCGACCATCCGGCACCTCGTCTCGCAGCTGCGGGAGTTCGGCAAGGCCAACTGGAGCTGGACGGGCCTCCAGCTTCAGCCGCTCAAGGATTTCGATAAGAATATGTACTTCGACGCCTCGGAGGGGGTGATCGTGGCCGAGGCCGACCCCGAGAGCCCCGCCCGCCGGGCCGGCCTCCAGGCCCGCGACCGCCTCGTCCGCATCGGCGGCAAGGCCGTCACCGCGACGACCGCCGAGGACCTGCCGGCCATCCGCCTCCTGATCGCCCTCCTTCCGAAGCGCAAGCCCGTCAAGATCGACCTGGTGCGCGGCAGCCAGGAGATGACGGTGGAGCTGGAGCCGCGCGAGAAGGGCAAGGTCGAGGGCGACCACCTCGACTGCCCGCGGTGGGACTTCACGGCCCGCGAGATCAACCAGTTCGACAACCCCGAGCTCTTCTTCTATCGCAAGAAGGGCGTGTTCGTGTACGGCGTGAAGGAGCCGGGGAACGCGGCCCTTGCCGGCCTGCACGCGCAGGACGTTATCGTCAAGATCGACGGCAAGGAGGTCGCGGGCCTCGACGAGGTCAAGGCCCTTCACAAGGCCTCGCTCGAGAACGTGGCGACGAGGCACAAGATGGTGCTCTCCGTCTTGAGGAATGGCTTGGCGAGGCAGGTGGTCCTCGACTATCTCCGCGACTTTGAGAAGGAGTGAACGGAGAATGCTAAATGTTAAATGCTAAATGCTAAATGGGAAAAAGGCCCCCGCACCGGTCCGTTCTCATTTAGCATTTAACATTTAGCATTGCCGTGCTACCGCGCAAGGAGATTTCATGAGTTATCGTAGTGCCGTATTCCTGGTGCCCCTGCTGATAGCGGCGGTCTCCGGCTGCGGCGGGGCGATGGCGGGCGGCAAGGAGGCCGGCGGTCCGCCCGCGGCGGCGGCCGCCGCCGTGGCGCCGTCGCTCGTGCGCGTCGAGTATACGCTCCGCTACGACAAGGGCGAAGAGCCCCGGGGCGCCGGCCTGGCGCACGGCGGAGGCGGGGGGATGCGGTTGCCTTTCGGCATGATGGCCGGATCGGTCCTTATGGAAGAGCGGCCGCTGGAACTCGAAGGCTTCCTCGTCTCGCCCACCCAGGTCGTCACCACCGATCCGATGATCCATCCGCGGTTCATCGAGGGCGTGGCCGTCCGGCAGGGCGACGAGGTCGTGAAGGCCAAGGTCGCCTCCTACCCCAAGGGCCAGAACGCCGTCCTCCTGGAACTCGAGCATCCGCTCAAGGGCGGCAAGCCGCTCGTCTTCAATGCGAAGGCCAAGCCGCCGTACCTGGCGATAACCTACGAGGAGTCGGACGGCACGTGGACGATCAACGTCGAGGGCTACGCGCCGGGCGTGGCGGTGGACGAGAAGGGCCGGCGGTTCGCCTCCGCGCCGCTCCAGTCGCTGGTCACCGACGAGGCCGGCACGGCCGTGGCCCTGGCGATGAATGCGCGGTTTGACTCCGCCGACAACCCCGCCGGGTCGCCCCTGGCGTGGCCCGCCTGCACGGCCGACGAGATGGCCGGGATCATGGCGGACCTCGAAAAGCGCTGC
>Ga0315273_10008660_pt1 | contig 12854 bp, 8 predicted proteins | sample YL17G02_0_MG_FD_205753 | JGI IMG/M metagenome (GOLD analysis project Ga0315273, IMG submission 205753) | Sediment microbial communities from Yellowstone Lake, YNP, Wyoming, USA - YL17G02_0 | ecosystem: Environmental > Aquatic > Freshwater > Lake > Sediment | place: USA: Wyoming | collected...
GACCGGGATCGTCTCCCTGATCGTGGGCGGCATCGTCATCATGAACATCATGCTGGCCTCGTTTCAGGAGCGGATCCGGGAGGTCGGCATCCGGAAGGCGATCGGCGCCAAGGGGACCGACATCGCGGTGCAGTTCCTGGTCGAGTCGATCCTGGTGACCTCGATCGGCGGCGCGGCCGGACTCTTGCTTGGAGTCGGATTCGCTCGGGCGATCACCGCGCTTCTAGGCCAGCCGGCGGTGATCACGCCGCAGATGGCCGTGATCGGTGTCGCGGCCTCGGTGCTCACCGGCCTGGTCTTCGGCCTGTACCCCGCCGTCAAGGCCGCGCGCCTCAACCCTGTCGACGCGCTGAGGTACGAATGAACCTCGGGGAGGTCTTCCGCACCGCGCTGGGCGAGATCAGGGCCCACAAGCTGCGCTCGTCGCTGACGCTCCTGGGGATCGTCCTGGGCACGCTGTCGATCGTCGTGATGACCTCGTTCCTGGACGGGATCGTCGGCGCGGTCTGGTCCGGGTTCGCCGACCTGGGCTACGACGGTGTCGTGTACGTCGTGAACCGCGAGGCGCGCGATCTCAGGGAAGGGGCGCTCTTCACGCGGTCAGAAGGGCTCCAGCCGAGGGATGTTTCGATCCTTCTGGCGCGGCGCGAGCTGGTGTCGGCAGCGGCCCCGGCGGTCTTCGACGAACAGGTGGTTCGCCGGGGCTCGGAAGAGCGGAAGGCGCGGATCATGGGCGTGACGGCGGAATACGCGCGGGTCCGGGACCGGACGCTTGCGGCGGGCCGGTTCATCGCGGATTCGGACGAGCGGTCGTTCGCCCGCGTCTGCGTGATCGGGCACCGCATGAAGATTCGAATGTTCGGCTCGGAGGACCCTCTCGGGAAGTCGGTGTCCGTCGCCGGGCGGCCGTTCCGGGTAATCGGCGTCGGGAAGAAGCTCGGGAACGACTTCGTCAACGACGACGAGTTCATCGAGGAGATGGAGGGGATGTACGTCCCGCTCGCAACCCTGAGGAAGTTCTACACCGGCGACGACACGCCGCTGAGCTTCATCGCCGTCAAGACCGACCGGCCGGAGAAGCTGGGGGCGCTCCAGGCGGAGGTCGTCGCCTCGCTCAAGATCGCCCATCGCGGCGTCCAGGACTTTAGGGTCGAAAACATCGCGCAGGAAATCGTCCGCGCGCGGGCGCAGGTCACCGACCTCCTACGGAACTGGAAAATCGTGACGGGGACGATCGCCGCCATCTCGCTGCTCGTCGGCGGCATCGGACTCATGTCGGTGATGCTGATTTCGATCGGCGAGCGGCTCTACGAGATCGGCCTCAGGAAGGCGATCGGGGCGACCGACACGGAAGTCTTCGCGCAGTTCCTCCTCGAGGCGGTGATTCTCTCCGCGGTTGGCGGACTGCTCGGGGCCGCGGCGGGGGTCGGCATCACGAAGGCCGCGGCGGGATTCTTCCCATCCGGTTTGCCGATCCAACTCGGCGGCCTCGCCATGGCGCTCGGGATCGCCGTTGTCCTCGGCGTTCTTTATGGCACCTATCCCGCGCTCAAGGCCGCTCGCATGATGCCCATCGACGCCCTGCGGTCGGCCGGATAGGGACACTCCTTGCGAAGCGGCTTGGCGATCGAGATGCGTTGTTCACAAGGCCTGCCCGTCTCGCGGAGCAGGATGAGTCGTTGGCCTCGGGACTGTCGATTCTTTTCTTGGGCGCGTTCCAAGTTCGAAGTCAACAGGATCGACCTCGAGCGGATATAATCGCCCTCCATAAAACGGAGCGCCGCGATCGGGCGCCCGTGCGCGGGGAACCCCCTGGCTATGCTTGCGAAGCCGAACGAATCCGGATCCCGGGAGCCCCGACCCGCGGCCCCGTCGAGTCGTCCGATCGCGACCGTGGTGATTCCCACGCTCGACGAGGGGCTGAACGTGGATCCGCTCCTGACGGCGCTGTTCCAGGCGACCGGGGAACGGGGACTCGACGTGGAAGTCGTCGTCGTGGACGACGGCTCAAGAGACGACACGCGGGAGCGGGTCCGTTCGTGGGAGGCGAAAGCGTCCGTGCGCCTTTTGGCCCGCGACCGGGAAGGAGGCTTGTCGGGGGCCGTGCTCGCAGGAGTCGCCGCGGCGCGGAGCGACGTCGTCCTGGTGATGGACGCCGACCTGAGCCATCCCGTGGAGCGGGTGCCGGACTTGATCGAGTCCGTGCTCGACGGCTCCGCCGACGTCGCCGTCGGGAGCCGCTACGTTCCCGGTGGAGACACACCGGGCTGGCCCTGGCGGCGGCGCGCGGTCTCGCGCCTCTCGGGGTTCGCCGCCCGTCTCGTGACGGACGTCCGCGACCCGCTCGCCGGATTCTTCGCCGCGAAAGCCGAGACCGTCCTCCGTTTCGGGCGGAAGTCGCAGGGCTACAAGATCCTGCTCGAGGTTTTGGCGCAGGGAGGCGAAGCGCTCCGAGTCCGAGAGATTCCAATCTCGTTCTTCGACCGGGAGCGCGGCACGTCGAAGCTCGACCGGCGGATCGCGTTGACCTACTTCAGCCAGCTCGCGCGTCTCGCGGGCGTCGTGTTTCTCCAGGGCGACAGGGCCCGCACGGGCGCCGCCGTGGTGGCCCACGCGCTGGCCGGTGTGGCCGTGGCTTTCACCGGAGGCGGTGTTTCCGAGGCCAACGCGGCCGGATGGGCGGCCGGCGCACTGGCGTTCGCCTTCTTCCCAGGGGGCGGTGTGCGAACCGCGGTGTCCGGGGCGCGCGGCTGGATCGCCTTCCTGGCCGCAGCAGGGCTCGCCTTCGGGATCTCCGGGGGTGTCGCAGGCCTCGCATCCGAGGTGGGGCTCCCCGCCGCGCTCGCCGTCTTCCCCGCGGCGGCATTCGCGGCGGCGACTCTTCTCGTCGGCGTCGCGAGCACGGCGCGGACCGGCGACGGCTCGACGGCAACCGCCAGCCTGCGCACGTTTGCCATCGGATCGGTCCTGGCGTCGTTGGCGCTGCGTGTGCTCTACGCCCCGCTGATCCAGGTGATCCCCGAGGAGGCCTACTACTGGAACTATGGAAACGGAAGCCACCTCGACCTGGGGTACCTGGACCACCCGCCGATGGTCGCCTGGTTGACGCATCTGACCACCCTGATCTTTGGGCGCAATGAGATCGCCGTGCGCCTGGTTGCGCTGGGGTGCTGGGGGATCGCGCTGATCGCGATCTTCGAGCTGACCCGGCGTTTGGTCGGCGGGACGGCCGCGATCGTCGCCGCGATGCTTCTTTCGACGCTTCCGTTCTTTCTCGGCGCGAGCTTCGTCACGATGCCCGACTCGCCCCTCGTCGCCTGCTGGGCGGTGGCGCTGCTCGCCCTCTCGCACGCCCTCCTGGATGGCCGATCGAGGGCCTGGTGGGTGGTGGGAGCGTGCCTGGGTCTCGGCATGCTCTCGAAGTACCCGATGGCCCTCGTCGGGCTCGCGGTTGCCGTGTTCCTCGTGATCGACGCGCCGTCGCGCCGCTGGCTCCGCCGCCCGGAGCCCTACCTGGCCGTGCTCCTCGCCGCGGCCATCTTCTCCCCGGTCCTGATCTGGAATGCGAGGCACGACTGGGCCTCGTTCGCGTTCCAGACCACCGGAAGGCTCGCGCAGCCCAAGTTCAATCTGCACATCCTGATCCTCGCGGCGGTGTATGCCGTCGCTCCGCTCGGCCTCGTGGCGGCGTGGGCCGGCCTACGCCGGAGCAACGCAGCCGATGACCGGAGCGCGCCGGCCCTGCCCGCGCGATCGCGGCTCTTCTGCGCGGTCTTCACGCTCGTTCCACTCTCCGTGTTCGTCGTCGCCAGCCTGCGAGTGCAGAGCAAGATCAACTGGACGGGTCCCGCCTTCCTGGCCGCCGTCCCCGCCATGGCGCTGGCCATCGTCGGAGCGGCGGCAGCCGTCCGCGGAGGCGATTCGCCGGGGCCGGTCCGCTGGGTCCGCGCGATGGTGCGACCCACCGTGGGAACGGTGCTCGTGCTCTTCGGCGTCGCGTGCCACGTGCTCTCGCTCGGCGTCCCGGGCGTTGGCTGGATCACTTCGTGGGGCGCGGGATGGAAGCCGTTGGCCGTGTCCGTGGATTCGCTCGAGGGGTCCATCCGGAACACGACGGGGGAGCAACCCGTGGTCGTGGGGCTCGGGCGCTACAAGCTCGCGAGCGAGCTGACCTTCTACGATCCGGACGTGCGCCCTGGCGAGCCGATCGCCAGCGACAACATCGTTGGAGGGCAGGGGTTGATGTACGAGTGGTGGACACCCGCGGGTTCGATGAAAGGGCGCACCGCCTTGCTCGTCGCCAAGGACCCCGCAGACCTCGCGGACCAGCGCGTCGCCCGGCATTTCGATCGGCTGGAGCCGATGATCGAGCTTCCCGTCGAACATCACGGCCGGAGCGTCGGGACGTGGTACGCCCGGGTCGGTTACGGTCTACGCGTGGCGCCACAGCGTCCGATGCGTACGCAGCTTCCGTAGCCCACCCGCACTTGAACTGGGGACCTGCTGATTACGAAGCGCTGCGGGTGGGCAAAGCAATCGACGAGGACCGCGCTACGTGCTCTTCGGTCGAATCTTCCCGCCCAGAAGATCGGAAAGAACCGTGACGACTCCGAGTTCGCGCGCCCAGTGCTCGAGATAGCTGCGGTCCAACTCGGCGCCCTGGACCGCCACGATACCTACCGCGTCGCCGAGCTGCCTTTCGGATGGCGTGATGCGGTTCCAGTACAGCTTGTGCAGGAGCGTGTCCTCGGCGGTCGCGATCCACGCCGGCTCGCCGAACAAGGTCACACTCAGGCGTCGCGCGAACATGTTCTCCTCGAACGGAACCCGCCGGAGCATCCAGAAATCGACCTTGAGCGCGGACCGCCGATCGATCGCGTTGAACATATGGTGCTTTCGAAGCGCACCGTGCACGGAGGCCGCTTCGAGGGCGTAGTCGTCTTCGAACGCCGAGACGATCGCGGTGACACGGTCCTCTTCAAAGGACAAGACGAAGTCGAGATCGTGCGTGGTCCTCGGGATGCCCCAGAAATTGCTCGCCATCGAGCCGGTGAGCATGTACGCAAGACCGATCCCGTTGAGCCGCCGCAGGCAATCGGCGAGGAGCTCGCGCTCAGTCAACCGGGTCACCCGCTTGGCGTTCCCGCGGTCCGCGAATGAGGGCAAGGCGAGAACGCAACTGACGTTCGACCTCGGCGTCGTCGGCATTCGGGCGCCGCGAACGGATCCCCTCTCGTGCCACGTCGCACGCGAGCTCGTGGAGCGACAGCGCGATCCCGAGGCGCTGTTCGCCGGTCATCCGTCGGTACCTGGCGATCTGTTCCTCGAGCGCGGCGTGCGGGTTCATCGGGTCATTCTACTACCCGCGGTGGGAGGTGGTGCCCATCACCGACTCCGCTCCCTTCCGATCGAAGAACTTGACGACTCCTGAGTGTCGGTCCGGAGAACGCGTTGTACCTGTTTGACTTGGAGCCGGCACCCGCAACTTGAACTGGGGACCTGCTGATTACGAAGTGGCCGGTGACCGGGTCATAAGGCGCGGAACGGCGCGATGTCTCAAAGGCGTTGGGCTCAGTTTGGGCAGTTCTTTCATCCGTCAGTGGGGTGAGGGTTGGTCTCGAGAGTTGTCGCTCCGCAACGCAATCGGCCGACTCGCCTTGACGGTCACCGTGGGTCACCGGATACTTCCGCATGCAAGGGGGCTCATGCGAGAGTGAGTAAGAGCCGAAGCGGAGACTAGACGATGACCCACAAGACCGCCGCAGAAGTTGGCGCGAAGCTCTCGGAGAACCTCAAGAGCGTCGAGACAACCGGCGAGCCCGTTGCCATCGAAAGCGACGGACGTACGGTCGCGGTCCTCGTGTCGGCGGAGGACTTCGCGCTGTTGCAGCGACTCCGCCAAGAAGAAGAGGACCGGATCGATAACGCCGCGGCCGACGCGGCGCTCGCCGAGCCGGGTGAAAGTATTCCTTGGGAGCGTGTCAAGGCGGATCTTGGACTCTGACGGGTGGCCTACCAGGTCGAGTTGCGCCCAGCCGCTCTGCGCGACCTCAAACGCCTTTCCCTCGAAATTCAACGACGCATTCGCCCCGCCGTGGATCGCCTGGCCACCAACCCGCGGCCGCCTGGTGTAGAAAAGCTCGCGGCTCACGTGAACCGCTATCGGATCCGAGTCGGGGACCATCGAATCGTCTAGGGCTGTCTCCCGGAACAGCGCCTACATGTCGGGGACGAAATCGCGTCGCCCCTTTGCGGGCGGCTTGCCACACGCGACACGTTCTGTGCCCTACGCGCTGAGATGCATCCTCTCGATTGGAGCCGGCACCCAGACTTGAACTGGGGACCTGCTGATTATGAAGTGGCCGGTGACCGCGTGATAAACGGCGGAACCGCGCCATGTCTCAAAGGTGTTGGGCGCAATTTGGGCAGTTCTTTCGGTTCAAGTGGTCGTCGAAAAGCGGGAGGAGATTCGGCTGCGCGGGTTGTCGCCCCGCAACGCAAATGACCACGAATCGACGATTCCACGGTGCCTCGCCTTGACGGTCACCGTTGGTCGCCGGATACTCCCATGCGTAGTGCGGCTTATCCGACCGTGAGGACGTGCCGCACTGGAGACAGAACGATGACGCACAAAACCGCTGCGGAGGTTGGAGCGAAGCTCCCCGAGAACCTCAAGAGCGTCGAGATAACCGGCGAGCCCGTCGCCATAGAAAGCGAAGGCCGGACGGTGGCGGTCCTAGTGTCGGCGGAGGATTTCGCGCTCTTTCAGCGGCTCCGCCATGAGGAAGAGGACCGGATCGATAACGCGGCGGCGGACGCGGCGCTTGCGGAGCCTGGGGAGAGCATCCCCCACGACGTAATAAAGGCTGAGCTAGGTCTGTAGCCCGGTGCTCTACCGGATCGAATGGCTCCCCGTTGCGCGGCGCCAGCTTCGCAAACTTCCCAGAGGCGCAGCGGAACGAGTCTTCTCCCTCGTCGACTCGCTCGCGCAGAATCCGCGCCCGCAAGGCTGTCGAAAACTCGCCGGCCACGAGGCCCGCTTCCGGGTTCGCTCGGGCGACTATCGAGCCATCTACGAAGTGCGGGACATGGTGCTCGTAGTGCTCGTCGTCACCGTCGGCCACCGTCGTGACGTCTACCGTTGACGGGTCCCTTTCGATTGGAGCCGGCACCCAGACTTGAACTGGGGACCTGCTGATTACGAAGTAGCCGGTTGCCTGGGCAAAAGGCACGGAACGGCGCCATGTCTTAAAGGCGTTGGGCGTAATTTGGGCAGATCTCACAGCCGAAAAAAGACGCCGAGTTATCAGGTGGTCTTCGCCCGGATCGTACCTGCCGGCGCACCGATCGACGTCCTGCACTCGTACCGCCTTGCGCACTGATCTTGATGTCCGTGCCGACTCTGGCGCCATCCTCTACTGTGCCGCGCAGCGAACGATCCGGCTTCCTTGTTGGCCCGCGATCAGGCCGGCTTTCTTCCATGCGTCCACGACATGCGCGACGCAACTCACGAACTGCCCGTGGTTCCTGGCGCTCGCGCGGCACGCGGCGATCTCATCTCCGAAGTTGCAGCCGCCAGGGAACTGGTGGTTGCCCACCCCGCTGTCGCAGGTGTCGATCACCACGGTCGGCGTCAGGATCGTGGCCGGGCACTGGTCCGTCGCGTCGCACACGCCGTCGCCGTCGTGGTCGAGAAGGCGGTTCACGCAGCCCTCCGCCCCCTGACAGATGTCCTCCGTGCAAACGTCGTGGTCGTCGCAGAGCGCGTTGCCGCCCTCGTCCACCTGTCCGTCGCAGTTATCGTCGATGCCGTTGCAGACCTCGACCGCGCCCGGGTGCACGGCGGGGTTGGCGTCGTCGCAGTCGCCGTCGCACACCTTGTAGCCGTCGCCGTCGTCGTCGCTCGTGTTGACGACGATGTACCGTGCGCCGGTGCCGCTGATCCCGGGGTGAGTGATGCCGCCCCAGACCACCATGGCGTTTCCAATCCAGAGGGCCGTGTGGTATTGATCCCCGAACGGAGCCCCCACGGTCGACATCGCCGTCCAGGTGTCCTTCGCCGGATCGTACCGCCCGCCGATTGTAGTGGTGCCGCCCCAGACCACCATCTCGCGTCCCGTCCAGATCGCAGTGTGGGAAGAATCGCGCGCGGACGGAGCCCCCACGGTCGACGTCGTCGTCCAGGTATCCGTCACCGGTTCGTACCGTCCGCCGGTATTGAGACTGTTCTCAAAGCCGTCGTCGTCGTAGCCGTAGCCGCCCCAGACCACCATCTCGCGTCCTGTCCAAACCGCGGTGTGGCCGAAGCGCGCGGACGGAGCCCCCACGGCCGACGTCGGCGTCCAGGTATCCGTCACCGGATCGTACCGTCCGCCAGTGTTCACCCAGAAAGGATCGCCATCGCTCCAGCCGCCCCAGACGACCATCGCGCTCCCGGTCCAGACTGCCGAGTGCCAGGAACGCGGGGACGGTGCCCCCACGGCCGAGGTTACCGTCCAGGTGTCCCCCACAGGATCGTACCGTCGGACGATGTTGTCCCCTCCCCAGACGATCATCTCCCTGCCCGTCCAGACCGCCGTCTCGAACGCGAGTGGGGGCGGAAGAAATAAGTTTGACGTCGCCGTCCGAACTGCCGTGTTGTGCTCGAGTGAAAGAGCCCCCGGGGCTGACATGGGCGCCCAGGTGTCCGTCCCGGGATCGTACCGTCCGCCGGGGACCACCATCACGTTTCCCGTCCAAACCGAATAGTGGCCATACGACCCGCCGGGCGTCCCCACGGTCGACGTTGGCTCCCAGGTGTCCGTGGCCGGGTCGTACCGTCCGCCGGTGTCGAGGAGTTGGTAGTTATTGTCGATGCCACCCCAGACCACCATCACACTTCCCGTCCAGACAGCCGTGTGGCCATAACGCGCGGAGGGAGCCCACGCGGTCGACGTTGGCGTCCAGGTGTCAGTCGCCGGATCGTACCGCCCGCCGGTGTTGAGGTAGGCGCCTCCTCCGGCGCCGCCCCAAACCACGATCGCACTTCCGGTCCAGACAGCCGTGTGCCAGCCACGCCCGGATGGCGCCCCCTCAGTGGACGTCGCCGTCCAGGTGTCCGTCACCGGGTCGTACCGCCCGCCGGTGTTGAGAAACTGATTTCCATTGTCGAGGGCGTAGCCGCCCCAGACCACCATCTCGCGTCCCGTCCAGACCGCGGCAGAGACGGTGCGCGCGGAGGGAGCCGCCACGGTCGACGTCGGTGTCCAGGCGTCCGTCGCCGGATCGTACCGACCGCCACTGCCTGTGCCGCCGACCCAGACCACCATGACGCTTCCCGTCCACACTGCCGTTACACCTCCGAAGGGCGCGTCCACCGTCGACACTGCTGTCCAGGTGTCCGTGGCTGGATCGTACCGCCCGCCGTTGTTGAGGTAGTGGCTGCCGCCGCCGTCGGAGAAGAAGCCACCCCAGAGCACCATCTCGCGTCCCGTCCAGACCGCGGCAAGGACGGTGCGCGCGGAGGGAGCCGCCACGGTCGAGGTCGCCGTCCAGGTGTCCGTCAGCGGATCGTACCGCCCGCCGGTGTTGTGATATTGGAAGTGGTCGCCGTCGTAGTACTCGCCCCCCCAGACCAACATCACCCTTCCCGTCCAGACCGCCTTGTGGCCAAAACGCCCGGACGGAGCCCCCGCGGTTGACGTCGCCGTCCAGGTGTCCGTCACCGGATCGTATCGCCCGCCGGTTTCGAAGGAGCTGACACTAAAACCGGGGTAGTTACCCCCCCAGACCACCATGACGCTTCCCGTCCAGACCGCCGTTTGGTCGACACGCTCCGACGGAGCCCCCACCGTCGACGTCGCGGTCCAGGTGTCGGTGGCCGGATCGTACCGAGCGCCGGTATTGAAGACAGAGTACTGGGAGCGAGAACCGCCCCAGACGACCATGACACTCCCAGTCCAGACAGCCGTGTGGCCGGTGCGAGCAGCCTCGAAACCGAGCCCCCCGTCGCTATCCCACGTGTCGTCGGCGGCGCACGGTGGGCTGTCCCCGCCCCTGTGATTCCGCACGACCGGAAGCGAGCCCAGGTTCGAAGCCACCGCAGCGACCCGCTCGCCCCGCAGATCCTTCTTCGCGCTCTGCCACCACTGATCCCAGTTCCGCTTCGCGACGACATAGCTCGCCGCGCGCACCTCGCCCGGTGTCTCGCTCAGCACGACGCGGATCACGAACGCATCGCGCTCCTCTGCGACCACCGCTACGCTCCCCGGAGCATCGGGCAGTCGCGCGCGCTCCTTACGGAATTCCTCAGGCGACAGTTCGCGTGGAGCGGGGCGAGTCCCGTTCAAGAGGTTGCCCTGTCGCTCCGGCTCTGCCGGCTCGCCGGTTTTCGGCTCGCGCAAGACGAGATCGACCACCGTGCGATTCGGGTAGTCACTCGAAGGGTCGAGCGCGCCGGTCGCGAGCTGCCGGTGGAGCTCCTCCGCACGCCGCCGCGCCTCGGCGTGCAGAGTCCCGTCGAACGCGTAGAAGTTGCGCGTCAACCGATCCACGAGGGTCGCGCGCGCCAGGCACTCCTTAATAAGGAAGGGATCGTTACCGAGCGCAGCGAAAAGCTCCTGCAGACGATCGGGAGCCCGGCTTCCCCCGGTCATGCGCTCGAGCTCGCGCCCGAGCATCGCGTTCGTGACCCGCGTCTTCCAGTAAACCTCAAGAGCCACGGTCTGCTCGAGGACCTTCTGGACCTTGGCCTCGAGCACGGCCCGAGGCACCGCCTCGTCGAACGGCTTCGTCACCCCGATCTGGTGGCGGTAGTACACGTGTTCGATGGCGCGCTGCGCCGCCACGCGGTCCTCGATCGTCAACGCGCGCTGGGCAGCCCCGATTCTCGGCTGTGGCTCATTGGCAGAGACTGTTCCGATGACGAGCGACATCGATAGGGCAAGAAGAGCGTGGCGCATGACGACCCCCCACACAGCAGTGTATGATCGACCTATACGCCACAATCAACGCGCGACTCGGGACCGAAACGGTGGGGTTGTTTATCCCAGGGCAGTCCGCGCACCCAGGTTTGAAGCGGGGACCTGCTGATTGGTGTGGCGTCGGTGGTGCCGGTCGTCTGGAGTCAAATTGCACCCGGCAGTCGGTCACCGTGGGCGCACGAACGCCACGTCAACGCGCGCCGATTTCATTGGGCACAAATTGGGCACAACGAAACGCAAAACGGGGTAGGTCACGGTACTTCGGGGTAAGAAGCCTTCCGAGCCTCAAGGTTCGCGAGGCGCGCAATGCGCCCCGAAAACACGATGCAAATCGCTCTGATGCTTGTGTTTCCGCATGTTCTGACTTGGAGCCGGCACCCAGACTTGAACTGGGGACCTGCTGATTACGAATCAGCCGCTCTACCAACTGAGCTATGCCGGCATCGGACGGAAAGCAACACGCATTTCTAGCAGAGTCGGCGGGTCAGGGCAACACGGGAGAGCCCCCTCGTGTCGACGGCGGGACGAGCGTCCTCTACGATCCGTCGGATGCTCGATCGTTTGGTCGATCCGTTCGTGCGGCGCATGCTGCACCCACCCCGACGGGTGCCCCGGTCTTTGCCGGCGGTGCTTTCCGTGCGAGCGGAAGATGCTTCGATTTCCGGGAGCAGGTTCCTCCTCAAGGCTTGGCTGCTGCGTCCTGACGGGCCCCCGACGGGGACTGTCGTGATCGTTCACGGCTGGGGCGGCGACGCGGGGCGTATGGCGCCGCTGGCGGCGCACGCCGTGGCGCGCGGAATGACAACGCTGCTCGTCGATCTTCCGGGGCACGGACGCACGGGACCGGTCCCGCGCTACAACGCGGCGCTGATGGTCGACGATCTGCGCGCGGTGCGCGATTGGATGGCTAATCGGGAGGAGCTCCGCCAGCTTCCGGCCGCGATCGTGGGGTACTCGTTCGGCGGGCTCGGCTCGTACGTGGCGGCATCGCGCGATCCGCGATGGGCCGCGCTGGTCGTCCTGGCGGCGCCGCTCGGCCCGATGGAGGCCGCACGCCTGTACCTCGACGGCAAGGGGCTTCCCGGGCGCTGGCTCGGTGGAATGGTGCGGCGTTCTTTCATTCGCGCCGTCGGCGTCGATCCGGCTACGTTCGATGCGGACCGAAACCTTCCGTCGATCCGGGTTCCGGTGATGATCGTGCACGGTGAGAGCGACGAGGTCGTCCCGGTGTGGCATGCCGAGCGGCTCCACGCGGCGGTGCCGACTGGGCTCGGCACGCTCTTGCGCGTACCGAGGGCGGGCCACAGCGCGGTCCTCGTTGACGATGTTGTCGGCGCGCGTGTGGCGGAATTTCTGCTGACGCAGTTCACGCGGGTTGGGGAGGGTTCATGAAGACACGGCGGTTGGGGCGCACGGGGATCGACGTTTCCGAGATCGGCTTCGGCGCGTGGGGCTTGGGACAGACGATGTGGCGCGGCGTCGCGGACGACGACGCGTTGCTCGCGGTTCTCGCGGCCGTTGCGGAAGGAGTGACCTTCATCGACACGGCGCTGGCCTACGGCGACGGGCACAGCGAGCGGCTCATCGCCCAGGCGCGAACGAACGCGGTGGTCGCGACGAAGATCCCGCCCCTCAATAGTGTCTGGCCCGCGGCCGGGACATCCAGGATCGCCGACGTCTTCCCCGCGCACCACGTGCGCGCGGCCACCGAGTCCTCGCTCCGCAACCTCGGAGTCGAAACGATTCCGCTGCAGCAGTTTCATGTCTGGCACGACGCGTGGCTCGGTCAGTCGGCGTGGACCGCGACGCGACACGAAATGGAAAAGCTCGTCGCCGAAGGTAAGGTCCGGCATTGGGGGATCTCGATCAACGACCACGCGCCCGAGACGGCGC
>Ga0315273_10008661_pt1 | contig 12854 bp, 13 predicted proteins | sample YL17G02_0_MG_FD_205753 | JGI IMG/M metagenome (GOLD analysis project Ga0315273, IMG submission 205753) | Sediment microbial communities from Yellowstone Lake, YNP, Wyoming, USA - YL17G02_0 | ecosystem: Environmental > Aquatic > Freshwater > Lake > Sediment | place: USA: Wyoming | collected...
CAATATTTTTGTTATCTTGCGCCTTATCAGAAGCAAAAAAATAACCGAAGACTTTTTCATGGCTTTATTTATTAGTACGTTTTCCGCCTTTTTATTTTTAACCAAAATGCACGAGCGATATAGCCTGCTACCTCTTGTTTTTTTACTTCTTTTCTCGTTGAAAAAAACAAAATTTATCAATTGGTTTGTTTTTTTATCTGCGATAAGCCTACTTAACCATTATCATAGTTGGGCTGTGCCCCGGATGGAGTTTCTTGTGAATATCATCAACAGCATGCCGTTTATTTATTTTATTTCTTCGGTAAATATAATTATATTTTTTTATTTGTTCAGACAAAAGATAATTATTCGCAATTAATAACATTTTCTTCATAAAGGCGGCATTTTTTTCGTGACATATGTTTATTAAGCTGCTCATTTTGTTCTTTAAGAGATTTTTTATTATCAAACAAACTTAAAGGAACATTAATATTAAGACATCGGCCTTTAACTATATAACGGGTAATTCCGGTTGGGAAAAGAACTCCGGATTTTACTGTTTCTATAACTTGTTGAGGAGTAAAACTAGGAAAAATAATAATATTATTAAAGGCGGGATATTGTTGAAAAAACTGTTTAACACTATCTTGAGTAAAAGGATAAGGTAAAACCCCTCGCGCGAGATTTTTTTTGTAAAAAGAAACAATATTTTTTATTCGCTCAATTTTATCACTAAACTTTCCTTTGGTAGAAATAAAAAAAACCTCATTTTTTTTAGTGACAATAGAAACGAGTCGTCCAAAATCACTTTCCTTGATATAGCGATGTCCGACTTGATCTATTTCCCCCCGATTAATTACTAAATTTTTATCCTTTTTAATAAAGGCTAACAATTCTTTCAAGTCGCTTGAAAAAAGATGAAGCCAAGATGAAAGTTCAATCTGCTTTTGATCGCTATAGTCAACAATTTGGGCGGCAATGGTTTTTATTCCCAGCTTTTTAAAACAGGTAATCCTGTTCATACCATCAAGTTGAAGATATTTTTTTTCACCAAGTGAGGCAACTATAATTGGATTGCTGAGAACCTTATTTTTTTTAAGATACTCGGTTAGCTTTATACTGTTGGATGGATCAAATTCCTCATGAATCAAAATATCCTTAATTGGAATGACCTCGAGATTAAATAGATTTGTTTTCATATTATTTTTTCTTATCTAAAATTTTTAAAATATCATTAATAACTGTTTTTGTTCCTTTTTTTAAAGCTTCACTGGTTGAAGCGGCGATATGGGGAGTAAGAATAACATTGGATAATTTTCTCCAAGGAGAATCGGGAGGCAAAGGTTCCTGCCAAAAAACATCTAAGGCAGCGCCGGCTATTTTTTTCCCTTCAAGCATTTTAAAAAGAGTTTTTTCTTCCACTACTCCACCGCGTGAAGTGTTAACAAAGAAACTGGTAGGCTTCATTAATGAAAGTAATTTATTATTTACAAGATTTTTTGTTTCGTTGTTTAAAGGCAGATGGACAGTGATAATATCAGAGTTTTTAAAAATATACTTGAGAGAATTAGTTTTTTCAGATCGACTAAAATAATCAACTTTGGCCCCAAAAGCAGTCAGTATTTTTGCCAGCCTTTTTCCTATATGTCCGTATCCAATTACACCAACCTTTTTACCTTCCAACTCTTCTCCTTTAAGGTCTTTTTTCAGCCAGAGACCATTAGCCATCGAAGCATAGGCCAATGACAATTTTCGAAGGAGAGATAATATTAATCCGAAAGCAAGTTCCGCGACTGCTTCGGTGTTGGATTCAGGCGAGTTGATTATTGTAATTTTTCTTCTTTTGGCAGTTCCAATATCTATGTTGTCCAATCCAGTTCCAACTCGGCCAACTGCCTTTAATTTTTTTCCTTGATTGATTACTTCGGCAGTGACTTTGGTGCGGCTACGGACGACTAATCCTTCATAATTAGGAATAATTTTGAGCAAATCTTGAGGAGTAATTTCCGGTTGATAATTGAAGGAAAACCTGGAGTTTGTTATTTTCTCAATAATGCTTTTATCTATTTTATCAGCGATTAAGACTTTAATCATAATCTAAGAAATTTCTTTTAATGATTTTTTAAAAGAAGTTAAAACCTGATCGAGGTCTTTTTTTACGACATATCCCATATGGGCGACTCGGACAATTTTACCTTTTAACTCTCCCATTCCGCCTGCTATTATTAATTGATACTTTTCTTTTAAAAGATTTCGCCAAATTTTTTCATCAACTCCTTGGGGTGGAAAAAGAGAAGTAACGGTCGGTGAGGCTTCTCGATCATTCACCAGTAATTTCAAACCAAGTTTTTTAATTTCTTTTCGGAAATAATCTTTCAACTTAAGATGTCTTTTAAAAACTTTTTCTCTACCCTCTTTTTTCATAAGATCCAAAGAGGTTTGGAGACTAAATAATACTGAAACAGCCGGGGTGGCTGGAGTTTGGTTTTTTTGAGCAAATTTTTCAAACATACTAAGGTCAAAATAATATCGAGGCATAGTCGAATTTTGATGTTTTTCCCAAGCAAAAGGTGAAACAGCGATCATTGCCAGTCCGGGTGATGACATCCAACCTTTTTGAGACGCCGAGACTAAAACGTCAATTTCTAATTTGTCCATTGGTAAATTGACGGCTCCTAAAGCACTGACAGAGTCAACCAATAATAACGGTTTTGAAGGATGGCCTTTAATAATTGGGGCAATTTCAAATAAATTATTTAACACTCCGGTTGAAGTTTCATTATGGGTAATAAAAACCCCGGCAACTTTTTTTATTTGTAAGAGAGTCTTTTTAACAACTTCTTTTTTAACACCGGTACCAAAAGGGAATTTAACCTGGACAACTTTTAAGCCAAAACGTCGGCCAATCTCGGCCCAACGATTACCAAATTCACCACAGGTAAAAAATACCACCAAGTCACCAGGAGAAAAAAAATTAACTACTGCCGCTTCCAATCCAGCTGTACCTGATGCGGTCAGTAGATAGATAGGATTTTTTGTTTGGAAAAAATATTTGAGATCATTAACCACCTGCTCATGAACTTTTTCGTAACTTTTGCCTCGATGACTAATCATTTGTTGGGAAAGAGAAGATAGAACCTGGGGAGGCAAAGGGGTGGGTCCCGGGATCCGTAAGTTTATCATAGCTCTAAAATAATACTTATTAACATCCAATTTGTCAACTTTGTTAGAATATTCAATATGCAGATTATTGCCGACCTACAACTTCATTCCAGATATTCACGGGCAGTTTCGCCAAATATGACCTTAGAGGAGATCTCCCGCTGGTCAAAGATAAAAGGAATTGATTTGGTTGCCACCGGTGATTGGACTCACCCTTTATGGTTTTTGACGATAAAAGAAAATTTAAAAGAAACATCAGAAGGAATTTATACCTTAAAAAACAAATCGGGAGAAGCCAGTTTTCTTCTTTCGACAGAAATTTCCAGTATTTATTCTCAAGGCGGTCAAGTCAGACGAGTTCATAATCTGATCTTCTCTCCTTCAATTAAAACCTGTGAAAAAATCGCCAAAGAGTTAACCGATCGGGGTTGTAATTTAATGGCGGATGGTCGGCCGATTATTGGCATTTCCTCGATTGATTTATTAAAAATAGTCTTAGAGATCGATGAACGGGTTTTGTTTATTCCCGCTCATGCTTGGACCCCGTGGTTTTCCATTTTTGGGTCAAAAAGCGGTTTTGATTCGATTGAAGAATGTTTTGACGATTATGCCAAATATATTTATGCGATTGAAACCGGCCTTTCCAGCGATCCAATCATGAATTGGCAAATTAAGGAGTTAAAAAATCGTTCCCTTGTCTCGTTTTCCGACGCCCACTCAGGACCCAAAATCGGTCGCGAAGCAACTGTTTTTGTTCCAACAATGGAACATAACAATTTAACAATGAAAAATATTACATACAATGACATCGCCGAAGCGATTAAACAGAGTTCAAATAGTAAACTGGAGATTGGTTATACAATCGAATTTTTTCCCGAAGAAGGGAAATATCACTGGTCGGGTCATAGAGCTTGTAACACTCGTTATAACGCCAGAGAAATTAAAGAAAAGGGAATAGTTTGCCCGGTCTGCAACAAACCACTGACAGTTGGTGTAGAGAGTCGCGTTCTTGACCTTTCAGAAAAATTGCTCGAAGAAAAAGAACTTTTATTTGTTAAAAACGAAGTTGGTTTGACTTTTGTCTATGACAAAGAAAAAACCAGACGACCTTTCGTTTCCATGATTCCGCTCCTTGAAATTTTGTTAGAGCTAAATGATCATTCTCCGACTAAAGCGCAAAGAGAATACGAAAGATTGACTAATAATTTAGGAACGGAGTTTGATATTCTCCTACGAAGAGATTATGGCGAAATTGAAAAAATTGTTGGAGAAAAACTCCGCCAAGCCATCGAGATTGTTCGGGAAAGAAAGGTATTCGTCGACCCAGGATATGATGGGGTTTTTGGCAAGGTAAAGATTTTCAAAGAAGCAGATGAAAAAAAAGGGAAGATAACTCAACAAACACTTTTCTAACTATGAAACAATTTAACAATTTTCTTTTTCTTGTTTTTCTCTTTCTTCTCCCTACTCAACTGGGTAAACATTTCTTTTTTCCCTTTTCCTATCTTTCCGGAGTTCGGGTAGATTATCTTGCACCAACAGTTTATCTGACGGATATGATTGTTTTTTTATTAGCAATTGTTAATTTAAAAATTATATTCAAATTTTTTAAAAATAAAAAAGTCCTTATTGGTTTATTTCTTTTATTAGTTAATGTTTTATTTTCTCGACTTCCAATAATTTCTTTTTATTGGTTTATAAAAATTATTGAGTTTTTGATAGTTTTTTCTTTGGCTAAAAAAATGTTAAAAACTTTAAAAGAAAAATTTATTTTAACAGCCTTACTTTTATCAGGATTATTTGAATTATTTTTATCCTTAATTCAATTAATTAACAAACATTCGGTTCAAGGAATTTTTTATTATTTTGGAGAGAGATTATTATCTCTTTCAACGCCGGGGATAGCCAAAGCCTCTATTCAAGGAGTTGAGTTTTTACGACCATATGGGACGTTTTCTCATCCAAATTCCTCTTCTGGTTTTTTTCTGCTTTTATATTTTTTTGTTTTGATAACCAAAAAATTTAATCACTATTTGATCTTAAAATATCTATTTTTGTTTATTTCTTCAATTTTAATTTTTATTTCTTTTTCTAAGGTTGCAATCGTTAGTTACCTCATACTTAATACTTTATACTTTATACTAAATACTAGATTAAGCTGTCAAATATGTAAAATCGCCAGAATAACAGTTTTATTTATTATTTCCTTAATCTTTCTTCAGGCGACGACAGACCCTTTGACAATAAGCAAAAGAATTGAGTTGCTGAAAGACTCAACAACTATTATTTTTCGCTATCCAATTTTCGGAGTTGGTTTAGGAAGCTATTTAGTCGAACAAGCAAAATTTTCTTCCAAATTTTATTTATTTTTTAATCAACCGGTTCATAATATTTTCCTTCTATTTATAAGCGAAACGGGTTTACTAATAGGTGGATTTTTATTGTATCAATTAATTAATCAATTAATACGGCGGCAATTGACAAAGGATCAATGGTTATTAATTTTTGTGATCGTTTTTACAGGTTTTTTTGATCACTATTGGTTAACTTTAAATCAGAACTTTTTATTAATAGGATTAACTATGGGAGTGATTCTATCTCGGACTTTATCTGCTGATTAAGGTTAGATAACTGGGTTAAGGATTGATTTAATCCCTGCGGGAGAATTTTTATTAATTCTTCGATTAATTCCTTGTGTTTAGCATTACTCAGTTTTAAAGTTTCAACAAAACCAGAAGGAGCTGGCCCCCCCTGTTTCTTGGCAGATCTTAATAGTCCTGGTATTTTGAGGAAATATTTTTCTCCTTTAACAAAAGTATCAATTGACAGCTGGCTTTTTCCTTTTGAGGCGAGAATTAAAGACATAGAACTTCTTTTATCAGAATATAAAAGATAAAGTTCAGCTTTTTTTAAATTATCTCTCGTTAAAAAATCAATAATTCTATCTCTAATAATTTTAGTTATGTAAAGAGGACTATCTGGAAGTAGGCCAGGATATGGTAAATTATAAATAACTTTTTCTTGGGGGGTTTTTACTAGAGTATCCGACGCACCTAAGACAAAGTACGTAATAAAGGGAACAAGTACAACAAAAGAAATCAGCAAGATATAACGACCAAAATTCTTCATAAGTATTTGATCAGTGTACTGAATTGGGGGACAAAAAACAATCCCCCGTTTTTTATGCGGAGGATTGTTATCCTTCGACTTCCGAAATCACTTAACCATTCTTTTCAAACTTTTTCCAGCGGTAAAACCAGGTGTTTTTGTGGCTGGGATTTGAATTTCAGCACCAGTTTGAGGATTTCTTCCTTTTCTGGCGGCTCGACGTCTGACCATAAAAGTACCAAATCCGGTTACAACTATTTTTTCACCTCGCTTCATTGCATCAGACATGGTGGAAAAAACTGTGTTGACGGATTCTTTGGCGGCTTTAGCGGTTAGACCAGCTTTTTTGGCTACTTGGGCGACTAAATCTGCTTTTGTCATTTTGTATCACCTACTTTCTTGATTGACTTAACTTATAAGTGGGAACAAATTACAGTAATAGATTAGTTGTTTTTTGGCGTCCTGTCAATCTATATTTAAAATATCTTATTATAACAATCTATATCAAATGTAGGGCGGTGGGACGTTATATCTTAGTAGTTGCTTCGGCTCTCGTCTCTCTGATAACGGTAACTTTAATTTGACCTGGGAAAACTTCAAATTTTTGTTCTAATTCTTCTTTAATTTTCTCGGCTGTAATAACGGCTTCGTCATCAGTCATTTCATCGGGTTTAACAATTACTCTTAGCTCTCGACCGGCCTGTAGGGCATAAGCTTCTTTAACACCTTTTTTAGTTTTGGCAATATCTTCAATGGTTTTAATTCTTTTTAAATATTCACCAAAGTCTTCGTGTCTGGCTCCAGGTCGACCGCCGGAAACGGCATCGGCAATATAAACAACAACAGCTTCAAGAGTGATAAAAGGAACATCTTCGTGATGACTAGCAACGCAATCAATAACTTTTTGAGGAAAGCGATTTTTTTTCAAAATCTCAACGCCCAGGTCGATATGGGACCCTTCTTTGTCAGTCATCACTTTACCGATATCATGAAATAAGCAACCAAGTTTAACCAAATTGACATCAAGTTTTAATTCATGAGCAAGGGCAACTCCAATTCTAGTTTCCTCTAAGGTATGAGCAATCATATTCTGGCCATAAGAATAACGGTATTTAAATCTACCTAAAAGTTGAGTTAGTTCAGTCGGTAGATTAAAAACACTGACACTGTGGGCTAATTCTTCGCCGGCTTTAAAAATAATTTTGTCAACTTCTTCCCGGGTTTTTTTAACAATTTCTTCAATTCGCTCAGGCTGAATTCGGCCGTCTTTGATTAGTCGCTCTAAAGACATTCGGGCCACTTCACGGCGGATAGCATCAAATGAAGACAGTCTAATGACTTTTTCTTCCTCAAGATCAACATCAACACCTGTTGCAATTTCAAAAGCTCTAATGTTACGGCCTTCTTTTCCAATAATTCTACCTTTATAATCTTCGCTTGGTAAGTTGATAACAGATAAGGTATATTCAGAAACATAGTCAATGGCCCCATACCTAATCGCATCAACCAAGATTTGTTTAGCTTTATCATCGGCGGTAATTTTAACTTCTTCTTCAGCCGCCTTGATTTTTTTGGCCACTTCCCCTTTTAATTTATCTTCCCAACCGCGCAGTAAAAGGTCTTTTGCCTGATCTTTTGTCAATCCGGAAATTTTTTCCAATTTTTGTAATAATTGATCTTTTTTCGTCTCAAGTTCTTTTTTTATAGATTCAACATTATTTTTTAAGTCTTGGACTGACTGCCTTTCCCGATTAATAAGATTATCTTTTTCTTCGATTTGCTCTTCACGATGGGCTAATCTCTTTTCTACTTCAATGGCGTCTGCAGCGACTTTTCTTGCTTCTTCCTGAGCTTTATAGGTAATAGCTTGAGCCTCTTGTTTGGCTTTAGCTAATAGCTCGTCTCTTTCTTTCTTTAACGAAGTAAATTTTTTAAAAAATTTCATTAACATAGGAATTTAAGTGAAGCTAAGGGAAGATATCTCAAATATTAAAAGGCTAAAAATCAATGAATTTTTGCATTTTGATCTGTCATTTCTATAATTAATATTTGATTTTGAATTTCCCTAAGCAATTTCTAATGTAGACATTTTACTCTTTATTTATTAAATCTTCAATTGCTTTTTTACTTATCTCATAATTAAATCCTCTTCTTTGAAGAAATCCGATCACCTTTTCAAAGCGTTTTTGTTTTGGAAGAGATTTTAAACGGTCCCAGCGAGAGGAAAGAATTTTTTCGGCCAGTTCTCCTTCATTGATTTCAGTTTTAGAAAAATATTCTTCAACCAATTCTCTGTCGACGCCAAATCGATTTAATTCTTGTTTAATGGCAAACACTCCCTTGACTTTCGTCCGAGTTCTTGAAGTGACTAAATAATTAACAAACTCTTTATCATCTAAAAATTTCAGTTCGATTAAATGATTAATAATTTTGTCAACTGCGGCGTGGGACCAATGGGTAGTTTTTACTTTTTTATAAAGATAGTTGCGGGTTTCTTTAATGGTCCGGGGACGGAATTTGAGGTAGAAGAAAGCAATGTTTAACAAAGGCTGAAGATCATCAGATAAGTTCATAAACTGATATTACTTCTTGACTAATTGCTTTAATATTTGCTCCCTTACTTTACTATTTTTTATCAAAATCTCTTTTACTTCTTCTTTTCCATGACCGAGTACCTTATCACCATATTTTATAAACGAACCGCTTTTGATTAATAGTCCAGCGTTAATGGCGGCATCAATTATCCCCTCTTCTTTGTCGATTCCGGTGGCAACAATGACTACCTCGGCTTCTTTAAAAGGCGGCGCCACTTTATTTTTTATTACTTTAATCCGGATTCTGGTTCCGTAAACCATATTATTCTTTTTTAATGTTTCGATTTTTCTGACATCCAATCGGACGCTGGAATAGAATTTCAGAGCCAGCCCGCCGGGAGTTGTCTCCGGGTTGCCGAAAAACACGCCGATTTTTAATCTTAATTGATTGGTAAAAATCACGGTAGTTTTTGACTTGGAAACCACTCCGGTCAGTTTTCGCAAAGCTTGAGACATTAAGCGGGCCTGAAGACCCATTTGTGCATCACCCATTTCGCCTTCAATCTCGGCTCGGGGAACCAAAGCCGCAACTGAATCGACAACGACCAAATCAACGCCACCGGATCTGATTAAAGTTTCGGCAATTTCCAAAGCCTGTTCTCCGGTATCAGGTTGGGAAACCAAAAGATCCTCGAGTTTGACGCCAAGAATTTTTGCCCAAGATAGATCTAAACCATGTTCCGCATCAATAAAAGCAGCAATGCCACCGGCCTTTTGGGCTTCGGCAATAATTGAAAGACAAACAGTGGTTTTTCCGGCCGCCTCAGGTCCAAAGATTTCAATAATTCGACCTCTAGGGATTCCACCAACTCCAAGAGCGGTATCTAAAGTTGGAATACCAGTGGAAATAACATCAACCGGGACAACTGAAGCTTGACCCAACCTCATAATTGAACCCCGGCCGAACTGTTTTTGAATCTGATCGATTGCCGTTGTCACCGCCTGTTTTTTTTCAGAATCTTGCGATTTCATATAATTGTTATAAAAGTTATAATGGTTATAATTATTATGATTTTCTGGCGTTTGTCAACCGCTTATAACCTACAAAAGGTAGATTAAGCTGATTACAATAACTCCCCAGAGCGCAATGGTCACGATTAGTGGAATATCGGTGGTAATTGTCCGTTCCGGCCTTTCCCCTTCAGCTTTTTCATATAAAAGTTGTGCATAGCGGGCAATTCCATAGACGACCAATGGAATAGTGATCATCAACCATTTTCTTGCCTCAAATCCGGGGAAAGTAAGATTAAAAAATTTAGAAATTTCCGTTTCTGTTTGTGGCGGTTTTTCAACATAAGCATAAGTAGAATAGGCAATAATTGTGGCGGTTCCAAAAGTATAGGTCAGAAAATCTAAAAAATGCTCGTTATAACGGTAAAGGGATAAACGAGCTTTAATTCCATGAGCAACCAGTTCGGCATGACGTTTAACGGCCGCCATAAAAAGGGAACCAAAAAATATTGTTAAAAGAAGCCAAATAGGAATATGATAACCTGTAGCTACTTCACCGGCAAAAGTTCTAATCATAAAAGAAAAGGAAATCGTAAATATGTCAATAACAGGTTGTTTTTTTAAGGTAAAAGAATAAAAAAAATGAAGAAGGATAAAAAATAAACTTAAGAAAAAAAACGGTAAAGAAAAAAATAAGGCTAAAATTAAAGAAATCAAACTCAAAATAAAAACAATAAAAGTTGCCTCAGGCATAGAAAGATCGCCAGATGCGACCGGCCGGAATTTTTTTATTGGATGTTTTTTATCATAAGGATAATCAATAATGTCGTTTAAGACATATGAAGTTGAGGAAAGTAAACAAAAAATAACGAAAGCGTAAAAAGACTTTGTCAAAAGATCCAAATTAAAAAGTTTTCCGGAAAAAATAATAGCCGTAAAAATAACAAAGTTCTTCAACCATTGATTAATCCGGAGAGCATAAAAATAAGTTAGAAGTTTATTTTTTTTCATGACTATTGAATTATACACGATTTATTAATATCATTAAACTCTATGATTGATTCTGACAATATTGTATTAAAATCAATAAATTTTTTCCCGGAACAAATTAAAGATTCATTTGAAAAATCTTTAAAATTGGTTTTGCCAAACGAATATTTACAAATAAAAAACATTGTTGCTTGTGGAATGGGCGGATCCAGATTTCCTCATTATATTATTAAAGAACTTTTTAAAGAAGAAATAAAAGTTCCTTATTTGATCAACGACAATTATAATTTACCGGGCTTTGTCGACAGTGATACTTTAGTGATTTTATCTTCATATTCGGGAACGACAGAAGAAGTTTTGACAGCAGGTCAAAAAGCTTATGAAAAAAAAGCTAAAATCATCGGTATTTCATCAGGTGGAGCTTTAAAAGATTTCCTTGACAAGATAAAAGCGCCAGGTTATTTTTTTGATCCTATTTTTAATCCTTCAGGCCAACCAAGAATTGGATTTGGTTATTTTATTGGAGGAATAATGGGATTATTGTTTAATCTAGGAGTTTTAAGTTTTCAAAAAAAAGACATTTTTTCGGCAATCGACAACATAAATATTATTAAAATAGAAAACGATGCCAAACAGATAGCGCAAAAAGTAGTTAATAAATATCCTTATTATATAGTGTCAGAATTTTTAACCGGCATAGGTAATGCAATTGCAAATCAAACAAACGAAACAGCCAAATCAATTTCTTCTTTCAGGGTTATTCCAGAGTTAAATCATCATTTAATGGAGGGTTTAAAAAATCCTGGCGAATTAAAAAAAATATTAATATTTATTTTCTTTTTTTCTAAACTATTTTCTTCATCAATCCAAAAAAGATTTTTAATTACTAAAGAGATAGTGGAAAAAAATAATATTGAAACAATATGGTATGAACTAACAGGAAAAACCAAAGTCGAACAAGCATTTAAGTTAATGGCTTTTGGAAATTATTTAACAATGCACTTATCATCTCTCTATGGAGAGAATCCTTCCGCAATTCCCTATGTCGATTATTTTAAAAAGGAACTAAGGGCTCGTTCGTCCCACTAAGTGGGACGATTACGGCCCTTTGTGCCGCATCTTTTTCTGGATGCGGCTTAAAAGAAATTTAGTTTTATCAGTTAGCTTTGGTCATGGGAAGGCTGTGTAAATCAGCCACTGTGCCGCAACGGTAATTTGGCAAGTTTACTCTGAGCGAGTGAAACGAGTCGAAGAGTCCGAGACCATCCAAAGCTTTTAACCCCGAGCAGGGACGATTATGGTTTTATTAAAAGAGTTACAGTCGCATGTTTTTGTTGGTGAAGCAGAATCTTTAGCAAAATTCGGATTTAATCCTCAAGAACGAATTTCTTCATTAAAGGATTTTTCTCAACAAATGGAATCTCACGCATTGCATGTCGTTGAAGACAGGCCGGTTTCTAATGCCTACTCATACTTTATTGATAATGAAAAAATTTATATTGATAAGGAAAAAAGAACAAAACTTTTTGTTGATCCGGAAGAACGGGACGGACTATCTTTGATAGGAACAAAAGAAGTAGTTAAAAAAGCATTGTTTTATCCAGGGCAAATTACATTTTTATATAGTCCACCAGGACAAGTTGCTTTTGAAAGAGGAACAAAATATGACAAAGTAAAACCTTATCCGGATGGCCAACTTTATTTATTAGTTGGTAAAGATAATAATCAAGTTGATGCAATGGCAATTTCCGTTTCAAAAGAACAAGAAAAGAAAGTATTGACAATTTTTTTAGGAAAGAACAATATAAATCATGGAGGTTTTGATGATGAAATTGTAAAAATTAAATATTTTTTAACTAATCCGGTAACGACGAATTGGAATATTGATGACTTTCTAAATTACCTGGAAGGAATTTCTTATTTGGAAGATTTTCTCATTTATAAAAATGTCCATAACGAAGAATTTTTATTGTCCGATATTCTTTATGATTTAAGGCGAGGTTGGATAAAAAAGATAAAGCCAAAAATAAAAATAGATTATCAACAATCATTTGAAATGATTCAAGGAGG
>Ga0315273_10008662_pt1 | contig 12854 bp, 9 predicted proteins | sample YL17G02_0_MG_FD_205753 | JGI IMG/M metagenome (GOLD analysis project Ga0315273, IMG submission 205753) | Sediment microbial communities from Yellowstone Lake, YNP, Wyoming, USA - YL17G02_0 | ecosystem: Environmental > Aquatic > Freshwater > Lake > Sediment | place: USA: Wyoming | collected...
TCGGACGCGGTCTTGATGGCCCCGTAGGTGATCTGGGTGGACACCCACGACGTGTTCGCCGGAGCCGGGTCGCTGATCGTGACATTGCTCTGCGTCGTGTTGCCCGTGTTCGTCACGACGATCGTGAAGTCCACGTACTCGCCCGGTCGCGCGATCGTGGGGTTCGCCGTCTTCGTGACCGTCATGACCGGCGTTCCGACCGTGACGACCGCGCTCGCAGGGCTCGTCGTGACGGCCTGGCCGCCCGAGTCCGTGGCCGTCGCCGTGATCGTGTTCGTGAAGCCGGCGACGACGTTTGACTTGCTGCAGATGTACTCGTCGGTCGCCCCGACGGCCAGGGTCGGGATGGTCGTCGCGCAGCCGGGCGTCAACGGGTCGCTGACCACGATGTTCGAGAGCGCCGCGTTGCCCGTGTTGGTGACCGTGATCACGAAGACGGCCGTGCCGCCCGACAGGACCACCTGCGTTGCGGGCGACTTGGCGATCGTGAACGAGGGGCTGATCACCGCGACGGAGGCTGTCGCCTGGGCCGTCCGCGCCGTGCCGTTCGAATCATTGCCCGACGCGGTCGCGGTGTTCGTGGTGTCGATCGTGAGGGTCGTGGAGCACGTGTACGTCCACGACTCGCCCGGGTCCAGCTTCGCGTTGCCGTTCGTGTCGCCGCCGGTGAACGTCAGCGGGCTGCACTTGTCATCCGTGACCGTGACCGTGGACAGCGGATCGTCACCCGGGTTCGTGGCGACATATGCGTAGCTCGCCGTCTGGCCGGAGCGGATTGCCGGTGTGCTCGTCGTCTTCTGGAGCGCGATCGCGGGATGGATGACGGCCGTGCTCAGCGATGCGGTGTTGTTGCCCGGGGACCCGTCGGGCTGGTCCCCGCTGACCGTCGCGCTGTTCACGAGCGGGCTTCCCGCGGTTCCGGCCACGGCCACCACCAGGGTGACGGTGGCGGTCGCCTGGTTGGCCAGGGTCGCCGGCGGGGGCGTCAGGAGGCAGGTGACCACCAGGCCCTGGGCCGAGCAGGTCCCGGACGATGGCGTCGCGCTGACGAGCGACATTCCCGCCGGGAGCGTGTCCACCACCTTGACCCCGGTCGCCGCCGCGGTCCCGTTGTTCTTGACGGTCAGGGTGTACGTGGCGTTCGCGCCCGCAACGAGCTTCGAGCTGGGGGAGGTGAGGACCTTGGTGACCTGCAGGTCCGCCGGCGGCTGGATGACCGTGGTCGCCGACCCGAACGAGACGCGGCCGCAGGAGTCCGTGACGACGAGCTTCAGGTTGCAGGCCGTCGTGCTCGTGACGCCGGCGGGTGCCGTGAACGTCGTGGATGGGGACGTCACGCTGCCAAACGAACCGCCGCAGTCCGATTCCCACTTGTACGTGTACGAGCCGCTGCCGCCGGTGGCGCTGCCGCTGACGCTGACCGGGGACCCGGGTGCGATCGTCGCCGGGATCGGGGCGACGGTCACCGTGGGGTTGTGCTCCTGGGACGACATGAGCATGAAGTTGAAGAAGGCCCGCTGGGCCGCCAGGTTGTCCGGCCCCGTCGCCTTGTTCAGGGCGTGGCCGGCCTCGTACATCACGAGACCGTTGTTCGGATTGCCGAAGCCGCGGCCGTAGGCAAGCACGGCCGCCGCGCCGGGTGATTTCCCGGGTACGTCCGCCTGCGTTGCATCCCACGCGAGGACGTTCGTGGTGGGCCGCCAGCCGCCGCCCAGCTTCGGCATGTAGATCTGCTCCGAGCCGTTCGTCGTCGCGAGATCGATGGGCCCCAGGAACTGCATCACCGGGTCCGCGCCCTGGTTGGCGCCGGTGCCGGGCGCCGTGTAGGTGTAGGGCGGCGATCCGGATCCGTGCGATCCGAACGACACCAGGCCCGTGAGCGAGAGGAAGTTCATCACCGGGCTGGGGTTCGAAGACGCCGGGTTGTACAGGTTCTCCAGGACGCTGACCGCGTGGCAGCCGGCCCAGATGAACCCGCCGTTGTTGTTGAACGTGATCAGGTTCTGGTGCGTCGCCCACGTGGGATCGGCGTGCGGCATGACGTACATGTCGTCGCAGGTGGTGAGGCTCGCGGGCGTGCCGAACCGCAGGAACGGGTTGCCGGACGTGGTGTTCGGAATGCCCGCGTTCGCGTAGTAGCCGGCCGCGATGCTGCCGTTCTGCTGGTCGAGGACCACCTTCGGCCAGCTCGTGATCGTGAACGTGGTCACCCGGGGGTAGGTGAACGCGCTCGTCATCGGGCCATCCACCACGACGCCGAGGGCGCGCCATTTCGTCACGTACGTCGCCGCTGCGGCCGAATAGGACGCCGGGATGATGAACGGCCCGCCCTTGTAGGTCTTCGTCCCGCCCACCGCCGGATCCGTGACGGTGAAGTCCGATCCGTCCGTGGCCGCGGTGGGGAAGGCGGCCTTCGTCTTGGTGTCGCTGATCGCCCAGTCGATCGGGATGTGCCCGTTCACGACGAGGTCGAAGATCATCCCGTAGGGCTTCAGCTGGTTGCCGACGGTCTCCGTCGTCTGGCCCATGTCGATGATGTAGGCGCCGGGCGTGGCGGTCGTGGGCGTGGAGGCATCCGCCGGTGACACGAACCCGGGCGCAACGGGCGCGATGAGGGCTCCCGAGAGCAGCGCGATCATCACGATCGCCATGAGACGGCGCATCGCGCGGCCGATCCGGTATCCCCGCCGACCCGACCTCGACGGTCGTCCCGCCCGGGCGTCGGCTTCGCGTGTATCCGACATCAACTCCCCGTAATCCCTCCGCAGATCACTCCTGTGGAACGGACCGTAGGGACGTCGTACCCGAATCTCGACGGGTCGGAAGTACTGGAGGGCTACACCTCCGGTCCCATCGGCAGATGGCCCCGGCTTGCACGGGCCGGGGCGGACGGCCGCCCGCGCGATCAGATCGCGAGCCGGCTCTCCGGCGGATCGACCTCGCCTGCGCCATCGAGGGCCGCGTGCAACTCCAGCGAATGGTCATGGAGCCATCGGCGCCACTCGCGATGGTCCGGGATCCGTGCTGCCACGGTCGCCCAGAACGCGGGTCCATGCCCGAAGACGCGAAGGTGCGCGAGCTCATGGACGACGACCGTCTCCAACGCTCGCGGCGGCGCGAGGATGAGGCGCCACGAGAAAGACAGGCGGCCCGTACGCGAGGCGCTGCCCCAGCGCGTCTTCTGATCGCGGATGGAGATGGCCTTCGGCGCGACACCGAGGCCGGGGGCATGTGCCGCGATCTCCATGCCGATGGCCGCAGTGGCTCGCTGGCGCATCCAATTCTCCAGCACCCCGGCCGGCGTGCGCCGGTCGCCGGGGGCCAGGAGCAGCACCAGCTCGTCACCGCCGTCGGCTCCGACGCGCAGCACGTTCGAGTGACGCGCGCCGCCGTCCGCATGTACGAGGCGCAGCCGGTGCAGCTCGCCGCGAAACAGGATCTGGCCGTCAGGGCCGGAGGCACGGCGGGCGGCCAATCGCTCGCGCTGCCGGGCATGCGTCTCCAGGTGCCGGCGCAACCACGACTCGCGCTCGCGGAGGAATTCCTCCATCTCGCGAATCACTCCACGGGCCGGAATCGTGACGACCACGCCGTGCGCCGGATGGACGGCGACACGCAGCCGGCGCGCCCGATGCGATCGCCGCAGCGTGTACTCCAGCGGGCCGCCGGCCAGCGCAAGCCGGCGGCGAACCTCCTCCGGCGCCCGACCGCTCACGGGCCGCGCCAGCGCCCCGCGACGTACCGGTCGATCGTGCTCCCCTCCTCGAATCCGAGTCGCCGGTACAGCCCTCGGCCGTCGACCGATGCCCCCAGCGTCGCCGTGCGACGGCCCAGCGATCGGGCCAGCTGAAGTGTTGCCACCGTCGCGAGCGATCCGAACCCCCGCCCGCGGGCCTCTGGCTTCGTGCCGATGTTTGTCACGAACCCCTGGCCGCCGGCCGTGAACAGCGACGAGCACGCAACGGCGGCCCCGTCGTGGCGGACAAGGAAGTGCCGCATCTCGCGGTCTGCCGCCGGCCGGGCGAGATCCGTCTCGTAGATCGCGCCGTAGAGCGCGGACCTGCGCGCGTCCGGCCAGCCGTAGGCCGCGGACATCACGCCGAGCCACTCCTGCAACTGCGCGGGACCGGCGATCTCCTCCACGACGCCGGCCGAGGTCCGATCCGGCGGCGGCTGCCAGCGATCGAGGTCCAGGGCCATGCCGAATTCGACCTCGCTGCGCTCCATGCCGAGCGCGGTCAACCGCGCTCCCAGGTCCACCGGGCGGGTTCCCGAGGTCACGTACCACGTGACGGGGAAGCTGTCCGGCTCGAATGCCGCGAGCACCTCGGCGATTCGGGCGGCCGTCCTGTCGGGCGCAAACCTGATGTCGTTCACCAGGTTGAAGGTGTGATACGGCGTGCCGGTGACCAGGAGCGTGGCATCGGGCTCGCGGACAATCCGCGCTCCGGGCACGAGGCGGAACGTCTCCAGGGCCCACCGCATCGCGGCCGCCACCTGATCGTCGATCGCAGAGGTCATGGTCGGCCCGCCCTCAGGCCATGATCAGCTCGCCGCCGTGGATGTCCACGCTGGCGCCCGTGATATACGCCGCCTCGTCGGACGCGAGGAAGCAGACGAGGTTGGCGACTTCCTCCGCCTTCGCGAGCCGGCCCAGCGGGATCGACTTGATGATCTCGGCCAGCCGTGCGTCGTCGACGCTGCGGCCCATCGGGGTGTCCACCATGCCGGGAGCCACGGCGTTGGACGTGATGCCGTGGCGCGCCCACTCGCGCGCCGTGTGGCGCATGAAGCCGAGAACCGCCGCCTTGGAGGTGCTGTAGTGCGCGCCGCCAAGGGTGCTGGTGGCGCGTCCGGCGAGCGACGCCATGTGGACGATCCGGCCGCCGCCGCGCTTCACCATCTCGTCGTGAACGGCCTGCGAGCAGAGGAACACGCCCTTGACGTTGACCGCCATCACCAGGTCCCACTCCTCGGGGCTGATGTTCACGATCTTCGTGGAGCGCAGGATGCCGGCGTTGTTGACCAGCACGTCCACGCCGCCGAACTCGGCGACCGTGCGCGCCACCATCGCCTTGACCTGCACCGGGTCCGCGACGTTGACCTGCATCCCGACCACGCGATGGCCTTCGGCGGTCATCGCCGCCGCCACCGCTGCCACGGTATCCGCGTTCTGATCGGCGGCGAGGACGCTGCCGCCGTCGCGCGCGAACCGCTCCGCGATCGCGCGACCCATGCCCTGGCCCGCCCCTGTGACGATGATTGAGCGCCCGTCGAACCGTCCCACAATCCCTCCTTCGAACCTCCACCGGATGATCGCACGTCGGGCGGTCTCCGCGGTCCGTCGGGCGGCACGGAATTCCGGACAATGGGGACCCGACATGGGGCACGATGTGCCGCTGGACCTTCGGTTCACCGACGGCGGTCCAGGCGCCGGACGGGTCGGTGCCGGTGACGTTCTTCGCGGCCGGGTTCGACGGAGTGGCCGCCGTCCGATGCGTGAGGCTGGAACTGTGAGTGTCTCAACGGCTCCCGGGGCCGACAGGATCGCGATCGGCGTCCACGGCGGGGCGTTCAGCATCCCGCCGGAGGAGTGGGAGGCACACCGCCTCGGCTGCCGGCGTGCGCTGGAGCGCGGCCTCGAAGCCCTCCGCGCCGGCGGTTCGGCGCTGGACGCCGTGGAGGCGGCCGTACGCGTGCTCGAGGACGACGGCACGTTCGATGCCGGCCGGGGCTCGTTCCTCGACGAGGACGGCAACGTCTCTCTGGACGCGGGGATGATGGACGGCACCACACTGAACACGGGATGCGTGGCCGCGGCGACGGGCGTCCCGAATGCCGTCTCGCTGGCACGCGCGGTGCTGGACTCCCCGCACGCCGTGATTGTCGGAGACGGCGCGCGGCGCTTCGCCGAGCGGCACGGCGTTGCCGTCTGCGACCCCGAGGAGATGGTCCATCCGCGGGAGCGCGCGCGATGGCTCGCCGCGGGCGGGGGCGAGGCCACGCCGGACTGGGCGGCGCAGATGTTCGGCGACACCGTGGGCGCGGTGGCGCGTGACGCCGCGGGACGGATCGCCGCGGCGACGTCCACGGGCGGAAGCCCCGGCAAGCCGAAGGGCCGGGTCGGCGATTCGCCGTTCATCGGCGCGGGGCTGTACGCGGACGACAGCGCGGGTGCGTCGTCCACCACGGGCCACGGCGAGCTGATCATCCCGCTCGTCTGGGCGAAGGACGCGGTGGACCTCATGCGGGATGGGATGCCGGCACCGCGGGCGGCGACGACGGCCGTGGATCGCCTGGGCCGGCTGGACGCGCGCGGCGGCATCCTCCTCCTCGACAGGGACGGCCGTCTCGGGGTTGCGTGGAACACGCCCGCCATGGCGTACGCGCTGTGGCCGACCGGCGCGACAGCGATCACGGACGGCCCCGCGGAATGACCCCGATCAACCCGCCGGACGCCGCCGATCCCGCCTTCAGTGGCGGGGGCCGCGCCGGCCCTCCCCCACGGCCAATGGTAGGAACGAGCGCTTCACTCGCACTTACCTGCCCCGTTTGCGGGGAGACCCCTGCCGACCCACTCGCGTGGCGCTGCCCGAACGACCAGGGACCCCTGGAGCTGGCCGAGCCGCTGCGGCCAGGGAACGGGAGCCTGCGCGGGCAAGGCGTCTGGCGCTACCGCGACTGGCTGCCGCCCGTCGATATGGTGAGCCTGGGCGAGCCCACGACCCCGCTCCTGGCGCTGCCCTGGCCCGGTGGGGAGGTCACGTTCAAGCTGGAGCCGAGCCAGCCCACCGGATCGTTCAAGGATCGCGCCAGCGCACTGCTCGTGGGCTGGCTCAAGCACCGTGGCATCGAGCGCGTCGCGGAGGACTCGTCGGGCAACGCCGGCGCGTCGCTCGCCGCCTATACCGCCCGCGCCGGTATTTCGTGCGACATCTATGTTCCGGCAACAGCCTCCCCCGGCAAGCTGACCCAGATCGCGGCGTACGGAGCCCGGGTGATCCCGATCGAAGGGATCCGCCAGGCTGCCACGGACGCGGCCGCCCGCTCCACGGACGATGGTGTTGTCTACGCCACCCACCTCTGGAATCCGCTCTGCCTTGCCGGCACCGCGACGTGGGCGTTCGAGGTCTGGGAGCAGTCCGGGGGCGACGTGCCCGATGCCGTCGTGTTCCCGGTCGGCGCGGGAACGCTGCTGCTGGGAGCCGCCCGCGCGTTCGAGGCGATGCACAGGGCCGGTCTCACAAAGCGCGTCCCCCGCGTGTTCGGCGTCCAGTCGCGGGCCTGCGCGCCGCTCGCGCTCGCATCGATGGGCGGCGCCCCTGAACCGGTCGCCATCGCGACACAGCCGGGTGGCGCGGCCGAGGGGATCATGCTCGCGAAGCCGCCCCGGGGTCACGAGATCCTTGCCCGGACGCACGAGACGAACGGCGGCGTCGTGTCCGTGGACGACGAGCAGCTCTGGGCCGCGCTGGCCGGTCTCGCGCGCCTCGGCGTCTACATTGAGCCGACGTCCGCCGTCGCCCCGGCCGGCCTGGATCTCCTGCGCCGCTCAGGCCGGATCGCCCCGGACGAGCGCGTGGTCGTGGCCCTGACCGGGAGCGGCCTCAAGGCTGGCGACCGGATCCGGGCCGGCCTGCTCGGCGGAGGGTGACCTGGACCGGCGTGCGCGGGCGTGCCGGCCGCTGCCCGACGCTCACTCTGGGCCCGAAGCTCACCCTGGCGCGAACGGTCCGATCCGGCGGTGCCAGCCGGTGGAGGCCTGGAAGGCTGTGCCAACCGCGAGCACCAGTGCGTCTGCCCAGCGGGGACCCACGATCTGGATGCTGACGGGCAAGCCGTCGTCGGACAATCCGGCAGGCAGGAACACGGCGGGCAGACCGGCGAGGTTCCCGGCCCAGACCATCTCGGTATTCCCACCACTGCGGGGGATCTCGCCGAATGGGGCATCCAGTGCGGGAATGGGCCAGGGGTGTACGAAGTTCGCGGCCAGCAGCAGGTCGCATGCCGTCCACGTCTCCGAGAACCTGCGCATGAGCGAGCGTCGCGCGCGCAGGGCGTCGGCGTACTCCGTCGCACTCGGACCGGGACCGCGGACGGCGGCCCTGGCCTCCGGGTCCAGGATCAGGTCCACCTGGTCCGATTCGACGAGCTCTCGGAACGACCGTGTGGCCTCGGCGTTCATGATCGTGTCGAGCGTGGAGCGGTACGCGAACGGTGCGGGCACGGCGACGTCCACGAGCGTCACGCCCAGATCGCGCACGGCCTGAACCGCCTCCGCGAGGGCCGCGCGGGCTGCCGGGGGCGCGTCGATCGCGAAATCCGGCGGGGCAAACCCGACACGGAGCGCGCGCAGTCCATCACGGTCGATGTCGCGCTCCGCTTCCGGCCGAAACCGGGTGGCGCGACTGGCGGAGTCACGCGCGTCCCGGCCGGCGAGGGCCGTGACGACCGTGCGCGCGTCCTGGGCGCTCCACGACAGGACGCCGGGCTTGTCGAGCGTCGGCGAGAGCGGCAGCATCCCTCCCCGCCCGATGAGGCCCAGCGAAGGCCGGAAGCCTGTGATCCCGCACCATGCGGCCGGCGAGCCCACGGAACCCGCCGTCTCCGACCCCAGCGCGAACGGTACGAGACCGGCCGCGACGGCGGCCGCCGAACCGCCGGACGATCCGCCCGCCCAGCGGTCGAGGGCCCATGGCGACTTCGCCGGACCCTGGGCCGAGCTCGTCGGCAACCGCGTCCCGAACCCGACGAGCTCCATCAGGGCGAGCTTTCCCAGGATCGGCGCGCCGGCCTGGTCCAGCCGTCGGATGACGTGTGCGTCCGCATCTGGCACCGAGCGAAAGCTCGCGGCGCTCCCGCCATGCGTGGGCATGCCTGTCGTCCCGAAGATGTCCTTCGCGCCGTACGGAATCCCCAGCACGCCGCCACGTTCGCCGGCGCGCCTGCGCCGATCGGCGCGTGCGGCCGCGGCGAGCGCACGGTCGGGAAGCAACCCGACGACCGCGTTGAAACGGCCGCCATGGCGTTCCAGTCGATCGAGGAAGAACTTCGTCAACTCGATGGCCGACACCTCACCGCCGTCGAGCATCGCCTGGAGCTCTGAAAGCGTGGCGAATGCCGGGCTCGAGGAACGCGACGGCAGGGACAAGCGGAGGTCAGCCGAGTTGCGTGGCGGTGCGGTGGGTGGGGTCGAGCCGGTCGCGACTGAAATCGGCGAGGAGGTTGATGGAGAGGACCGTGAGGAAGATCGCGAACCCCGGGAATACCGTGAACCACCAGCCGCCGATGAGGATGTACTCACGGCCTGACGACAGGATGTTTCCCCACGTCGGGGTCGGCGGGAGAACCCCCAGGCCCAGGAAGCTGAGTGCGGACTCGATGAGAATGGCATCGGCGAGCAGGAGTCCGACCATTGTCACGCTCGGGGCGATGGAGTTGGGCAGGAGATGTCGCACCACGATCCCGACCGGCCGCACGCCAAGGACTCTCGCAGCCGTGACGTAGTCCTGTGACGCCTCGGCGAGCACGCTGGACCGGGCAAGTCGGGCGAACACGGGCAGCTGCACGATCGCGATCACCACGATGACATTCTGGAGCCCGGCGCCGGCGGCCGCGATGAGCGCGATCGCCAGAACCATCGCCGGGAACGCGATGACCACGTCCATGAGTCGCATCGCGGTTTCGTCGCGGGCTCCGCCGACATACCCCGCGAGCAGCCCGATGGCGGACCCGATGATCGACGAGAAGAACACGGCGGCGACACCGACGACGATCGACGTCCGCGCCCCATAGATGACCCGCGAATAGATGTCGCGGCCGAACTCGTCCGTTCCCATGATGTGCGCCGCCGAGGGCGGCTGGAGCCGGATGGGAGGGTTCTGCGCAAGGGGATCGTAGGGAGCGATGGTGCCGGCGAACACGGCTGCGAAGACGAGCACCGCGAGGAACGCGACAGGCAGGATGAAGCTCAGGGGAAGGCGCCCGATCGCGCCAAACCGCGAGGCGCCTCCGCGTGCGACTGACGCCGGGGCTGTCACCTGAGTCGGATCCTTGGGTCAAGGTAGACATACAGCAGATCCACGACCAGCGCCGTGAGCACAGTCAGCACCGCGATGATCAGCGTGATTGCCTGGACCATCGCGTAGTCGCGGTTCGTCACCGCGTCCACGAGCCCGCGGCCGAGGCCCGGGATCGTGAAGACCGTCTCGATCAGGGCCGCCCCGCCCAGCAGGTAGCCGACCTGCAGGCCGATCGTGGTAACGGTCGGCAGGGCGACATTCCGGAGCATATGGCGGGTGATGACGATGCGCTCCGGCAGCCCCTTCGATCGCGCCGTTCGGACGTATTCCTCTCCGATGGCCTCGAGCATCGCGGTGCGGACGACCCGGGACAGGACCGCGGCGATCGGGACGGCGAGCGTGAGTGTCGGCAGCACCATGCTGCGAAGGCAGCCGATGGGGTCCTTCTCGAGAGGCACGTACCCGCCGGCGGGCAGCAACCGGAGGTTCACAGCAACGACGACGAGGAGGATGATGCCCAGCCAGAAGGACGGCATGGAGAGGCCGAACAGGAACCCGAGGCGGGACAGGGTGTCGGTCAGCCGGCCGCGTCTGATGGCGGCGAGGACGCCCGCGCCGACACCGAGCGGCACGCTCACCAGCATCGCCATCAAGGTCAGGAGCGCGGTCGGCAGGATCTTGGGCAGGATCAGCGCGGCGACCGGCAGCTGGTTGACGAGCGAAGTGCCGAGGTCGCCGCTCAGGATTCCACGGAGCCAGATCGCGTATTGGATGGGAACCGGCTGATCCAGGCCGTACTGCCGGTTAAACCGCTCGATCTGCTCAGGCGGTGCGGTGGGACCGAAGACCGCCCTGGCAGGGCCGCCGGGGGCGACCCTGATCAGCGCGAAGATCACGATGGAAATCCCGAGCAGGACGGGCACGAGCAACATCAGGCGTCGAACGATGTATCGCGTCATCGCGGGAGCCCGTGCCCATCCGGCTCAGAGGTGCGAGGGCGTCAGCCCTTGCTGACCACGCTCATGTTCGGGACATTGTTGTACGTGGGCTGGAAGCCCGCGATGTTGTCCCGCCACGCGTTGAAGACGTTGCGCCCGTCGATGTGGAGGATCCGCTGTTCTTCCGCCAGCAAGTCCTGCAGTGCCCAGTAGGCCTTGAGGCGTTCGTCCTTCTTGTCGGCCCCGATCGCCGCAGCTGCGTCGATCGCGACCTGGAACTTCTTGTTCTCCGCCTCGGTGGAGTTGTTGAAGAACGTCCCGTACTGGAGCCAGCGGTACCAGATGTCCGGGTCGAGGCCCAGGAGCCCGGTGTCGCCGTAGAAGTTGAAGGCCTGGAATGACTTGTCATCCACGAAGGCGTACGCGGAATCGCCATCGGCCAGCTTCAACGTGGGCGCGAACCCGACCTTCTGGAGCTGCGCCTGGATCGTCGTCACCATGAGCAGCTGTGGACCCGCGTTCTGGCCGAGCAGCTCGAACTGGAGGGGAAGCGTGACCCCTGCCTGCGCCAGGAGGGCTTTGGCCTTCTCCGGATCGTATTCGAGCTTATTGCCGTTGGAATTGGTCGCCCAGTGCCACGGGGGCAGTGGCCCCCACGCCGCCGTCGCCCGGCCGCCCCAGGCGACCTGCATCAGCTCGTCCCGGTTGATGGCGTGCGCGAACGCCTGGCGCACGAGCTTGTTGTCGAACGGCGGCTTGCCGCAGTTGAAGGCAACGGCGTCGTACGAGGTGGCAGGGACCGTCCCCGTGACGACCCCGCCGGTCCCGAGGATCGGGAAGATGTCCGGTGGCACGGAGATCGTGATGTCGATCGCGCTGGTCTGCAGCGCGGTGATCCGGGCGGCACCGTCCGGGAAGCGCTTCCAGATCACCGTATCGAGCTTCGGCTTCTCGCCGGCCCACTTGTCGAACGGCTTGAGCGTCAGGGCCTGCTCCGGGACCACATCCGAGATCATCCACGGCCCGTTGCCTACCGGCTTGCGCTTGTACTCGTCGCGGCCCATCTTCTCGGCGATCGCCTCGGGGACCGGCGCAAAGCCGGTCATCCGGTCCAGGAACGCGCCGAACGGCCTCGCCAGCTTGAACCGCATTGTCGTGTCATCGATGACTTCGACGCTGGCGACGAAGTTGTAGGTGTTGATGAACAGGGAGTTGAACTCCTTGTCGTTCACCTTCCCCATCGTGTACTTGACATCCTTGGCCGTGACGGCGGACCCGTCGTGCCAGATGACGCCCGGCCGAAGCTTCATCTCCCACGTCAGCTCGTCGATCTGGGTCGGGAGTGCCGCTGCGAGTCCCGGCGTGATCGTCCCTGTCTTGGGGTCAAGCTGGAGCAGGGTCTGGAAGACCTGCGCCTTCACGAAGAACGCCGCGTTGTCCGTTCCGGACCGGGGGTCGAGGTCCGCACCGATGCTGTCCTGTACGCCGATCGTGACGGTGCCGCCCTTGGCGGGCCCGGCGGCCGTAGGCGCGGCGGTGACGGCGGCCGTGGGCGCTGCGGTGCCGGCGGCCGTGGGAGCTGCGGTGCCGGCGGCCGTGGGAGCAGTCGTCGCCGAGGTGCTCGCACCGCAGGCAGCGAGGGCCGCTGCCGTCGCGCTCAGCCCCATGAATGCGAGCGCGCGTCGACGCGTGATCGGCCGCTCGAGAAACGAAAGCACGTCCGCTGGCAGACGATCTTCGACCGACATCGATTCCCTCCACTACCTGGCGGTCGGCATCAGGACGTCCGCGACGGGCTGGCTCCGCCGGGGCTGACGCGACCGTGACCACCTGGACCCTGGCGGATTGGCACCGCGAGTCCAATCCGCGGGATCCGGATGAACTGTACGTGAAA
>Ga0315273_10008663_pt1 | contig 12854 bp, 24 predicted proteins | sample YL17G02_0_MG_FD_205753 | JGI IMG/M metagenome (GOLD analysis project Ga0315273, IMG submission 205753) | Sediment microbial communities from Yellowstone Lake, YNP, Wyoming, USA - YL17G02_0 | ecosystem: Environmental > Aquatic > Freshwater > Lake > Sediment | place: USA: Wyoming | collected...
AGAAGGGCAGCAGTCTTCTCGGCGGGGGTACGATACCAGAAGGAAAGTTGATAGCGAGATAGAGGGGTGACTGTAATGTTCGCGCTCCTAATGTACGCGTAGTCCGTAGGGGTGGCGGCAATATCTATTCGAACAGAGTAAGTACCACCATGAATAATGGACGCTTCTCTATTAACTGTAGCAGCTCCAAAAACAGATTCTACCCAATTTGTGAGATCGGTAGCTGAAGCCCAAGTTTCAACGCCCCCGTCAGTCAGCAGTTCAGAGCCAAGGGAAATTACTTCCCCGGATTGATTCGGGCCGAACTGTTGACTAGAGCGAATCGGGTTGACGACGCTTGGAGGACTTCCCGGTTGATAGAGAGCGAGTATATCGGGTTGCGCGGAGACGTAGGTAACTTCTTTAAGAGAGAGATCATCAAAGTAGATAGATTGTGTAGCGTAGAGGTTACTGCTTGATACTCCGAGAACTACGGCGCTTTCAGGAGCAACAAACTCGAAGGAGTGTTGTACCCAAGAAGTTGTATTAGTAAAGCGGGGGTATAGAAGTGGATCGAAGCCAGTATAAGGAAGCCACTTTCCGTCTTTAGTAAGAACCGAGCTTAGACTATTGTTAATAACAAACGCCCAACCCTCACGTCCTGTGGTAGCGTCTTTACTCCACCAGGAAAAGCGGTAGCGTTTACCAACAGTTAATCCTGAAATTGCTTGAAGAAAGTCTCCTCGATTGGAGCTGACGACATCGATGCGTGCGCAGTAAGTACCCCCGTGTGGGGACACTGATTCTTGATTAACTGTAGTACCACCCGCAACTTCTTCGGTGTAGTTAGTGAGATTGGTGGCGGAGGCCCAGGTTTCAAGTCCTGGATCTGTTAGGCGTTCGGAGCCAAGAGTTACGATAGGAGTAGCGTGTATAGGGAGCGCGTTATATGTGCGGGAGCTCATAGAGCGCCTCCTTAGTCTTTAAGAATGCCGTTAACCTGGAATGTGAAGGAAGGTGTCGTGCCTCCGATGACCCATTTAACGGACAGTTGTTTTCCGAGCCCAAAGCCTACACGAATGACTTCAGAGCCGGTCGTGATAAGCTGAGTGAAAGATGCAACGGGATACCAGATAGCAGAGAGTTCATCGTACGTCTCGACTGTGACGTCGAGCGTAGGATTGGTGCCTGAAGATGCTGAACAGTAGAGGAATGCTGCAAGCTCTCTATAGTTGTAGCACCTAATAGGGGAAGCATGATTGTCGCCGTTACTGGTCCTCGCTGCACTGCCTGCGAACTGAACAATTCCTATGGACATATCATTACTCCTTAAGGTGGAGGGGGTTAGTTACTTCCCCCCTCTCGGTTAAACTAGAACTTGGTGGATCTTGTAGAACGTACGAATACGAACTACGTTATCCGCCCCGGCGTTACCTGCGACGTTTGCGGTATTGCCCCGAATGCACAGCTGTTTATTGATTAGAGCAGTACCCACAGCGATCACGTCGATCTTCGGTTGAGCCGAAGTGTAGGTGTCTGCTGACTGATCAATCCAGCCTGTTGCCTCGATGACCTGAGAGCAGACTACACCGGTTTTATCGGTGTAGCAGTACTGCCAGGTAACAGACGCTTCAGTGAAGACGTTGGTGCCTGCATAGTCCATCAGGAGCCATGCACCACAGAACTCCAAGAAGTAGCCAGCTCCAGGAGCAGGGATCAGCTCGATAGCAGTCGTGTACAGCGCTTTAACCTGTGCGTTGGTAAGGGTGAAGTCGGAATAGAGCTGCTGTACGTAGTATAGAGAGCCGTCTGAAATCTTTCCAGAGTCCTGAGCTAGAATTCCGCCGTATCCGGCAGAGCCACGGATGTGTCTGACGGCGCGAACGTTACGTCCTTCGCCATCATGTCGTTCACCAACTCGAAACATGTTGCACTCCTATATGTGGGAGGTTTGTATGGAGTGGTTAGTTACTTCCCACTCCAGGAGGTTTAGATTCCGGTCGAGCCGTAGATCCCCTGCCAAGTCGTGAAACCGGACGAGGCGCGGAAACGAACGACGAATCGGGCGTTCCCAGTGTTAGGATCGTCGAAGTTCTTGAACGAGGGCTTGATGCGCCAGAACCACTTGAGGTAATGATCCCTGGGCTGCGTAGCGATGAACCACATATCCGGATCAGTGAGATAGTGGAGGATGAGTTTCTGTAATTCCCATTCCTGAAGTGCGTTCTTCTCGTTGTCGTTCGTGAACGGCATCTTGTCGGAGCTCAACGTCTTGGTGATGATGTCGCGCTGCAGCGGGCCAGAGATGACGTACTTCGGCATCTTCATCATCGGAAGACCGTTAGCATCCACCCAAGTTTCGATCGTCTCCAGACCAGACTGGAGAGCCACAGGATCGAAGTCCACGTCGGTTGCCGGACGATTAGCAACCGTGCCACCCGCCTTAGACAGAGGATGATCCGTAGCGCAGAGGCCCTTTGCATCGACGCCCAAGTACACCGTTGTAGCGAAGGCGTTATTCAGGACCATAGCTGCGAGAGAGTCAACGGTCTGTTTGACAGCGACGGCCAGAAGAGATGTGGCCTTGTTGATGACCGCGTACTGATCGTCCTCGAACAGTTCCTGAGTTACTTCGTACCCAAGAGCGTAGGTCTTATGGAGGTACTGAAGCTTGTTCGACATTTTGATGTAGTCGAACATCGGAGGGTTACCCTCGGGCTTCTCAGGTACGAGCCCGAAGCCGTCGATCACGACGTCCTCTTCCTGCCGCATGGTGCTCTTCTCGATGTTCAGATATTTAGTGTATTCCTCGGGATAGGAGGCAAGAGACATCTGATACACCTTGTTGAGCCCCGGGAACATAAGATGAGAGAAACCGCCGCGTACCATAGGTGAATTGCCCATATTATGCTCCTACGAAACCAGTCTGACGATAGGTCGCGGCAATGATGCCCGCGATTCTACCGGAAACGGTACCCAGGGGATCAATGAACTTAAGCGCGAGGAACCGGGAAGTAGAACCAACAGTCGCCTTGTCCACAACCCACTTGCCAGCTGCGTTCTTAGCGATGTCGGTGATCTTACCCAGGTCCGCGGCCTCGATCACGTTGTTGGCCGGAGTGGCATGGTAGACACTCAAACCAAACAGGGTGATCTCCGTAGCGACAGCTACACCAATCTGGTATAGCCCCGCTGTAGTGTTGTGTGCCGGCTCTAAGGCGATACCCATAATGAGGACCGGATCCGTACCGCAGATGGTGAGATAGCCGCTGGAGAGAAAGACGAAGTCACCAGCGACAAAGGACTGCGATGCAGCTTCCGGAAAGGTAATGACAGGGGTACTTAAGCCTGTGAGAGTGCCGACAGCACTGGAAACAACGATGTTCGCCATTAGTCACTCTCCTCGGAAATTAGTTTAAGACCGCCATGCGACTTGCCGAGTTTCCGTTTCAGATCTTCGCCCTCTGCAAGGAACTTCTGTTGCACAGATGCACGTACTCGTTCGTTCCGCTCCTCTACTTTAGCACGATTCTTCTCGTGCTGTTCCTTGGTGCAGCGCATCAACTGAAGGTTGCCAATAGTAATAGAGCCGTCAGCGTTCTTGTGAGATCTCTCCAGGATTGTCCCTTTGACTTCGGGATCCTGAGACGTGACGGTTTCGTACCCCTTGGACTTCTTTACGGAAACGTTACCCGACTCTCGACGCACGAGGCGGTAATGTTTATCGGATTGTTTCTTGATTTCAGCTGAAAGGTCATCAATGATAGGCATTATGCATTCTCCTGAATAGTCTGGTACTTCTTGTATTCCTCTTCAGTCATGTTCTGTTTCTTGGCCCAAGCGAGTTCCTCGTCTGAAAGGTCCGTTCCAGACTTCGGAGGAGCTGACGGACCTGAGCCAGAGATCGGAGGAGGCGGAGGACCCTTAGGAAGACCAGTTGCTTCCGACTTAGCCATGTTATAGGCGAAAGTCCATCCGTGTTTAGGGCTATACTTAAACTGTACGGGCATTGAATCGTAGATTTCACGGGCCCGTTTCTCAAAGGAACCGAAGTCAGGGACAACAGCTTTGATGTTGTCCAGAAAGACGTTGTCTAGAGCTTGGGTAATAGGATGGAGTTGTTTGCTGAGAAGGCCATCAAGAACAGCGAGCTGTTTCTGATCGAAGAGAGGTTCTTCAGGTTCAGCGCTCGCGGCAGCTTTGTTAGGATCGTTATTCTTCATGTACCACTTTTCCCAGTCAGAAACTAGTGTAGCTTTTTCAGTGGCGAGAGCTTCAGCTTCTGCGTACGCTTTGAAGATGTCAGCCGCTGTCTTTCCTCGGAACTTCTCTGGAATGTTAGTTCCATCAAACTTCAGACTCATCGGGTCTACAGCCGCCGGAGCTGTAACAACTGGGTCAGCAGTCGGCTTTGAGGGATCGCCGATTGTTGCTGGATCTTGATCAGACATTAGTATCCTCCTCGTTAATTTCCTCGAGAATTCCCTCTGGAAGCTCAAGGATGGAATCTATCACGTTAAGTGTCGCCCGATGAAGGTTGATGTCATCGGCTGGACACTTCCGTAATCCTTCGACGGCCGCGTTCTTAAGTTCTATCAAGGTCACTCTCATTCGTTTCCATAAAGGATTAGAAACGAAATCACTGTACTGGTCCCTGGTTACCTCCGGGTACTGGGATTGGTCCGCCTGCATTAGGAGATTCAGGGGGTTGTCCATTACCGCCTCCCATAGCTTGCATTAGTTCAGGAGAAAATTCGTTTTCCATACCAGGAGGTAGTTGAGCAGGGGCTCCTTCGCCCATATCCGTCCCAGGAGGTCCAGGAGGAGGAGTCGCCATCGAGCTAGGAACCCCCGTAATAAACACGTCAGAGTACCGCTCAGGTGAAGGCTCGCCGAATACCTCGAGAACAGAACGGAACTTTTGTGCTGCAGCTGTTTGAATGGCTTGATAGGTTGCAGCGTTCTGAGGATCTTGTTTAGCCATCTGTTGCAGCTGCAGTCCTGCCTGATAGAATTGGGTCATAAGTCCCATTGTAGTAGTAGCGTCTGATTTAGCAACCTCTTTGTTCATTGATACGTTGGAGAGATTACTGGTGAGGTAGATGGAGTAGTAAGGAGGAGAAGGAGGTAAGGAAAGCCACTTTTCAATCAGAGCGCCACGTTCTCCAAGAAGCATATATGGAACTTGTGGAGGAAGATTTTCGTGCACCATCCGGAGAGCGAAGTTACCGAAGGAGTCAAGGACTTGACGAACGTCTCGGATACACAGATCGAAACGACGTTGGCCCTCTTGAATGAGTGCCAACGTGCCTGTGGCAGTTGCACGACCACCCGCCATAGGAGACTCACGACCAAGAGAGTAGTCCGAGATACCGGTACGCCGTTCTGCTAGGTCCATGATAGTACGTATAAAGGCGGGGTTAAGTTGATAAGCTTGACCAAGAGGAAAAGACTCTAAGTCGGCTGGGTTATCGAGAAGGAAGAACTTCCCAGGATAGATCTTAGTGTCAGGACGAAGTCCTTGTCCTTTCTTGCCTTTGAAACATTGCATAGTAGCAATTTTGTAGTTGTCAATGAGTAGGTTCATTAACGCGTACATTTGTGTTTCATAGGTATTGGACATCTCCATAATGCCGAGACCGTAGATACCGTAGTCTCGAGGACCGTAACGAAATAAGAATAGAGGCCAACGAGGATACGTATCAACTTCGACACGGAGAATCTTACTGGCTTCAGGATGCCAAATAACTTTGTATTTACGGAACTCGCCTTCTTTCTCTAGATCGAAGCGAATCCATGTCTCTTGTGTATGAACGAGACCGATTGTGGGCTCTTCTTCACCAGCCCGAACTTGTGCCGCTTTGGTAGCTTCAGCGTTGTAGTTGTTGGGATTGTCAGTTTTATATTTGAGGAGAAGTTCGATATCTTCCTTGTCAATGTATTTGTCGTAGCGCATCATTCGAATGTCGAGTTCTGACCAGCGCTTATAACGAGACCACCAAGGAAGATCCTCGAGTTCAGAGTAACCACCTGGAAGAAGTAGGTCTTTGATAGTCATACCACGACATACCGTACCCTGCTTAGTAATGACGGATGTTGACTGCTTGAAGAGACCAAAGCGTTTAACTTGAACGGTCTCACGCTCTTCTACCCAGGGGGCTAACATGACGCCTGTTCCAAGGCGACAAGTTTCAAAGATAACACGTCGAAGGGTATTGTAGTAATCCATCTCGGTCTGGATTTTGTGTTCCATGAAATCTTCGACTGCCTTACCAATAGGAACCCAGTCCGATGTACGAGTAGCTTTAACCGTGAACGTCGGTCTGTATGCGTTCATGGTATTCATTAACCGGGCAGTAACTGCATCTACGAATGTAGCGCCTAAGAGCATGGGAACGTTAGACATCCACTTCTCTTTACGAGGAGCAACCTTGCCGGTGTATTGATCTTCCCACTCTTCGCGCTTTGCTTGCTGAGGTTCGTAGACATCTTCTTCTGCGGTAGTTATCTCGGACTCTAAGTAGTCCAAGAGGCGTTTGTTCTGTTCAGCGGATAGTTTAAGTCGTTCAGCCATTAGATTGCAGCTCCTGTGGTTAGAGCCTGAAGATTACGCATATCCATAGCGTATTCCGATTCGTAGGCAAGGTCTTCAGTAGGAGGAGTCATCATGAACATACACCAAGTCCACGCGTCTAAGATGTCTTTGGTTTTTCCACCAGGGAAGAATCCGAACTCTTCTTTGAAGTCGACGTGAGAATGATGTATGTATGCTTGTCCAGTTCGGAAGAACTGGGTACCCGATCTAATGCGGTTTTCCTTAGATCGATCTGTATCCTTCTTGAGTGGTTCAACCACTGGTTTGTAAGGTTCGTTTTTCCAGATTTCGTCAGCGAGCGGTGCAAGTGCTTGCTGAAAGCCGTAAGCCTCGATACCAATCTTGAGTAGCCCATGTTCCCTCCATCGGTTCCAAATGTTGAGCAGGGCGCGTAGGGTTTCGACGGGATCACACCGTTTGGCCCATTCCTCAAGAAGGTATCGGCGGCTCTTGTGATCGATACCGCAGACACAGACGGCGTTCCGGGAACCTAGTTTCTCAACACGTCCCTGGGAAAGAGAGTGTCGAGGATCTAGCGCGGCGTAGATATTCATTTGACGGAAATATACCTTTTCGCCGTCAGGCAGAATGACGCCGTCTGTATCTCGTTTGTAGTACTTAATCCAGTTCTTCTTGAGCTCTGCAAGATTCGAGTCAACGGGGTTGTTCATCCATTGAGTAGCGAATGTAAAAGGATCCGATTCCTGTTTACGGTAGAGCCAGTCAAGAGTATACATCTCGGGGAAGATAGGTAGCCCGCCCTCTATAGCTTGGCGGTAGTAGACCTGGTATTCAGGATGCTTCTCGATTATATAGGAGGCAACATCAATGTTAGACCAATGATTGCCCACGACAATGATGTCACGCTCTGGAATAGGCGGGCGGAGGAGACCCTCTCGTTGCTCAAAGCGCTCATTTAGTTTGTGCATAAGAGTAGGAGATTCATAGGTCTCCTCGTCGACCAGGTCGTCGTATACAACCCAGTCAAAGTGCCCGGATGTCATTTTAGTTTCCCAACCGGCAGCAGTCCAGGTGGCTTCGGGCCAATCAATGGTACGAGGTAAACAAGCTTCTTCTTTATTCCATCGTTTAGATTTTTCTGGTAGCAACTCTGGATAGAGTTGCCTTAAGAAGGGGGCGGATTCGAATGAAGCACGGATCTTACCTACAACGCGCTCAGCGTTCTTGGCACTATTCATAACGATGAGCCCTGTCTCGTTCGGATTACGTAGTGCCCGCCACACACCATAAGAGATAGTCCATATTGTGGTCTTATAGTGGTTGCGAGGCACGAGACCTAAGAGTCGATGAATGTTTGAGGCGCTTTGTACTACTTGAGCCATCTCGTAGTGCAAGCTAGTTGTAAGACGGTTGTATCCTAAGAGAGCGGTAGCGACAAAGAAAACCGAATCTTGACTACGTTGTCGTAGATCAGAGATCAGTTGATTCGCTTGCGAGAAGCCGCTGCTTTGCGTGCTCATCTACTCCCTGAGTAAGATCCTTAGGATGACGATCGCCCATAAGCTTGGCGCCTAGTTCTTCCTTCTTAAGGGCCTCAACTAGCACGGATGCCTCAAGAGCGCCAATATTAATAACGGTACGATTATCTTCAACCTTCTTGCCATAGCCCCCGCGGTCAAGCATGTCTTGGGCCACGTCTTTGGCAATAGCTTCGGAGCTGGAGTTCTTGAGAAGTATCATGAGGCGGTCAAAAGAATCGAAGCACGCTTTGTCGATCTCGTCCTTCAGGTTGCGCGTCTGTTGCACAAGCTGCTCATCGATGGGTTTGTACATCTTGGCTTGCAGAGCGTAAAAGATTTGTTTAAACTCGTTACGAGCCATGATCCCTTGAAGGGCCCGAAGGGAGATACCCATTTGCTGAGCGATATCGTCCTCCGTCTGTTTCATGAGAAGACGACGAGCTACTTCCTGATACGTGACTTCCAGCATGAGCTTCATGTTGTAGGGTACTTCTTATTGATTATATTATAAGGGAAAACGGGTAGGTTAGCAATCGCCAGACTCATACCGTACTTGCTTGGTACATCTTGTGTTTTAGATTTTTTAGGGAAGGATGTAATGGAGGAGTCTGCGCATAAAATGGGTGGGGGTCGATAAATGTATTGTTATGTGATAGATATAAAGGATAGATAACTGCTTGATTCTAATACAGTTAGACTGACCCCTATGTAAACGCAACATAATAAAGGAGTTACAAATGTCAAATCGCGGCCCTCCTACCAAACAACGATGTTTGATCAAAGTCCTAGGGTACGAGTTCGTAAATGGTTGATAACAAAGGAAATACCTATGAAAACCACCGAAACCAAGATGAATTCGTTGTCAGCGTTAATGGCTAAGGTTAATTTCGATGAGGACAAAGTTATGCGCCTCATTGAAAAAGAATTGCGCAATCGCGAATATCACAAAGTCCGTAACGCAAAGATTTCTCAAATCCTCAAAAAGGCTAAAGAGTTAGGTCTGTAACTTAGGTCTTAAGGATCACAGCGTAGAGGTCTAACATGTATCACATTAGAAGTCCCCCTCATCTAAGGGGCACATCTACCAAGGGCACTCAAGCGTAAACGTACTGACGCCTACGGGCAAAGGAATCTCGAATGTCTATCAACATCGAAACCATCAAGACCCTGGCCGACGCGAAGAAAGTTATGACCGAAGAACAGATCGTCTCCGCCGTCAAGTCGTACCTGAAGAACCGCGAGTACCACAAGACGCACAACGAGAAGAACGCGGCAATCCTCAAAGCGGCCAAGGCTGCCGGCATTCTCGGCTAACGCGTAACAATCAATTGAGAGACTAACGTTACAGACCTATTAAGTCTACTAACGTTACGTCTCTACATACACATGAGCCTTAACTAGACAGTTTGGATGATGATTCTATCAATAGTAGGCAAAAACGTACATGCCCCAGTACATGCAAACCAAGTACTTAAGGGTATTACAATATATACATATATGATATATTATATATATGTATATTGATATGTGTAAAAATCTCCCGACCCACCCTTTGGCTTCTATTCCAAGCATGTACGTTTTGTCCTATATTTAGCGTCGTCATCATCCAAACTGCTCATCTAAGGCCTAAGAGGCCACACACGCACTAAAGCGTTAGGAGGCATGAAGCATGCAACATTCAAGAGCGCCACCAACGTGTCAACAAACCCTTGACTTTTGTTTCAAATAAGCGTATACTATAATTGAGATAAGGAGACTCACCAATATGTTCTACATCATCAATGCCTACGGCAACATCATGCATCGTTGCGGGGCGCTCAGAGTGGCAGAACTGCTTCTCGAGGGCTACACCTACGGACACAACAGCGTCTACACCATCATGGAGATCTAACGTAGTGCGCTACGCACTGCACAATGTTCGTCTCGAACAAAGGAGGCATGAAACATGCTACACTTACGACAGAAGGACGAAACAGACAATCGAGACCTCTACTCAACGGTTGTCACAACGTACGTCACAATTCAAGGAACAGAAGTTCCCACCGACATCGAGGTCGAGACACGGTTCGCACTTGACCTGGTCGAGAACGCTATCGAGAACAACGATCCGCTCGGTGAACTACCGACCAAGCTCTCAGATGCCTGCGCGACGATCCGAGACTACCTCAACAATCCTGACGCTTGGACCCATGACTACGACGAACGTGTAATCGGAAAGGAGTAACATATGTCTATCATGACGACAGAAGGCATCTACCTTCGCGGCAACGTGTGGCACACCGTTACGCGTGCCACCAAATGGCGCCTTGGACGACGCGTCATCGGCTTCGTTCATCCGAGCGGCCGGAAGTACAAAGAGGAAGCAATGCAACGCATGCATTGGACAGACTTCGCGCGTCGATACACCGGAACGCTGATCAAGAACGAATGGAACGAAGGCAGCGGCATCATTTACCCCCGTTACACCGTTAAGTGTGACGACGGCAAGATCCGCAAATTCCAATACATCAAGGCAATCTAGAGTCGAGAAACTACGTGTCAGCAAACAGTTGCTTTTGTTTTCATTGTATAGTATAATATAGATAGAAATGAGAGCAACTATGAGAACGAAGCAGACCGAGCAATTAACGTCTTCGGACGTTAAAATCTTACATGGAGGTGCCCGAGTGGCAACCACACAATCAAAGCTGGAACTCGCCGAAACCTTGGAAGAGGTCGTCGAGCTCCTGGGCGGTGAGGAAGCAACGTTGCTCTTCATCAAGCGGTCCATCAACGCGAAGGAAACGAGCCGGCTGGCGCACAAGAAGTACTACCTGCGCAGACAGGCCATCCTCGCCAAGGCCAAGGAAGCCGGGATCGGTGAGGAGGTCTGACATGTACCTAGGTCACAAACAGTCAATGTGGATCGACATCTGCAAACAGGATGTCGCCAAGATCAAGGAGATCCTTGATCGCGAGACAGATGAGGAGTTCCTCTTCGGACAACTCCGCATCGAGATCGTGGGCATGGAAGACGAACAACCCACAGTAACGTACAAGATCCATGTCTACGGAGAAGACAAGGACGGGAAGAACGTCAATAAGGACTTCATCCTGACCGACTAACAATCGAGCATGTTCAACAAGGATACCGGTGGTGGAACGGAACAGTCCACCAAACAAGGGAAGTACCTCTTTGAGGTGCAAAGCGATAAGTCTCTGACGCCCGATCAGATGATGCGCCTCGCGATCCTTATGGCTGATGCTGTCAAGCTAGCTACCGGTAAGGGTAGCTACGCGGTCTGCTATCCGGTGTACAAATGACGAGACGGCTTAACCCAGCTCTACTAGCGTTGCTTGTTGCATCAGGCGAGTTCGGCCCGATGCATACTCCAATCGCTCTCCAGACGAACCCGGAGAAGTCTCCTCGTCTCATCGCAGACGAAGCCACCTACGGGCCGAATGCGAAACAACGCAAGCGCCTTGGGCTGCCGAAGCCACAGCGACAGCCCGTCAAACCGCATCCGAAGCGCTACAGGAGGAAACGTGCCCAAACCACGTAAGAGGAAGACCGAGCAGTGGGCTGAGGAACTCGCTATCAAGTTCCACGAAGGCGAGTATGGTTGGGAAGAGCTCTTCCACGAGATCAAAGAAGACCTCTACCGTCTCAGCTACCACAACACTAACAAAGAGCGGTACATCAAGGCGCTCGCGAAGGCCTTCGAGTCGAGAATCGTGCTCTAATGTGGGTCTACGACGATTACGATCGACTCTGTAACATCCGATACGCTCGAGAGGTTATACGAACGTATAACCTGGCTCAACGCCTCTGGTACATCAAGGTCAGGTTCGTTGATGGAACCGAGCGTAACATCGGGCCCATCTTGTGCAAGGAAGACTGTGACAAGACCTACAACCGCCTTGCACAGAAACTCAAAGTCATCCAACTAAGGAGTAAGACATGAACTACGAAGACACCAAGCTCCACCAAGTAACGAGTATGAGGAAGGACACGCGAGACTATCTCGAGGGTCTGATTCATGATTTCGTCGAAGATCTGTCTGTCGATGATCTTCTCTTCATCCACGACAACGACCAGTTGAACCTCGACTACCAAGAAGCGCGAAAGTTCCTCATCGAGTTCCTCGCCGCTAAGGACAAGAAATGAACGAGGAGACCAAAGCCGCACTTCTCGGCTCTATCAAGAAGTGGGAAGACATCGCTGCAGGCACAGGCGAAGACCTCGGCCCTAGTAACTGCTCCTTGTGTGCGATCAACCCTCCCAACACATTCTGTAAGAAGTGCCCCGTCCGAATAAAGGTCGGGCGTGCTTTCTGTGCATCTACGCCCTACGACCTATGGGTCACGCACATCAACGAGAAACACCAGAGACATACAGGCAAGGCCCAGTGTCGAACGTGCAAGTATCTAGCCAAACAGGAGGTGCTATTTCTAAAGAGTCTACTGAGTGAGAAGCAATCCACCCCGAGCGGAGACCCCGAACAGTCAAAAGGAGACAAAACATGAGTCCGGACTTCAAGACCAAGAAGCTAGTCGGAGAGATCAAACTCTCCCTTGCTTCAACACTTCGCATCACGGAAGTGGAGCACAACGACGGATCCATCTACGTAGACGTCCGCGTCTTCGTTCCGATTCAACTCGGCGACGATCTGATGCCTACCAAGAAGGGTATTCACATCTCGAGGCCGTTTGTGAAGGAGCTCATTGGGCTCCTCGAACAAACTATCGACGTAAGATGAAGGAACGCGAGACCAAAGTCGAGCAGATGATGAGGAGAGCTCTCTTACGGGAGCTCTCCC
>Ga0315273_10008664_pt1 | contig 12854 bp, 10 predicted proteins | sample YL17G02_0_MG_FD_205753 | JGI IMG/M metagenome (GOLD analysis project Ga0315273, IMG submission 205753) | Sediment microbial communities from Yellowstone Lake, YNP, Wyoming, USA - YL17G02_0 | ecosystem: Environmental > Aquatic > Freshwater > Lake > Sediment | place: USA: Wyoming | collected...
CTCAAGAGTGTCATCCTGTCGGAACTGAACAATTGGCTCCTCGAGCGCCACCAGGCTGGGACGACGGCGGTCTTGATCGTCGACGAAGCTCAGGATGCCTCGCCGGAACTGCTTGAAGAAATTCGTCTCCTCACCAATCTGGAAACCCCGTCGGGAAAACTGCTTCAGATCGTCCTCTCCGGCCAGCAGGAATTCGAGATGAAGCTTCGGTTGCCGGAGTACCGGCAGCTGAGGCAGCGCATTACGCTGCGCGCCAAGACTCATCCCCTGACGCTTGCGGAAACGGTCGAGTATATCGCCACGCGCCTGCGCATTGCGGGGAGCGATGGCCGGCAGATTTTCTCCCCGGATGCCATCGATGCCGTGCGCAAGTACTCGGAAGGAATACCGAGAATCATCAACATTCTTTGCGAAGATGCTCTGGTCAACGCCTTCGCTGATCATGAGACCATCGTTCCGCGAGACATCGTGGAAGAAGTGGCGCGGGAACTGGAACTCGACCTCTATCCTGCTACCGCACCTCCACCGCCTGAGATGCGCTTCGATGACATGGTTCAGCCGGGCGTGTATGTCAATCGGAGCAGGCCCGTCGCGCCCCCCCCCGAGCCGGTGCCGGTGGAGCCGCTCGTCGAGACCGAATCCCCGCAACCCCGCACTTCGCCTTTTCTGATGGGTTCAGGAACCCCCCGAGCCGCGTCACCACAGCCATTTGCGCGGAAGACCTTGCCGACTGCTCCGGCTCCCGCTGAACCACCAGAACCTGCAACGAGAAGGACTGCGGCCTGGATGCCGACCGTGGACGCTCCCGATGACAAAGTGGCGCCACCCAGTTTGAATGAGGTTGGATGGACAGAAAGGCCGACGACCCCGGAGCTTCAACCTGCGATGAACGAGGTGATCCCAGGCCGATCAGAAACTCCGCCTTTCGACGACGAGATTCTGCGGGATCTGAAGGTGAAAGAGGCAGAGAAGGTTCCTTCCCCCCCGCCTGCGGCAAAGCCGCCTGTAGCCGTTCCGCGCCCCGTCACTTCTCCTCCTCCGTTCGTGGCAGTCACAAAGGCTGCCTCCCAGAGCCGGGTGCTATTGCTGGCCATTGCGGCCGCAATCCTCGCGGGTCTAGTCGGCGCGTTTCTGATCTGGAGGCACACAGGGCGGCCCATCCCTCCAACAGGCGTGACGGCCCCGGCGGCACCCGCTGTGGCGCCCGCGCCGACCCCGGAAAGCACCGCCGCTCCAAGCCCCGCGGCTGATAGCCAGTCCTCTGCGCCTCCGCCCGTCGCCGCTCCCGCGGAGGTCCATTCGGCAGCGCCAGTCACTCCTCAGCCCGCTCCCAAACTGAAGGCTCAAGCTCCTGCCCCGCCTGCCCCCAAGCCGGCGACGCAAGAGGTGTCGGCCCCAGCTGCGCAACCTGCTCCGCGGGTACGACCGACACCCTCTGCCCGCTCCAGCAGCCGAGCGCCCGTACAGCCCATCGAGGCCTCCGAAGCGGCTCCCGAGATGTCTGGAAAGGGTGTGGTTACCTCTCCTATTGAAGGCGCAACTGTCACGGTGGATGGTAAAGCATCGGCAGATTGGGTCACGCCGTACGTATTCTCCAACCTTGGGGTGGGCGTGCACACGATCGTAGTCTCCAAGGCGGGGTACCAGGATGTCGCGACGCGCATGACGATCCGGGAGGGTCAGACAGCCTACTTCCGGGCGAACTTGGTTGCCAGCGTTGGCGAAATGAGCATTATCACGGAACCGGCGGGACTGCCTGTTTCATTTGACGGGGGGCCATTCCAGCACAGCCCGGTTCAGATCACGCTGACTGCGGGACCACACAAATACAGGATCCAACTTCCGAACTCCCGAGTCTACGAGGGGTCGGTGGAAATGAAGGCCGGCTCGATCATCACTCGGCGCGTGGATTTTACCGGGGGGGAATGGCTCAATTCCACTCAATGATTATCCCGGGCCCATTCATGGCCGGACAGGGTAAGAGGTAAGCGAGACGAGATGTATCATAAATTCTACGGGTTAAGCGAAAACCCGTTTAACGTCAACCCGGACCCGCGCTACCTGTATGTTACCGAACATATTCAGGAGGCTCTGGCCTGCCTGCACTACGGCATTGAGAACCGGAAAGGATTCATCCTGCTGACGGGAGAAGTGGGCACGGGTAAGACGACATTACTCAACAAACTGATGGAAACTCTGAGGCAGAAGGCGATCGCCTCTGCGTTTATCTTCAACCCTCGTCTGAACACCATCCAATTCTTCGATTTCATGCTCGCCGATTTCGGACTGCCCACCGAGCCTCGCGTCAAGAGCCAGATGCTGATGCGCCTGAATACGTGGCTGGTGGAACGGTACCAGGCGGGGGGAACGACCGTCCTCATCGTCGACGAGGCCCAAAATCTCTCGCTCGAGCTTCTGGAGGAAATCCGTCTTCTGACTAACCTGGAAACCTCTTCGGAGAAGTTGCTCCAGATCGTGCTGGCGGGCCAGCCCGAATTCGAGCAGAAACTCTCTCAGCCGCAGCTTCGGCAACTCCGCCAGCGCATTACGCTGCGGGGGAAGACGTTCCCTCTGAGCGCCGAGGAACTTCCCCTCTATCTCGCCGAGCGGTTGCGGATTGCCGGCTGGGATGGGCGAGCTATTTTTTCTCCCCAAGCGGTTGAGACCATCCACAGGTACTCCTGCGGGATTCCCCGGGTGGTCAACTTGCTTTGCGAGCATGCCTTGATCAGCGGTTATGCCAGTCATCAACGGAACGTCGGACCCGAACTTATCATGGAGCTCGTCAAGGAATTCGAGCTCGATGTCATAGGGCCGGTGGCGACACCGGTCCGGACTTCCGTGCAAGACGTTACCGCACGAGAGCAATCCGCAGCGGAGGCCGGCCTCCTCATGAGGAAACTTCGAAGGTCCCGCTAAGCGGGACGACTTGATGGAGAGTGTGGAATGAGCCGAATTCACGAAGCATTGAAGAAGGCCGAACAGGAGAGAGGCGTTCACCGACCGGCGGGCGCGTCGGACGCTCTCCCTGCCGCCCCTTCGATTCCCGGGGCAGCCGTCCCTTTGCCGGCGGATTCAGCCCTCGCCGCAGCACGATCCATCGCGGTGGGTGAGATCCCCACGCTCGAAGCCCTTTCGCGCGTCAAGGTCGCCGCATGGAAGCCCGACCCGAAGATCATTGTCGCCTTTCACGGGGGTGATGAGAGAACAGGAACCGAAGAATTTCGCTCGCTCCGCTCGAAGCTCTACCAAGGCCGGGATTCGGGTCCGCTCCGCAAGGTACTCGTGACAAGCGCTTTGCCTCAGGAAGGCAAGACCTACGTTGCGGCCAATCTTATTCACAGCATCGTAAGACAGAAAGAACGCCGCGCCCTGTTGATCGATGCGGACCTGCGGCGGTCGAGGTTGCATGCCGCGCTGGGCACTCACCTCACCCCCGGACTAACGGAATACCTGAAGGGAGAAGCCGACGAAATCTCGATCATGCAGCGGGGCGCGATCGAGAATCTCTATTTCATCCCAGGCGGAAATTCTGTGCCGAACGCCTCCGAACTCATCTCCAATGGACGGTTCAAGCTGCTCCTAGAGCGCCTCACGCCTCTCTTTGACTGGGTGATCATTGATTCGCCGCCATGCATTGCCATGTCCGACGCCAGCCTGATGGCGGAATTCTGTGACGGCGTGCTGGTGGTGGTCGCGGCAGGAAAAACGCCATTCGATTTGGCGCAGAAAACCCGCGAACAATTGAAGAAGTTCCGCATGCTGGGAGTCGTGCTGAATAAGGTCGATCTCCAGCACGCCGGCGGCCACTATTACTACGGCCACTACCGGGGGTCTGAGAGTAAAGGGAAAAAGAAGGGGTCATAGCACTTGATCCGGCTTTTCAATGTCTACTATCCGACGCGCGTCTTGCTTCTGCTTGCAGGAGAAGGCGTGCTGGTCTTTTCGGCTTTCGCCCTGGCGGTTTTGGTCCGCCACCGGGAGAACACATACCTCTATCTGAATTTCGAGGGTGGGTTTGGCCAGGTTGGCCTCACCGCGGGCGTTTGCCTGATATGCCTTTATTACTTTGACCTCTATGATTCATTGATTATCAGCAACCAGCGGGAGGTTTTGATCCGCCTGGTCCAGGTTCTGGGCGCAACCTGCCTCATCATGGCGCCCATCTATTACCTCTTTCCCGCCGCCGCGATGCAAGCGATAGTCTTCACACTGGGTATTTCCCTTTCAGGGGTTTTCCTGGCGCTGTGGCGAAAGATGTTCCTGGCGATAAACGCTTCCTCGCGACTCGCGCGCCGAGCCCTGCTGGTCGGCACGGGCCCACAGGTCAAATCGTTGAGTTCGGAGATCGAAAAGCGCCCGGAATGGGGAGTCGCCCTCGTGGGCTATGTGGGCGAACCACCGACTTCGACCGAGGCAACGAATGGACTTCGGCGTTTGGGAAGCATCGAAGATCTCCAAGCTGTGGTCGATCAGGAACGAGCCGAACAGGTCATCATCTCCATGGGCGAGCGGCGAGGCAGACTGCCCATCGAACCACTCTTGCGACTGAAGAGCCGGGGCATTCTGGTTCAGGATGGCAGCGACGTTTACGAAACCCTGACCGGCAAAGTGCCCCTCGATTCCATGCGGCTGAGCTGGCTACTTTTTGCAAGAGGCTTCCCGGTCCCCCACTTTGTCCTGATTTACAAACGACTGATGTCGATCATATTTTCCAGCGCGGGGTTGATCCTCTCACTGCCCATCATGGCGCTGACTGCTGTTGCCATCAAGTTGGATTCGCGCGGTCCGGTCATTTTCCGCCAGAAACGCGTCGGACAGGATGGGCGGCTTTTTGACCTTTTTAAATTTCGCTCGATGAAGCTGGAGGATGATCCTTCCGCCCAGTACCGGCCCGCGTTGGAAAACGATGGCCGCATTACTCGCGTGGGATCATGGATTCGCCGCATGCGTCTTGATGAACTGCCACAGCTTTACAATATTTTCCGGGGCGATATGTACTTTATCGGTCCGCGGCCCTTTGTCCCTCCCCAGGAGGAAGAATTGGTCAAGAAGATTCCGTTTTATGGCCAACGGTGGCTGGTCAAGCCGGGCGCCACAGGATGGGCTCAGGTCAATTATGGCTATTGCGCCACCGTCGAAGACAACACCGAAAAGCTGGCGTATGACCTGTTCTATATCAAGAACATGTCCATAGGGTTGGATCTTTTGATTGCCTTCCGAACGATCAAGGTTCTGCTGCTCGGCAAAGGATCGCGCTAGGATGACGATGAAATGCATCTTTACCGTCGACGTTGAGGATTGGTTCCATATCCTGGACGTCCCGTCGGCTCCCCCGCTTTCGCAGTGGGCCTCCATGCCCTCGCGCGTGGAGAAAAACTTTTTCAGCCTCCTCGGTATATTTAGCGAATACAAAGTGCACGTAACGTGTTTTTTTCTGGGCTGGGTGGCGGAGAAGTTTCCCCACCTGGTCCGCGAAGCCGCCCAGCAGGGCCACGAGATCGCTTCCCACGGATACGCACACCGGTTAGTTTACGAGATGACTCCGGCAGAATTCCTCGAGGACGCACGCAAGTCCAAAGAGATTCTCGAAGACATTGTGGGGCAGGCGATCCTTGGTTACCGCTCTTCGGGCTTTTCGGTCACCGAAAACACACCGTGGTTTTTTCCGGCCTTGATCGAAGCGGGATTTCAGTACGATTCCTCGGTCTTCCCGGTTGCTCGCGGGCACGGCGGCATGAATGGCGCACCGTTGGCCCCGTACATCGTTCAATGCCCCCAGGGAACTCTGACGGAGTTCCCGATGACGGTCGCCAAGGTATTGGGAAAGCCTTTGTGCTTCTTCGGCGGAGGATACCTTCGGCTCTTCCCTTACTCTGTGATCAAGCACATGACCGAAAAAGTCGCAAGTGAGGGCCGGCCGGTTATTTTTTACATCCACCCGAGAGAGGTGGATCCCCACCATCCGCGCCTGCCCATGGGAATGATCCGAACGTTTAAATCCTATGTCAACCTGGAGAGCACCGAAGACAAGATTCGGCGACTGATGGCAGAGGTCTCGGTAACGACATTTCGGGAGTTTCTTGCAACAAACCAAATCAACGTTGGTAATTAAGATGTCTTCGCATCAAAGTACAATTCCTGTCTCCGAGGCATTCCACGATCCTAACGGGGATTCCTCGGCCCTCACGCGGCCGGAACCCCGCTGGAGCCTGGGTTTCGTGGCGATGCTGTTGTATCTCTTTGTCGAGTACATGCGGTTGTCCGCCCAGTATGCTCCCCTCAGAGTCATTCAGGTGGGCAAACTTGTGGTGATACTGGGCGTGCTGGGGTGGATCATCGCACCACGCATCCGGGGAGACCGTCAACTTGTTCGCCAGACTGACTTGGGCATGGCTGCTCTGCTTTTGGCAGGTCTTCTTTCGGCATGCTTTGCAAGCAACCAGATGAATGCCTGGACCACCGTAGCCGATTTCCTGCGTTGGATTCTGGTCTACTTCCTCATAGGCCGAATTGTGGCCAGCCCATGGCGGCTGCGCATCTTCATGTTCCTCCTGTTGCTCCTGAATCTCAAGATGGCCCAGGCCGCGATTCGCGGCTTCAGTAGGGCTAAAGCATTCGGGATGGATGATGCGCTGTTGGCCAAGTTCGGGGTGGGTGCAGGCTCGGTTGGATTCTTTTCAAATGCCGGCGATTTCGGCGTCGGAATGTCAGTCGTTTGGCCCTTGGCAGGCATTCTTATCCTCGCGGAGAAGAAGCTGATTCCACGCGGCCTCTTACTCGCATCTTTTGTGGGAATCTCAGGAGCAATTCTGGTGTGCGGCTCGCGCGGAGCTGTGGTGGCCGCTGTGGTGACCGCCATCGTGGCTTGGGCGCGGGACCCGAAGCGGATCGGCATGGCCTTGCTGTTCCTGGCGTTTATTCCGGTGGTCATTTACCTGCTCCCTGAGGCGAGCAAAGCCCGAATGCGGTCCGGCATGAACTATGAACAGGACAGTACCGCCACCCACCGCATGGCTTTGTGGAGATCTGGACTACGCATGTTCAGGGACAATCCAATCCTCGGGGTCGGACCTGGGAACTACCCTTCACACTACTCTGCGAAGTACTCGGAGCCCGGTCAGGATCCGTCCGGGTGGGTCCCTCACAGCATTTATGTCGAGACTCTTTCGGAAATGGGGCTTGCAGGCACAGTACCCTTCGTTTTTCTGGTCTTTACTTTCTTCCGACTGAACTCCCGAACTCGAAAGCACTTGGAAGGCGATGCCGAAAAGCGGAAGAGTTTTGAGTACATTCTCGCCTTGGGATTGGATCTGGCGGTGGTGGGCTATCTTGTTAGCGGGGCATTCTTAACAGTATTCTACTATCCTCATTTATGGATCATGCTGGGACTCAGTGTGGGATTACATACAGCCGTAACCAGCCGTCCCAAGTCTCCCGCTTTAGCGGCGAACCTGGGCCCACCGGTCGCCTCTGCGGCCCAAATCTGAAAAGGTCACGGGATGTTTAGATTCATTGCGCCGGCGGGCGCGCCCATCAGAATATCCCAAATCTTCCGATCCGCCGTTGGGACTCTCATTCACTCTGGAATGCAGGACGATATTCTTCAGACGCTGGCTGGAACTCTCAATGCTCGCCATGTATTTGCTGTGTCCTCGGGACGCGCCGCACTTTCCATAATCCTGAAGGCTCTATTGAGACTGCGACCCGAAGGGACAGTGGCGATTCTCCCTGCCTACACCTGCTTTACCGTTCCCGCCGCAATCGTCCGCGCGGGCCTCAAACTGCATCCGGTCGAGATCAATCCCTGCACGCTGGATTTCGATCCCGAAGGGCTTGCGGGCCTCCATCAGGAAAAGGCACTGTGCTTGATCACATCCAACCTTTTCGGGATGGGCCACAATATGCAACGCATCCGAGATGCGGGGCATAAGCTGGGAACCTTCCTTGTGGACGATGCGGCCCAGGCATTGGGCTCGACTTGGAATGGGGAAGGCGCCGGCCTGCTGGGTGACGTCGGTTTCTATAGTTTTGGCCGCGGAAAGGCCCTGGCTGCTATCGAAGGAGGGCTGATCGTCACCAATTCCGACGAGATCGCCGCGGCCATCAGACAGGAGGAAGAAACTCTGCCTGGCGGCTCTCCAAGTCACAATATTGGGCTGCTGCTTCAACTTCTGGTTTACGCCCTTTTCCTCAAGCCGCGACTTTATTGGATACCCAACTCGATGCCGTTCTTGAAGCTGGGATCTACAGAATTCGACCCACAATTTCCCATGTTCCGCTTGCCGGCGCTTCTGCGTAACCTCCTTCCCAAACTCATGGAGCGGTTGGGGGAGTTCAACCGAATTCGCCGCGCCAACGCGGCCGCGCTGGCTTCAGAGCTGGGTGGAATCCCCTCCTTCGCAGCCCTGCGGCCGGTCGAGGGGAGTTCACCCAACTACATCCGTTTTCCGCTGCTCGCAGGTGACCAGGCCCGGCGGGACCGCGCCATTGCATCGCTGCGCGCCGCAGGCATCGGCGCGAGTCCTTTCTACCCGGGCGCTATCTGCGACATCGAAGGGATCGCCCCGCACATGGCCATTCGGGACTTTCATCGCCCTAAGGCCGAGGAGGTCAGTCGCAGACTGCTGACCCTTCCCACTCATCCATACATTACAGACCGCGACAAACAGGTCATCATCAATACTTTGCGGAGGGTAGCAGCGGAATGAAGGAAGGGCTTGCCAAATTCATCAGAGATGCAATGGCTCGCGAAGCAGGACTCATATGTGCCGAATGGGCTCGCGTTTTCTGCACTGCTGAGAGCCTCACTGACAATGAGCAAGAGTCTGGCCATCCCAATCTTTGGCCGCGCCGCGCTGCCACATTCTTTCAGAATGGCAGGCGAATTGAACACCGGACATTCCCCCGGAGGATAGTGAGTAACTGACCCTGGCAAAGCACGTAGATTTCGGGGGAGCGGGTAGATCGAGATAAGGGTCTGGATAGGCGCATTCCTCTTTCCTGCCCTCCTGAGGTCTGGTGCAAGCTCTTGGGATCGATTGATGAATGGTGGTAATCAGATGACTTGGGTATTTGCACTCCCACTTCGTATGGTTTAGGCTTTTCTTTTCGTCCATCGTGGATCTCCTTTATGAATACCTGCGCACGGGTCGCCCAATTCTGGCTGTGACCCACAATGGCGACACCGTAGAACTCATCCAGGGAGGCGGTACCGGTCGGCCCGTGGCCCCCGACGACGTCCAAGGCATCAAGCAGGCCTTGAGGGCTACCATTTGTGGTAACCTGAGGACTGGACTCCCGTCCGATGCTCGACGCGAGTTCGTGGAACGATGCCGTTATGACCGCCTGGCTGAAAAAGTTGTGAGAGTCATGGACTCCATCATGAGCTATGCCACCTAGTGTGAAGCGACTGGTGATTCAAGTCATCGCGGGCATACTGTACTATTCCGGCCTACTTCGAATCAGGCTCCTTTTCCGCCGCATCATTCTGAGAAAACGCGAAGTCTGCGTCCTGGCATTGCACAGGGTACTGTCCGGCGAGGAAGCGAACCACGCCAATTCACTCGAAGGAATGGTGCTCAAGGACGTCACCTTCGAAAGTATGTTGGATTTTATCAGCCGCAATTTCCGGGTTATATCGGTGGAAGATTTCCTTCGCGGTGTGGAACTCGGACGGGCAGATTTGAAGCCATGGTGCCTTTTAACCTTCGATGACGGCTGGAGAGACAACTATACCAACGCGTATCCGCTCCTGCGGAAATTCAAGTTTCCTGCCGCGGTTTTTCTGGTTACGGGAATGGTGGGGACCGAAGGTGGATTCTGGGTGGAGCAACTCAGGAATGGCTGGAAAAATCCTCCTCAGCAACGGCACATGACTGAGATCATCGCCGAAATCCTGCCGCGAAATGCTGGGAACAAGGAAATCGGCCTTGAGGGTATCGTCGAATTCGTCAAGCAGATGTCGGCCGATGCCCGGGCAAAGCTTCTTCAGCAGCTGTTGCCGCCCGATCGGTTCTTGGGGCCAGCGCCGGAAACAGATCGAATGATGACGTGGAGCGAAGCGGCGGAAATGAGCCGCAACGGGATGGAAATGGGAGCGCACACCGTCAGCCATCCCATTCTGACCCACGAGGACGCCTCCACCATCACCATGGAAGTTCGGTCGAGCAAGAAAACCCTGGCGGAGAATCTGGATCGGGCAGGCCGGGCATTCGCGTATCCCAACGGGGATTGGAATGAAAGGGTACGGGCGGAAGTTCAGCAGGCCGGGTATCTGTGTGCCTTCACCACAAGGCGGAACTGGTACAACTATGGGGCCGACCTTTTCACCGTCCCGCGAATCATCATTCACGAAAAAAAGATTACGGGATACACGGGCAAGTTTTCCCCGGCGATCTTCAGCTTGACGCTGGCGCGCCAGTCCTAGGTTTGTGGCGGGAGGGAAGTTCACTCATCCGGAATCGCGGGCCGTTCGCTTCACATCTTCTTGCATGGGTCGCAGGATTCAGAGTTCGTCGTCCACGGGGAGTGCGGATATGGCGAGTAATCAAGATCCATCAAAAGCCGAGCCGGGTTGGCCGGCGGCGGTGGTGGGCGGTGCATACTACACTGCGATCAATCTGATGCGCAACCTGGCTCGACGCGGAGTAAAGACCTATTGCTTCGACCATGGCCAGAACCGGCAGGCTTTCAGTTCCGTCTACGGCAAGGCGTTCCTATGTCCGGACCCTGACACCCAGCCTGATGCATGGCTGGAATTCATGCTCGACCTGGCCCAAAAGGTGGGCGGGAAGCCTGTCCTCATCCCGAGCGCCGACGCATATGTGACCGCATTAGTAGCGCACGCGGAAAAGCTTTCAGATGCCTACCTCTTCTGCCGCGAGGGCGTGTCCGTGCTGGGCAAGATGGCGACAAAGCGGCAGCAGTATGACATGGCCGTCGAATTCGGCATGCCGATCCCCCGCACAAAATTCGCCCGCACCATGGAGGAAGTCGTCGAATTCGGGAAACAGGCGATGTTTCCATGCGTGATCAAGCCGGTACGCTCCTATGATTGGAGCAAGATTCCGCGCGACCACCCGTTGGCCCGCTCCAAGGTTGCTCTTGCAGCTTCCGCCCAGGAATTAGAGGACAAATACAAGATTGTTGCGGGAGTTAATCCAGAGGTTGTGGTTCAAGAACTCATCGAGGGACCGGTTACCTCCAGGTGTGGATATCTATCCTGCTACTCCCTCGACGGCCGGCGAATCGCTCGTGCCATGTTTCAGGCATTGCGCTCCAAAGATTTCGGCAATTCCAGCGTAGTCCAGCCTTTTGAAGACCCAGAAGCCGACTCGATCTGTGACCGGTTTCTCAGGAACATGGGCTACAAGGGACTGTGTGAGATCGAGGTGAAGCGTGACAGCCGGGACGGCAAGGTGAGGATGATCGAGGCCAATCCGCGTTACACGGGGTTGTCGAATGCCGCTCCGTATTCCGGCGTCGACCTGGGATGGGTGCATTATCTCGACTTGATTGGCCAGCGAGTCGAGATGGTTACCCCCAACGAGCGCAAATTCCGTCACATAACCCTCACCTGGGATGCGATGATCTTGGGTAACCATCTACGCTCGGGGCGCCTCACTTGGGGGGAACTCCTGAGATCCTACTGGCCTCCCGTCGTATTCTTCGACCTCGATCTCCGTGACTGGCGGGTCGCAGCTAAGACAATCTTCACGGTCGTGTATTTGATTTTTGGACGGCCGATCCGAAAACTCTTCTCAAGAAATTACCGGTATTGACTTTCGTATGGATGCGAAGGCAAATCCCAATCATCATCCATCAGGAAACCCGCCTGGAGTGCCTGGGGTGGACGCGGGCAGCAGGTCCATGATCGAAACGAGTGCGAACGTCTGGGGTGCACCGAACTTGGCAGATGTTAAGCAATTCAGGCGAGCCAACGGTCACCGCACGGGAATGGTGGGATCTCAGGGCGGTTTACACGTTAAGCGACGCGACATCCGCAGCCGGCACGTCACAGTCTGGCCAACACTTGCTCTCCGGGTGCTAACCCGTCTGGCATCAGGCCCGAAAATCTGGATATTGCAGAGAGCGCCAGGGAGAACGGGCCGGTTCAGAATCCGAGTCGGATGGGTCGAGACCCCATCGCGAAGGCAGAGTAAAAGTTGAAACGTTACACCATCCTTCACACCATCGAGGGAGGCGGCGCGGGTGGGGCAGAGACAGTCTTTCTGGCCCTCGCTTCAGTGACCAACCGTGAGCGCTACCGGTGTCTCGGTTTTCTGCCCACTGGAAACTGGCTTCCCGATCAACTCGACCGTCGTGGCGTCCCTTACATCGTCAGCACATCAGGGGCCTGGTACAGCTTGATCAGTGAGATGCGGAAAGTAGTTTTGCGTGAGAAGGTTGATCTCATCCACTCACACCTCGCCGATCAGAATTTCTACAGCAGCGTCGTGGGCTTGCTCGCAGGCTGCAAAACGATCGTCACGTACCATGGTGCCCCGCGAATTGCCGTCCAGCAGGGCTTGAGGCGGGCGATCAAAGCGTGGGTCCCGAATCACCTCGCCAGCGAAATCGTCGTGGTCTCCAATTACCTGAGAAACCAGCTCGTGAATGGGGGGTTTTCCCCCCAGCGAATCCGGCGTATTTATAATGGTGTAGATCTGGGTCGGTTTATGAAGAAGGACAGTGCCAATGTTCGCCGCCAACTCGGATTGCCCGCAAACGCGCGACTGGTTGGGACGGTGGCCAACCTACGCGGGAGCAAGGGGTACGAGTACTTTGTCGAATCGGCCCGGGCTGTGGTAGACGCCGTTCCCGACGCTTACTTTCTGGCAGTAGGAGAAACA
>Ga0315273_10008666_pt1 | contig 12852 bp, 16 predicted proteins | sample YL17G02_0_MG_FD_205753 | JGI IMG/M metagenome (GOLD analysis project Ga0315273, IMG submission 205753) | Sediment microbial communities from Yellowstone Lake, YNP, Wyoming, USA - YL17G02_0 | ecosystem: Environmental > Aquatic > Freshwater > Lake > Sediment | place: USA: Wyoming | collected...
CTAAAGAGGGATGTAGATGCATTTTTTAGAAGGGCAATATATGGCGGACGATGTGAAGTTTTTAAACGACACTTTATGTCATCAGAATATAAAGACATTAGAATGGGGAAAATAAAATATGATGATATAAGCGATTTTCTACTAGCCCCCGACGTTAATAGTCTTTATCCTTATGTAATGAGGAACAATAAATATCCAATAGGTGAAGCAATATTAACAACTAAAGAAATTATAGGGAAGATGGGGATATATAAGTGTGATATAAAAAAGCCGAAAAATTTATTATATCCTGTTCTTTGTTCTAATGGTGAATTTAATTTAATTGATAATCAAGATGTTTATACATCTTTTGAAATAGATGAAGCAAGAAAAAGGGGTTATATAATAAATGTTATATCTGGTTATTACTGGAATGAATCAGAAGAAATTTTTAAAGAATACATAGACAAGTTTTATGAAATTAAAAAAAATAGTCCGAAAACGTCCCCACAATACGCAAACTCGAAATTGATGATGAACGCCATATATGGAAAGACCATTCAAAGAGATAAAAATATAATTAATTATACAGTCTCAGACGTTGAAGAGATGGTAGAAATGAAAAAAGGGAAAGACATAAAAAGATTTTCAGGGGTTTTTATAGATGATATAGGATATTTTGAATATGAGGGAGAATTAAGATTGATGACAGACAAAAAACCACACATAGGGGCATTTATATTGTCCTACTCTAAAAAAGTTTTAAATGATGTATTTGAAAGCACCGATCCATATTATACAGATACAGATAGTATATATATACACGCAAAACACTCAAACAAATTAAAGTGGGGTAATGAGTTAGGTGAATTTTCTAATGATGTAAATGGAAAGATTATATGTGCTTATTTCATAGCAAAAAAACTTAAATTTATGGAGGTTCTAACATGTGATAATAAAATAGAGTTTATATACACAGGCAAAGGATGTGATACAAGAACTATGACAAAAAACAATTTTAAAAAGATGTATCAAGGACTAGAAGTTGAGAATATAACAACATTGAATTTTAAAAGAGGAGTTAGATCTGGGACGATTGAAAAGAGACACAATCTAAAAAAAACTATTAAAATGAATGATGGTAAAAGAACTTTTTTAAATGATGGATCAAGTATTCCATACGGTTATAAATTATAATAAAATTAAATAAATTATAATAAAATTGATTAATAAAGGGTTTAAAGATTTAATTATATATATATATAGAATATAATGAATAGAATAGAAGAAATAAAAAATGATGAAATTATAATTAAAAGGGGAAGGGGACGACCATTGAAAATTAAAGAAATTAAAGAAGAGATCAAAGATGATACAATTAAAAAAAAGGTGAAAGGAAGACCACCACTTGGAGACAAAAGAATTAAGAGTTGGAAGATGAAAGATAAAAACGGAGATATTGATAAAGATTATTATAATAATTATTATCACACTCATACAAAATTAAAAAGGATTAAAGAGCGTCTGGATGCTGGACTACCATTACAAAAAAGGGGACGTAAAAAAGGTATTATATATGATCCTATTGAAATAAATTTAATGTTAGAAAAAGAAAAAGAAAAATTAAATTAATCATTTAAATCATTTTATTATTATTGTTATTATAATAATAAAATTATTATTTTTTAGAAAGTTTAGACTTTTTAGACGTTTTTGGACCTGGCTTTTTTGGTATCACGTCTGGTGGTATCAACTTTTTATTATCTGGATATATGTCTCTATATACTTGTTTTAAAATATCATTATATTTTTTAGAAAAATCAGAACCTCCGCCTTTCAATTGTTTAGCGATTGGCTTCTTCCATTTGTCTGTTGTTGCCTTTGATGGATATTTATTTATATAATCATCTTTATTTATTTTTTTATAAAGTTCTTTATATATATACAAAGATTGATCGACAACTGGTATCGCTTCCTCTATAACTCCGATTGGTTCTACATCTACAACAGACGATGAACCACCGATAGATGTAGCAGTCCCTCCTGGAATTGCATCCCACGAGTTTGTATAATTATTAGGTTGAATTAATGGTACTTCATCTAAATTAATGTCCATATCTGGTTCTCTAAATATACCCTCATTAAATAAACTATCCCTCAAATTTTTATATAGTTGTTTAGACGCTTTTTTTAATTGGTATTGCTCATTTGGATCACCTCCATATTGTTGGTTCAATTTTTGTTCATTAAAATTATCAACATATTTGTTATAACTTGGTAAATCGAACCTTATATCGGGTTTATATGTGTATGATATTAACTCATTATAATCTAAAATTTGATTAGTCCCGATTTTATCTTGCACTAAATCCCGTCCGATTCTATCTTTTGAAATTTTAATTTTTTTATTATATCTTTTTTTTGTTTTTATTTTTTTCGCCATTTATGTATCTATATATATATATACATATTTTATTTATGATATTTTAGTATATCTTATAGTACCAACCGCCGTAAATGTTGCTCCTGTAAAAATATTTAATGTTATTAAATATAGAGTAGTTGGAGATGTAATATTAACAACACCACATGCGGTAAATGCTGGAATATTAAACAGATTCGATGGTATGGAACTCACATATGGGATACCACTTGAAACACGTAATCCTGCTATTACATTATTTATATTTGCACTAACAGTTGATATCGAAACATTTTGATATGTGAAAGTTCGTGATGTAGTAATTGTAAATAGTAATAATTCATAATTTATAATATATATGCCCGGTGATAATACTGGTGTATTAACTATATTTTGAACTACATTATTTACAATTGTCGTACCCGTAGTTGAATTATCGACAAAGTTAGTTGTTATATTAAAAATCGATTGAGGAATCCACGATGTTGTTTTTGGATTAACCGCACTATTTAAAATCGCTAGTACTTGATTGTTAGTTGCAGTACTTGTGTTAGATGGAAGTTTAAATCGTTGGTTAGTAATACCGATGCTATTATCAACGGTTAAATCATCTATATTAGATACAACCGATAAAACATTATTTTTTAATTTAGATGTTAAAGTGTCATATTGGACATAATCGTTAATAGTTGCAGACGGTTGCCACTCTGTTATTATTGGATTAACAGCATCGTTTGTAATTGTTAAAACCTCTCCATTGATGCCACTTGTTGATGGTAATTTAAATAACGCTAAATTATTTTGACCTACTCCATTACCCATTATTGTATTATTATTAACTATTAAATCTTCAGTTGTTGTAGTAGATGCCACAGTTAAATTACTATCACATGTGACATCTCCTATCAAATTAGACGTTCCGAGAACTGTTAAATTACCGTTGACGACTAGATCATCTACTATTATTGGGAGACCAGCCCCTTCTCCGATTGGATTAATTAAACCCGTACCTTGATTGTAAATAATTGGAATTATAGACATATATATAATTTATATATAGATAATTATAAAAATTTATTATCTAATATAGTTATATATAGAAATGGGAACAAGTGGCGAATATTGTGATAATGTTATTGATGATCTAAGCGATGAAGAAGAAGTTATAAAACCCGTCTTAGAAGAGATTATAACGAAAAAACCGAAAAGAATTATGAGTGAAAAACAACTAGAGAATTTAAAAAAAGCCAGAGAAATTGCTAAAATTAAATTAAATCAAAAAAAGAAAGAAACCGCAGAAAACAAACAGAAAGAAGTTGAACTAAAATTATTACAGAAGTTAGAAAAAAACCAGACCATAGACAAAAAACTAGAAGATTTAAAAAAAGTAATTATTAAACCAGAACCAGAACCAGAAGTTGAGAAAATCCCCAAAATAGATGATGACATAATTTATATTAAAAAAACAAGAAAACCAAAAAAGAAAGTTGTTTATATATCCGAATCAGACAGCGATGAACAAGAAGTAGTTTATAAAAAGAAAACTAAAAAGAAAGAAGCACCTATTGACGACTTAAATATTAGAGATGTTAGAAAAAGAGACAATGACAAATTACTTGAACAACAATATAACGAGAAATGTCTAAAAATTAAGCAAGAGTTTTTAATGGAGCAATTATTTCCTAAATAAATATATATATTATTAGTATGACAGAAGAAGTTTATATTAAAGAACATTTGAATGACTTAGAAAACAATGAGATACAAGTTATAGATGATTACAAAATGAAGACGCCTAAAGGATTGCCGCAGGGGTTTTTTTCTTTACTGGCTGTTGGATCGAGTGGAAGTGGTAAGACAAACGCTGTAATAAATTTAATAGAAAAATTAAAACCTTATTACAATGTATATATATTGATAAGTCCGACTGGATGTATTGATATTGAAAGGGGGAAACGTGGAGAAAAGAAATATAATAAATTAAAAATAAAATTTGATGAAGAGTACCAAGAATACCATCACGGATTAATAGGTCAGATTATGTCTAGACAGAAAAAACGATTAATAGACTATGAGGACTTTTTAAAATATAAAAAGATATATGATAGGGCGATTGAACATTTAACAAAAAATGATAACCAAGAAGACGCAATATATAGTTTTAAAGATGTTGAATTTATAATGAAGTTCAATTTTTGCACTCCAAACGATAAAACCGAATTTAAACAACAGATACCACCGACGGCGATGTTAATTATAGATGATATGGGAAGCACTCCGATATATTCAAATGGATCATCACTAGGTGAACTAATTAATTTACAAATGAAAAACAGACACTATAAAATGTCAGTTTTCAATTTATTACAAGCCTACAAACTTTGTCCGAGGTCAATCCGATTAAATAGTCGAGTGATGATGTTATTTCCGTGTAAGAGTAAAAAAATGATTTTAGAATTTGCTGACACATGTAATGGACAATATACGGCTGAAGAGTTTTTGAAATTATACGACTATGCAACGAGGGATAAGCCTTACGACTTTTTATATATAGATTGTAATGAGGGATTTAGAAAAAACTTTAATAAAAAATTAGATATAAATAAAATAAAATAATATATTATAGATATATATAGATATACTAATGGGCGACTATTTTACATCAAAAGAGGAGGCAGTGGCATTTTATAAAGGTAATTTTAAGAATTTAGAGGATAAACCCGACTGGTTGGTTGAAGGTATTATTGAATTTTGTATTAAATACCCCGACTATAAAGAATACATCGGGGTTGAACATAAAATAAAATCAAATATTGAGTTGAGTGAATATGAAAAAAAGACATATGGTGATCTTGATTGGAATAAAAAGTTAAATACATATAAGAAAAATGAAGTTATATATGATGCAGTTGATATAAAGGATTATGGAGAATATGACGACATAGCACGTGATGAAAAAGCACGAGAAAAACTAAACAAATATAATCTTGATTTTGGAAAGAGCCTAGAACCATCTAAAGAGGTTAAAATTAAAATGACATCTAAAGACGAAACGATGGTTTTTAAGGCATTGGTTGATGATTTAAATGAAGGTATTAGGGACAAATGGACTATTGAAAAAGAATAAATATAATATAATATGTATATATATATATATATATATTATAATGGAATGGAATAATGGAACAATCTTTAGAGTTTTTGTTGTATCAGGGTCACCATCATCTACAATCAACACGAGAGTCGATATAAGTCAAATGGATTTAAACAACAAGGTATTTATTGGAGTTGAAAATTTCGTTTTAAGACCTGCTGTTGAAACACCAGAAAAACAGGACTATTGGAGCGAACAGGCATATATTCAACTACAATCAAATAACCTACCCCCGTTTATAGATTATAGCACATACAACGATCCAATAACTATACCATCATCGAACACACGCATTTTTTGTAGAATCCCGTTAATTGCAACACCAACATTAGGCAACTCGTTATTAACAACACCTGCTCAATTTGCATTGGATAGGGTTTTAAATAAAGATTCAATTTTGTATGAGATGATAAACAACCCTTCAGCGTTGTCGAATGGCAACCTTAATATACGTATATTAGACGTTACAGGACAATCAATCCCAGATGAATACATTTTAGGGGTCGCATTTACAATAGTCATATACAAACCATCGAATAGATACAATTAAATAGATAATACAAATATATAAAATTATATATTTATATTATATAAATGGTATATGAAATAAGAAAAACTTTTTTATTTTTTCTAGATACAAGATATCGCAGTGGTGGCACGCTTTCACGTCCGATTTTTACATTTCCAAACAACTTAATAGCAATAGGAGATGAAAAAATAAGATTAACACTAAATGAGATGTCTATGGAATATACATTCTATCAGACTGAACAATTTAATAATAAATTTTTATTGATTGAAAATGGTATAAACAGATTAATAGAAATAGAAATAGGCAACTATAACTTAGTCACATTTTTAACAGAATTAACAATAAAATTAAACGATGCAACGTCATTATATAATTATGTTATATCGTATATCCCGAATACAAATAGATTGAAATATATAGCAACACCGAAACCACTAGTTCCTTTAACATCTATTGTTTTTCAATTCAATAGAAATGCGGTCTTTAATGCACTAAATATTGATATAATTGAAAGTTTAAACGAGATGATGGGGTTTTTAGACGAAGAAACTATAAATTTATCATTAACACCGTCAGCGAGTGGTTTTACATGTGAAAGTACAACTCCTATAACAATGAGCCCAGGTGTTCAAAACTTGTATATGGTCATTAATAACAGTTGTCAGAATTATGCAAACACAAGTGTGGATAATACCTTTTCAACATCAAATATACTAGCAAAAATACCAGTGGCAACCCCACCATTTTCTACGATATTTTTTTATGATATCAACTCAAATTATGGGACGATTATTACTAATAGATATTTAGATAATTTAAGTTTTACATTATTCAACGAGCAATTTACAGAAATAACACCAAGGAAAAACTACTCATTCACAATAAGGATCGATATTGTTATAACATCAACTAATATAGATAATCAAAAAACTTTAACAGAGTTATTGGAATTAAAAAAAATGTCATTCATTAATAAAAAATAATATATATATTATATATATATACATATATGAAAACAAACTTTAGAAAAGTGGGACGAAGATTTAAAAATACTATGAAAAAAACAGGAAACATCATACGGAAAGGGGCGGGGGTCGTACGTGGAATTGTTGGTACTGTTGATAAATTAACGGGTGGTCAATTATCTAAAATGATAACAAGTGATCCTCGAGGGATGATGTTAATGGCAGGTGTTAATTCTTTAGCAGACAGAGATAAAAAAATTAGAAATAGAGAACAACGAAAAATTTTATAATATGTGTATATAGTATATATATTATGTCAAACTCACCATTCGTCGATCAAGGGCTTTATCCATTAGTTGTTGGGGTATCAAATAGTCCATTTACAGACCAACGAGCCGTAGCGGGAGCAATAGTTCCCCCTGTTAATTTAAATGCATTAGATATATCGTATGATACTGAAAATAGCGTTTTAATTTTAAGCGATCCATTTTTATTGAATCCATTTATAAGTGCAACAACAATCGTCACTGGTAGAACTGTTTTAATATCGGACGTTAATACAAATGTATTATACGGACAAGCAGAATCCATTATAGGTCTATCAAATACAATTTTTAACCCCCCTCCATCATCACCACATCTAATCGGAAATAATCCACCGTCCGTGTTATTTCCGAATCAATTTAGTGGAGCAACGTCGTGGTTCAGTGGAGGATCATTTAGAGCAACGGCAGGGGGGACGATCGCCAAATTATCAAATAATAAACTATTAACTTGCACCATATGGTCTAATAGAGGACAACCAACACAAGTCAAATTAAATGAATTTGTATTAAAACTGGACTCTGTTTCCTCTTCATCTGGTTTAGGATGGTCGTGGGATATTATTTTTACATGTAGGAGCATAAATACACAATTCACACCTTTAGGGACAGTTGCAACAAATTCTAAATTTTCATATACAGACGATCGCCCGTTTAGTGGAGTTCAACCCGAGGGTTTTATCGTCTCAAACATAACAACTAATAATTTCAACACAGATATAGACCAATATTTAGACTTTACATTTAATTTTAATGATAATACAAACGGATTAATAACAAATTTGTTTATAATAGAAAGAATTTATTAAAAATAATATATTATGTATATTATATGAATATACCATTTAAACAAACATCATCATATGTTTCAACGAATATATATAGTGGGAATAGTGGGAACGGCTCTAAAATAAATAAACCAACTATACCAATAATAGACTTTAACCCGACTAATAAATTTGAAATAGGAAGATATAATAATAATATACAACCAACACAGATGTCTACTTTATTTTCTAATTCTGATAAATTGTATTACCACACAAACAATCCAATTAATGGAAATAACTGGATAAATAATAGTGGCTTAAGTGGACGTGGATCTAATCGTGGATCGTTTTATAAGCCAAATAACTGGACACCATACGATCTTAAAGATAGTTATATATATGACACCGAACCAAACTCACAAAACACTCCATATAACCCTAACTCATTGTTTATAGATGGATCAACAACACGTGCGTGGTCATCATATCAATCTAACAATGTTAATAATAGTATAGGAGGTTTAGAACAAATAACTCCAATTGACGAAATAATACCACAAGAGAGACCAATTGAAAGACCAATTGATGAACAAGAAGAACAATTTGATGAGAAAGAATATATAATATAATAAAAAACACTTATTTATAATATTAAAATATTAATATTATAAATATTTATTTATTGAATAATTTTAAGTTGTGCTCCTGCGAAAACTTGTATCATAGATGTGCATAATACGAAAATTGTAGAAACAGACGCTGCTCCAACTCCACCTACCACATTATAGAAAAGCTGGCTATTACTACCTAAAGTATTTACACCACTGATAAGACGTGATGAGTCGCAATGTAAATCAAAACTAGTTGCAACTACATACTTTTCATCTAAATATGTATCAATACCACTTTTGTATGTGTATGGGAACCAATATGTGTTCGCCGATAATAAAAGTGGGGCTGGTGGTTGCTTGCTCTCAACATTCAATCCTGGGGTTGGGGCTGTTGGAGGAGTGTATATGGGACTATTCAATCCTAACTCGAGTGGCATCTGTGTAGTGCTACACAATTTATGGTGCGTTGATTCGTAGTCGTATTCTGGAATATCTAAAGCCGCTATCGTCTCTACTAGACCTGAACTTGCTTGATAATTTAAAATATTACCCGCATTAAATACACCTGTTGAAAAATCAAATGCTGCATTTAATTCAGAGTTTATAAGATAATTTGGACTATATTGATTGTTTATAGAAAATTGACACTGTGTTGCTCCGTTTGCATTTCTTCGAAGACTTTGAGGGACTCCATTTACCATTTGTCGTTGAAAATCTGGTCCTGTTCCACTGACATCTGATTGTAATTGAGTCACTGCTATAATTTTATTAATACTTTGAGATGATACGGAAAAACGTTGATTAAAATTAGATCCACTGTTCGTCTGTTGAAAGGAGAAGACGTTTTCAAATGGGATATTAATTGGTTCGCCGCTTCTTAATTTATTTTCAATTAATTGATCTAAAATGTTTGATTGTATTGATGCTGTTTCAATATAAAAATTAATATCCTTCATATCAAACGTACACCTATTTTGTAGAGTTGCCACCTCTGATCCGTCCGTCACAGAACCTGAACATAAAACAGACGTGTCGCTGAGCGTTATTCGTAATTCTAGGTCTCCGAGCAGATTTGTATTAATATAAGATGGACTCATACTCTGTAAAGGAGAGATCCACGAATTAATTGAAAATGGAACATATGCCGATTGAGCACCTCCAACAATACCACTAATCACCGAATAATCGTATAGTAGAGATGGTAAAGAACCTTGAAGACCTGCCCGATTTGAAATTTTTTCATCGCCTCCATATACATCATTTAGCGTATTTGCAATTAGTTTATAATTTAAAAAAGGCTGGCTGATTATACCACCATTACTAATTATGCTTAAGGATTCAATAAACGAATAATCTAAATTGGTAGGTAGAGCAACACCCTCGCCCGCCTGAGCACCATTAATAGACGCTCGCACACTCCCCGTCATCGTAAGACTTGCCATATTTAACATTGTGTTAGATGGAAGGCGCACTATAATTTGTCCATTTGGGTTTGCAATTTGAGACGATAAAGCCTGTAGTCTGACTCGATTTTTTGAAAAACTTAATCTATTTACATAAAATTTAAGTGAGTCTGGAACATAAAACCCACTTGAAATCGCATTTGAATCATTTGAAGACATTATATATATATATTTCAATTAGATATTTATTTTTTAATTTCTATATATATAATCATTTATATGTTAAAAGTTTTTTATAATTAAATGGACAACCTTTCTTTTATTTGGTTGATACATTTTATTATATTCCATTTTTATTTGGTCTTTAAATAACAATCGCATAATCCACATGTCGTTTAATATACATATTGTTTTTGATATATGGTCCGTTATTGGAAATTTATGGCAATGTTCATATATATTTGTGTTTGAATTTTTATAAAAATCATTGTTTAATTCTAAATACGGAGGGTCTAATATTATTAAAGAGCGTTTATCATCTTTATAATTTAATAGTGTTTCTATACCATCTTTACACTGTGTTGTTATATCTTCTGTTCTTAAAAATTTGATAATCGGTGTATTTTTAAGAAATATAAAATCTTTAAATTTATAATCTAATTTGAATAAACCAGCCCTTATCGCATATATTTTGTGTTTTATAAACCACGATATATGTGTATCTTGTTTTACAATTGCCATATATTTCTCTTTATTTAAATCTTTGCACATCTCATTTAATTGTTCAATAAATATATCGAGTTGTTTTTCATCTTTAAATATTTCATATGTTTTAATTAAATACTCGTTATTATCATTCAATATATATTTAAATTTATTTGGATAATGATGGGCTATAAAAAAACTAATTGCACTTGATCCACAGTATGGTTCAATTATAGTTTCAATCTCATCTCCATCTAATAATTCTTTTATTTCTTTATATATTGTATCACACTCTCGTCGTTTATTCCCAGCATAACTAATAAAAAAATGGTTTGTTTTAATCATATAATCTATATATATATATTATTTTTTTACATTTTATAATATTCTAACATTGCCTCCTCCATTTCTTTACTCAGTTTTTCCTTTGTTTGTCATTTTGAAGGACGTATTCTCCCTTTAGTATCCATCCACGAACCAGTATCTATACCCTTTCCCTTGAACTTCTTGCCACTGCTGTTTTGTTTTATTTCCTGAGATGGTATTGAGATTTGATTTGTTAAAAATTTATTATTAATACGTTTAAATAATATCATAATAGTTGATTTTGCATATTCATCCCCTTCCTTTTTAATAAACTTTTTAAATAATTCTTTATTAAAAAATATTGGTTTTTTTAATTCTTTTTCAAAATAATCATCAATGTTTAAAAACGTTTTATCCTTTTTATATTGTTTTCGTAATGCTTCTAATGCTAGTTTTAAATTGTCATAACCATAAGAATATAACTTTTTTATATTTTCCATAAATTTCGATGGATTGTCTGTATATTCAATTAAATCGTCCCCACCTATTAATTCAAATTTATCTAAATCTTCAACACCCATTGATTCAAATTTTTTGAGATCTATTTTGTCTTTTTTTGGAAGTGTCATTTTCGCTCTCTCTTTTTTTGGTTCTCTTTTTTTTCTTTCTATTGGTTCTCGCTCATCAACATTAATATTTAAATCTTTAATCATCGTTAAAAGTTCATCACGTCTTGCTCTTGAGACGGAAGGGCAGTTTGATTTTTTATAATTCATAATTATTTTTTTTAATTCTTTTACGGTGTATGTATCCATTACTATAATATAAATATGTAATATATATTATTTTGTAAATTATTTTATATTATATATCTATAGAAATGAATGACTACAAAGAAAGAAAAGAACGTGATTATCAAATCGGATTAATTAGAGAAAATGAGATTGAGACATACTTAAAGACATATTTTAATCAATCGTATATTAATAAATTGAATAGGTATGATAAATTTGATTATGAAGGGGATAATCAAATTTATGAGATAAAGAGTCGTAATTGCTCATATTGTAAATATCCTACAACTATGGTCTCATATTCTAAAATATTGTATGGAAAAAATCAATCTAAAACCCCTATTTTTATTTTTTCATTTACTGACGGGGATTACTACTATAAATATAATAATAATGAAGAGTTCGAGACACGAAATAGTGGACGTATGGATCGTGGAAAAAACGAGATAAGTCTTTATTATTTTATACCGATTGAAAAATTGACAAAAATTGAAAAATAAAAATATAATCATATTATATATGCAACTATATAATATGGCTATTAAACTTGGAGCATCTGATTTTGGAAAATCTAAAATAAAAAATAAACGGTTCTACGTGGTCTATGATGATAAAATTATTCATTTTGGTTCAGACGTTGGACGAACATATTATGATCATAAGGATAAATTAAAGCGTGATAATTGGTATAAGAGACACTCTAAGATTTATAATAAGGATGGTGTGCAATCTATTAATAATAAATACTCGGGTTCATATTGGAGTGCTCATTTATTGTGGGCTAAATAGTTTTTAATTTTTATTTACATCCGAATTTCGGCAGTATGTAAAAATAGAGACTAACCGTCTTATTTTATTATATATCTTTTTCATCGTTTTTCGTCGTCT
>Ga0315273_10008667_pt1 | contig 12851 bp, 10 predicted proteins | sample YL17G02_0_MG_FD_205753 | JGI IMG/M metagenome (GOLD analysis project Ga0315273, IMG submission 205753) | Sediment microbial communities from Yellowstone Lake, YNP, Wyoming, USA - YL17G02_0 | ecosystem: Environmental > Aquatic > Freshwater > Lake > Sediment | place: USA: Wyoming | collected...
TGCGCGCTCACTCTTCAGCTACGTCGACCCGGGGGGCGGGGCGCTAGCCGTCGGACAGGTTCCGCAACCGCTCCGCCAGCCGGCCGAGCTCGGCTGCCGAGCCTGCGCCCAGCTTCGCCATGACGTGCGCGCGCCGCAGCTTGATGGTGCGCTCCGCTAGCTTCAGCTCATCGGCGATCTGCTTGTTGAGCTTGCCGGCCACGATGCGGTCGAAGACCTCCCGCTCGCACGGCTTGAGCGTGGCGAAGCGCTCGCGCAACCGGGCCCCTTCATCGCGGGCGGTACGCTGCAGGGCGTCGAGCGCGAGGGCGCGCTGCAGAGCATCGAGCAGGGTGGCGCGCTCCACGGGCTTCGTGAGGAAGTCCACCGCGCCGGCCTTCATCGCTCGCACGCTCGAGGCGACATCCGCGTGGCCGGTCAGGAAGACCACCGGCAGCGCGACCCCCTGGCGCTGCAGGGCCGCCTGCAGCTCGAGCCCTGACGGGCCCGGCAGGCGCACGTCGAGCAGCATGCAGCCGGGTCGGTCGGGAACCGGCTGCAGCAGGAAGTCACCCGTCGATGCGTAGCCGCGCGCCTCGAAGCCGGCCGCGCCGAGCAGCCGCACGAGTGCGGTGCGCAGCGACTCGTCGTCATCGACGACGTGGATCAGCGCCCTGGTGCTCATGAGTGCCCCGGCGCCCGGAAGCCCTTCGCTCCGGACGCGGGCAGTTCGACGCGGAACACCGCCCCCTCGGTGAGACCATTCTCGGCCCAGATGCGGCCGCCCTGGGCCTCGACGAGCATCTTCGCGACCGACAGGCCCAGCCCCATGCCCCCCTGCTTCGTCGTGAAGAACGAATCGAAGATCTTCGCCATGTGCTCGGGCGCGATGCCCCGGCCGAAGTCGCGCACCGCGATCACCACGCCACGTGCCAGGCGCTCTACCGACACGACGACGCGGCGCCGGCCATCGGGCAGGCCTGCCACCTCGTCCATGGCGTTGAGCACCAGGTTGAGGAGCACCTGCTGGATCTGGATCCGGTCGCCGACCATCGTGGCGGACGTCGCCACCGGTCCGATGTACAGGCTCACCCGTCGTCTCTGCGCTTCGGCACGTAGCATCGCCTCGACCTCGCGCGCGGTCTCGCTGAGATCGAACGGCCGCCGTTCGACCTCCTGCATCGCGAGGAGCCCGCGCAGCCGGCGGATCACCTCGCTCGCCCGCAGGGCATCGCGGCGGATGTCGGGGAGGATCCCGCGCAGTTGGTCGCACCGATCCGCGCCGGATTCGAGGATGAGCTCGGCCGCGTCGGTGTTGCTGAGGATCGCGCCGAGCGGCTGGTTGATCTCGTGCGCGATCGCGCCGGTCAGCGTGCCCGCGACCGCGAACCGCGCGGCCCGCGCGAGGTCCAGGCGGTGCTCCTGGCTGGATTGCTCGGCCCGGCGGCGGCGGCGGCGCTCGAGGACAAGCCAGATGATCAGCCCGGCCTGCACCATCAACGCAGCGGCGCCGGCGAGCGCCTCGCGTCGGTACACCTCCCAGAACGCCGGCGTCCTGAATCGCACGACGGCGTCGCCCGGGATCGCCCTCGCGTCGATGCCCCACCGGTGGACCTGTCGCCCGTCCAGCACCCAGTTCGTGGGCACAGCCTTCGGCGGGCGCAGTGCTGCGGGCTCGACCCCGTCGAGAAGTCGGCCCGCAAGCTCTCCCGCCTGCCTTCCCATGTCCTCGAAGTCCGGCATGCGGCCGCCGACGACGCCCGCGCCCACAAAAGTGTCGTAGGGCCCGTACACCGGCGCGGCCGATGCCGCGGCCATGGCCGCGGCGGCTTCGCGCGGCGCGAAGTCGCGCCCCGCGCCATCCTGGAAGTACCCGGGCGTGAACACCACGGCGTCATGTCCCAACTCGCGCAGGCGCTTCAGCACGACTTCGGTCGGCTGGCCCGCGAGGAACTCCCGCGCCGCGCGGGGCGCGAAACACCGGGTCTCCTCGCGCACTCGGGCTTCCCAGACCCGGTCCGCCGCGGAGGCGCCCGTCACCAGCACCAGGCGCCGCGCCCGCGGGTGCAGGCGCAGCGCCAGGCCGATGGTGCCGGCGACGTCGTAGTCGACGGGGACGCCGACCACGTCGGCGGGCAGCGGCGCAAGCGGCCGCAGGAACGGCCGGGGAACGGCCAGGTGGACCACGGGGACCCGCGGGAACAGTCCGGCCCGATTGCGCAGGACGAAGTCCAGGGCCGCTTCGCTGACCGTGACGATCACGGCCGGCGGCCCGGATCCGTACTTCCCGAGCAGGTACCTCGACATGGTCTGCTCGTATGCCCGCCCGGCGAATCTCGGCGAGCCGAGGAACTCCTCGAACAACACGACCTGCCGGTCCGGCGTGTTCAGGAGCGTTGCACGGAACCCGCGATCGAACTCTTGGTTGGCCGGGAGCAGCCGACTGTTGGAGTACAGGACCAGGATGGTCCTGGGCTTGCCCGCCGCGGTCGCCGGCTGGGCGCACATGGCGAGAAGTCCCACGATGACGCAGGCGCCGCCCGCCCGCACGGCCAGGCGGGCAAGCCGCCTCGCTGGGGAGCCTGCGGCAGGCCGGTGCGGATGCGGCGGTGTCAGCCCCAGCCGGGCCATGCTCTAGCCTCCGAGGCTCGCCGTCCGGGGCCTGTGACCGGAACGGGCCAACTGGAATCGCCAGCCCTCACCGCGCTGGATGGCCGGCTCCCGGGGGCGTCACGGCCTGGCCGCCGGATTCCATCCACTTCTGGACGTCCACCAGCGGCTGTTGCGAGACGGTGATGAACGTGCTCTGCGGCCGGTCGAGCGAGGCGATCAGCGCGATCACGAGCGAGAACGACAGCGCCAGGATCGGCGACGCCCACGATCGCCGGGTCGAGCCTGCGATGGCGGTCTGGTATCCGACTCCGATCATGGCGAGGGAGAGCAGGGAGTAGAGCGCGAGCCAGATGCCTGCGGGGATCCGCGCCTGCATCCCCACAGCGACCCGCAGGGCATGCAGCTCGATCAACTGGTTCACCGATTCGATGTAGAGGGCGGCGACGGGCGAGTTCATGTCCCGGCGGCCGTTCGCGACCGCGATGGCCCACAGCCGATGCTGGATGCGTTCCGACTCGGCCAGGGCCTCTCGGATCTTGTCGAGGTCGCGCGACTGGACCGCGCCCAGGCGACGGTCCACGTAAGACCGGATGAGCCCCGTCGCCTCGCCGCGGTCCGGCTCCGGCAGGAAGTCGGACCGCAGCCAGGCCACGTGGATCGCGTTGGCCTCGTTGCGCACGAGCGCCTTGCGGGCGTCGTAGCGGCTGCCCACCATCCCGAACGTGAACGCCAGGATGAACGCCAGCAGGCCGAGGGTGGATCCGACGATCGAAGAGACCGGCGGAAGCTTCTCGTCGTCCCCGTGCCGCTGGACGCTGCGGCCCAGCCGGTAGCCGGCCTCGACCGCGATCAGCACGACGAGGATCGTCGCCGCGAGAAGGACCAGGATGGGGACGGTGTCCATGCTCATTCGATCACCTCGCGCGTCGGTCGGGGGACTGTCGGTCCTGGGAGCAACTGCCGCATCGTCATGCCACGACACATCGCTGGCTACTTCTTCTTCGCGACCTTCTCGACGCTCATCGCGACCGCCTGCGTGTGGGTGAAGACCACGAGCTCGCCGAGCTTGACCTTGTCCAGGTTCTCGGGGTGGAGCGGGGTGATGACGAACTCCTCGCCGTCATAGCTCTTCAGCGTGGCCGTGCCGCTCTTCTTGTCGATCGCCGTGATCGTGGCCTTGTACTTCGTCCGCTCCGTCACGCTGGCGGCCGGCTTCTCGCCGGGCTTCGCAGCCTCCGTGGTCTTCTCGCTGGTCATCTCGGGGGCCCCGGCAGCCTCCACGTGGATGGTCAACTCCTCCGTATAGGTGACCTTGACCACGTCGCCGACCTTGATCTGGGCGAAGTTCTTGACCTCGTCCCCCGCCTTGATGCTGAGCGTGTCGCCGAGGTCGTCCCTCATCGTCACCAGCCGGCTCGCCTTCTCGACCTTGATCACCGTCGCCTGCTCCGTGGTCTTCTCGGAGGCCTCGAAGTAGGGCTTGCCCTCCTTCGTCCCGCTCTTCACTTCCTCCGCGGCGCCCGCGACGGCGGGCAGGGCGACCAGCATCAACCCAATGAGCACCAGCAGCTTCTTCATCGCACCTCTCCTTGAGGTTGGGCGGGGTGGCGCCCCGCGTGAGCCACTCGATACGGTGGAGAATCGCCGTCATCGTGGAAGACTTCATGTACGCCCCGCAGCGGGGCGCGAACTCTCGGGGGACGGGGCCCCGCGATCCTGCAAAGACGACGTGGTCCCCAACTACTCAAGACCAGGAGGCCGGTACGGAGGAGGTCTCCCAGCAGAGATTGGAAGATGGAAATCGAAAGACTATGAGCGTCTCGGCGGCACGTCAAGCGTTGGGCTCGGGACGTTCCAGCGGGGTGCGCGCCGGGGACGACGCCTTCCCTTCGAGGCTCGCCCGAGGGGAGATCGAGGGACTCGGCCATTTTGTCCTTCGCGACGAAAAGGCGCTAGGATGCCGGTTGGGCGCTGAGCTACCGGTGCAACCAGTGCCCGCCGAGGGGCGGGCTCGAGGGCTCGTGCGTACCAGCAGGAGGTCGAACTGGCTCACCGCACCCCCCACCGAGCCCGATGGACGCTGCGCGCGCGCGCGATCGGCATGCCGGCGCTGCTCGGGCTGGCAGTGCTCCTCCCGTTCGTCCGGCCGCAGCCGCTGCTCGCCCAGGCGGGCCCCTCCGGCGCGATGGCGACCGATTCGGCCGTGGTCGTCGGCAAGCCTGCGGACTCGGCTCTGCCCGGCCAGGACTCGACACACGCCGAGGACGTCCATCCGCAGGATTCCCAGGTCGATCGGGGTTTCCTGATCGCCAAACCGGACCGGCAGGCCACCCTGCGAATCTTCGGCTCCGTCCGGCTCCACGGCGGCTACGACTTGAACGGGCTCCAGAGCAGCGACTACTTCGACACCTATGCCATCCCGACGGGATCGGCCAACAAGGCCGAGCCACGCTTCTTCATGGACATGAACGAGACGCGCCTCGGGATCGAGTCGCGCAACGAGACCTCCGTCGGGGACCTCCTCATGCACATCGAGGGGGACTTCCGCAGCTCGACGAAGACCCTGCGGCTGATCCATGCCTACGGGATGGTCATGCGATTCATGGCGGGACTCACGTGGTCCACGTTCGGGGACCCGAGCTCGATCCCGGCGACGGTGGACGTGATCGGGCCCAACAGCTCCGTGGGAGAGCGGGCCATCCAGGGCCGGTTCACGCGTGAGCTTCGGAACAAGCTCAAGTTCGCCTTCGCGATCGAGACCCCCACACCCGAGATCACCCAGCCGGAGTCCGTGGTCACCGAGCCGTCGTTTCAGAACATCCCGAACCTGGCGGCACGCATCAAGAAGTCCGGCGAATGGGGGCACCTCCAGCTGGCCGGAGTCCTGCGCGGCCTCACGGCGAAGACCGTTGCCAACGGTTCGCAGAAGCTGCCGGGGTACGGTGGCCTGGTGAGTGGGCGGGCAGTGCTGAACGAGCGCCAGGACCTGCTCTTCCAGGTCGTCGGCGGCCAGGCGATCGCGCGCTACATCGCCGCCCTCGCCGGCACGGGACAGGACGTCTTCTACGATGCCACCACGGACCAGTTCGCGACCGTGCCGGTCGTAGCGTGGCAGCTCGCGTTCGGCCACCGGTGGCGACCCCACCTGCAGTCCTTTGCGACGGCGGGTGGGGTGGGGATCCACACGAGGGACTTCCAGCCGGCGGATGCGCTCAAGCGCACCGACTACGCCTCGGCCAATCTGATGTGGAACCGGATCAGCGGCCTGCGCGCGGGCCTGGAGTACTCGTGGGGCCGGCGCGTGAACAAGGACGGCGGGAACGGCACGGCCAACCGGATCTCGTTCAGCATCTACTATGACTACTAGCCCGGAAGGTCCTGGAGCGCGGGGGGCCACCGCTCCTCACCACCAACCGCGAGGCGAAGAGCGACCAGGAGCCACGACGGCGGTCCGGAGCGGAAGCTGCGGGCCGTGATGAGCCTGCAATTACCGGAGTGAGACCGACAAAGGAGAGAACATGACGACGCTTCGCCCGTTCCTGCTGTCGTGCTGCATGATCCTGGCGTGTGTGAGTGGCGCCATCGCGCAGGCGCCTGCGCCCCCCTCCTCCGCCCCCTCCGCACCGGGCGCGGAAGCCGCGTCGCCGGGCGGGTGGAGCTACATCGTCGAACCCTACCTGCTGGCTCCATCCATGTCGGGCACGGCCGGAGCCGGTGGCCTGACGTCGGAGGTCGATGTCAGCGCCGGCGACATCTTCGGCGCGCTCGACATGGGGGCGATGCTCTACCTCGAGGCGCGCAATCCGAAGTGGGCCTTCTCGCTGGACGCGACGTACATGGATCTCGGGGCGAGCGGCACGACCAAGGTGGGAAACGTGGGAGTGGAGCTCGATCTCAAGCAGACCGGGATCACGGCGGCCGGCTACCGGCGCCTGACGCCGTGGGCCGAGGCGATGCTGGGGTTGACGTTCAACAGCGTCAGTGAATCGCTCAAGGGCAGCGGGCCGGCGGCCGTGAACAAGAGCACCGACCAGAACTGGGTCGATCCGTACCTGGGCGTTCGCCTGGCGGCGCCCGCGGACAAGTGGCGTTTCGGGTTCTTCGGCGCCATCGGCGGCTTCGGGGTCGGCTCCGACTTCGCGTGGCAGGTCTTCCCCGAGGTCGGCTACCGGTTCAATCGGCTCTTCGAGCTGACGGGTGGTTACCGCGCGTTGGGCATGGACTACAGCAACGATTCCGAAAACGGGGAATTCGTCTACGACCTGATCACCTACGGTCCGCAGCTGGGGGCGAAGTTCCATTTCTAGCTTCCAAGCGTCCGCATGTTCCTGCCACGAACAAGGATGCACCAGCCGAAGCGGGCTCTTGACTTGACCCGGACCCGCCTGTAGCCTGCCGGTCTCAGCATTGTGACGGTTCGGTCGCCCGGCCGCTGGTGGAGCGGATGTCGTCGCGCGATCGACCTTGATTGCCAGTGGACATGGAGCGAGGCGTCGTACCCACCAAGGAGGAGTCGAGAATGTCACGTGTGCCCATGATGAAGACGGCGGTCTGCGCGTTGGCCATCGCCATCGCGTGCGCCAGCGCGGTGCCGGCCGGCGCGCAGAGCAGCTACAGCTCGTCGGGTGGCCCGACGACCGAGCTCACGATCTTCAACGGCTACTACATCGCGAGCGACCTGTACTCCAGCACCGGCGATCTCGCGGGCGCGACCATCGGCCTGGAGAACTCCTACATGTGGGGCGCCAAGCTCGGAGTCAACCCCAACGACCGAGTGGGCATCGAGTTCGCCTACACGCGCGCCGGCTCCAATCTCACCTACAAGAATGACTACGCGCCCGTCGATCCCGCGACCGAGCTCGGCCGGCTCAACCTGAACTCGTACGACTTGAATTTCCTGTTCTACCAGCCGTCGTTCAACGCGCGCGCGACCGGCTTCTTCACGCTCGGCTTCGGCTGGACGGTGACGTCCCCGGACATCAATCCCGAAATCGGCAAGACCATCGAGTCCAATTCCCTGTTCAACTGGAACTTCGGAATCGGGACCAAGGTCGTGATCAACGAGAAGCTGGACCTCCGCCTGGAAGGCCGCTGGCGCGTGACCGACACCGCCATCACGACCAGCGCCGGCGTCTACTGTGACTACTGGGGCTACTGCTACTCCTACTCGTCCGACTGGTACGACAGCGGCGAGCTGACCGCGGGCCTGACCTACAAGATCTCACGCTAGACTCGAATTCCGTAGCCCAGGGTCGATGGCCGCTTCGACCCTGGGCTGGTTCATGATGGAACCCAAGCTCCGAGGAGGCACCCGGTGAAGAAGGCTCTCGTCATCTTCAGTTTCTGTCTGGCGCTGCTACCCACGCTCGCGGTCGCGCAGGGGCTCGACAAGTACATCGAGCTGTTGCGCTCCGATCTTCGCACCCAGAAGGTCGAACTGCTGACGGACGCGCTCGAGCTCACCGACGCGCAGGGCCCGAAGTTCTGGCCGATCCAGCGCGAGTACCAGGTCGAACTCGACAAGCTGCAGGACGCGCGCATCGTGATGATCAAGGACTACGCCCAGAGCTACGAGAAGATGGACGCCACGAAGGCCACTTCGCTCATGAACCAGGCCTTCAAGTTCCAGGAACAGCGCATCGCCCTGATCAAGAAGTACGCGGGCAAGGTGTCCAAGGCAGTGTCGCCGACGGTGGCGGCCCGATTCGGGCACACCGAGATGTTCCTGCAGTCAATCGCCGACGTGCAGATCCAGGGAGAGATCCCGCTCGTCCCCTGACGACCAGCGATCGTCGGCTTCTCACGGCCGGGCGCACCCGAGAGGCGCGCCCGGCCGTTCCATGACGCCCGGGGACGCCCGTGCCGCGGCGCGGGGGCCCGTCCGTGATCTCGGGGAAACGGCAGGGACTTAGTTCTCGAAGCCGGGATTCCGGACCACGATCTGCACCTTCGGGAGATCTCCCTCTTCGGTGGCCACCAGGCGCACGTCGTCGAGCCACACCCGGCCGGACGTCATCAGGGAGACCCCGATCAGCACTCTCACGGCGGCCGCTGGAACGACGCCGCTGACCTCGGAGAGCCGCCAGTCCTGCGTGCCGACGATGGGGCCGCTGTCGGGTCTCGTCATGCCGATGACGCGGCCCTGAGCGTCTTCGGCGCCGATCCAGAGGAAGACGCCGCGCTCGACGTTCTCCGTCCGCACCATCGCCGACAGCGTGACCCGGCGTCCGCTCAGCCCCTCGGCGCCGAGTCGCTGCGTGTACCCTGCGAAGCCCCGGGAGGTGGCGACCGGCACGCACGTGATCCGCGCGCTCGCCCTGCCCCGGGCGGTAATGCTGTCGTCGCGCGCGTAGCGGCACCGCAGGGTGTCGACCGGGGTCTTGCCCCACCCCGCGGGGGGCTGGTCCACCCGGAAGATCTCCTCCCAGGTCGCGTCCACCTGGATCGACCCGCCCGCCGCGCGCCAGCCGTCGTAGCCCCCCACGAGCACGGCGACATGCGGCGCACCGGCCTGGAGCAGGATGCGCGCGGCGTCGAGAGCCACTTCCTCCGCGGGACAGGTGCAGTAGAACACCAGCCGCCGGTCGCGGGGCAATTCCGCCTGACGGTCGGCCAGTCGATCGAAGGGGATGTGCACGTCACCCCGGATGTGGCCGAGCGCGCGCTGACCCGCGGGCCGCACGTCGACGACCAGGATGTCGCCGCGGTTCGCGGCGAGCATCGCGTGCGGCACGCTCATGCGCGCGACCGGCAGCGTGTCGGGTCGCTGCGGTGACGCGTGGGCCGGGGTGGTCACGGCGGCGGGCGCGGCGCCCGCGGCGGCAGCTCCCAGGAGCACGGAGGCAAGGAGCGCACCCGCCACCCGGCCCGACCTCCTGCCAGGCCGGCGGGGGCCGGAAACAGGCGCAGCGGGGAGCGTCCCGGCCGACCTCTGCACACGCGGGGCACGAGTCTGAAGAAGGAATCGCATGCCCGGCATTATTGGACCGCGGATTCGAGATTGCAAGGAATCGCATCCGGGGCCCGCGGGCCGCAGGACTCGGGCGCAGCGCCCGCCCCCAAGGTCGCCGCGCCCCCCCCCGCAGGCTGCCGACGCGGTGACGGTCGGCCCCGGATGTACTAGAGTCGCGCCGTCACGTTCCGAGGGTCCCGCCGCGAACCAGGAGGTTGTCATGCGTGTGAAACCCAACCCGTGGACGCCGTGGCTGTTCGCGTCCTTCTCCCTCTGCTTTGCGCTCCCCGCCGCGGCGGACATCACCGTGATGACTCGATTCACGCTCGCGAATGGCGACACGCTGACCCGCCCGACCTACTACTCGAGCCGGCGCGTCCGGCTGACGGGGGTTGACGGCAAGGAGTTCATGTACGACAGCAAGGCCGGCAGGCTCACCATTCTCGACCACTCGAAGAAGATCTACTGGACGGGCCCTCTCGCCCAGGCCGACAGCATCGCCGACCGCATGCTGAACGCGGGGCGCAAGCAGTTGGCGGCCGCCGCCGCCGAGGACCAGGAAGCGTGGATGGCGAAGGTCCAGAGCTTCAACGACTCGATCCGGGTGACGAAGACCGAGAACACCAGGAAGATCGCGGGCTATCCGACCACCCAGTGGCTGTTCTCCGTCGGCTCCTACATCCAGCACGAGCGCTGGGTGGCGCGCAGCCTGCAGGTCACCAACTACGGCCCGGAGCTCGAGAAGGCGATCATGGCCTCGCTCCGGGATCCGGTCGGCCGCGCGCTCATGAGGATGCTCATCGGCCTGAGGGAGGGGGACGGTCTGCCGCTCGCGTCGAAGACGACGTTCCAGACGTTCACGCAGTCGGGCAGCTTCGGCTTCGAGGCCGTGCGGGTCATCGGCGAGTCCATCCCCGCTTCCGCGTGGGAGGTCCCGAAGGACTACGTGCGCATCGAACTCTAGCAGCTCCCGGGACTACGGGGTCGGCCGCGGCGTTCACCGGGCGGTGGCCGGCCCCGCTCCCCTGCCCGCTAGCGTGCGCGCCGGCTACCGCTCGCCGGTGTACTGCACCAGGCCGCTGGGCGCGGAACCACTCTCGGTCTGGACCGACCAGTGCGTGCCCATCCGGTAGCGCACGCGGATGGTGGTCGCGGATTCGAACAGGCCGATGCCGTAGCTCACGTAAAGCTTCGGCGACAGGTAGGCCCCGAGGAACAGGGACGCCTCCTGCAGCGAACCTTCCTTGGACTCGACGCTCGCGTCCTGGATCCCGAGCTTGTCGGCGACGCCGCGTGCGAGCTGGTCGGTGCCCTGCACGCTGAGCTGGGACGCCGTCTGGATGGCCGCCGCCCCGCTGCCGCTGGACTCGCTGAGCGGCTTGCCGAACATGATGTAGGAGAGCGCGTCGTTCTGGGACATGGCCGGGGTCGAGAACAGCGTGAGCACGGGCGATTGCGCGGTGCCCGTGACCTGGAACCCGGCGACCGTCCCGTCGGACGCCGTGCGCGAGACGCGCAGGTCGAGCCCGGGATTCGAGATGGCGCCGCCGCCAAAGATCAGCCGGCCCCGTTCGATCTGCAGGTCCTGCCCGTAGGCGCGGTAGATCCCCTCACGGACCTTGAGTTCCCCCGTGGCTCGCGTGCCCTGTCCCGGCTCATCCATGGCGAGAATGCTGCCCTCGGGCTTGCCACGGAATCCGGGCACCCTGACCTCCACGTCGTCGCCGATCACGATCCGCACGCGGGAGTGGACTTTCGGTCCCGCCCGGCTCGAATCCTCCTCCTGGCCCACGATCACGACGTCCGACGACGGCGGAACCGGGAGCTGGACCAGCCGGTCGAGCGTCACCAGCCGGGCGAAGGGGACGTCGAGCTGGCCGGTCACGTCGACGCGGGAGCGCTCGAGCTTCACCTGGAGGTCCGGGGAGACGCGGACGCTGGCCTCGCGGGTGTCCGCCGCGGTGAAGTCCGCGCCCTTCACCCCGAACGAGACCACGGGCCAGCCCATGCGCGCCATCTCGGCCGCGCCGGTGATCGCCACGCTGCCCTTGCCGGAGCGGACGGACCCCTGCAGCGCGATCCGGCGTCCGGGCTCGCAGAGGACGGCCAGGTCGACGTCCTGCAGAGCGACGCCCAACTCCGGGATCGAGGCGCTGCCCGCCCGCAGGCGGATCTCGCCCTTCGCCTCGGGCCGGCTCAGCGTGCCCGCCAGTTCGAGGTCCGCGCTCAGTTCGCCGTGAGTCTGATCGAGGCCGGGCACGTAGGCGGCGAGCACGGTCAGGTCGGACACGTGGGAGCGGATGCGACCCTCGATCGGCTGGCTCGCCGTGTCGGGCCGCAGCGCATTGAACCCCGGGAGCGCGACCTGCGCGTCGAGGTGGTCGCCGCCCTCCCACTGGACGTCCAGCGCGCCGCGGGCCCCGTGCGCGTCCGAGTCGGCGGTCAGCCGGCCCTCACCCAGGTGGACCGTGTCCTGCTGGGCGGGCGTGATGGAGTAGATGATCTGCGAAGGGGTCTGCGTGAGCCGCACGCTGGCGGTGAGCGGGCCCTCGGGCCGCTCCGCGCTGGCGTCGAGCGAGCCGCCGAACGTGCCCTTCAGGTGCGCACCCGCCGGAAGCCAGCGATCGAGCAGACCCATGGGCAGGGCGGCCAGCGTCGCCCGCGCGTGGAACGCCCCCCCGGCGGCCCAGTCGGCCGCGCCGCCGACGCTGGCGGCTCCCGACCCGACGCGGAAGCTGTCGATCCGCGCCTCCCGGGCCGAGGCCGCCACCGCCACGGGGGCTTCGAGGCGCCAGGCGCCCGTGCCGTGGGTGCGGAGCTCGGCCTGCTCGAGGCTGCCGAGCCAGCTCTGGTGCGCCAGGCCGCCGCTCGCGGTGATCGAGAGCGTGTCGCCCGCCGCGCGGGCCCATGCCGACAGCGTGTGGCGGTTCGTGCTGCCCGCGACGCGCAGCGTCAGGGTGTCGAGCGAGAGGCCTCCGAGCCGCGCCTGCCGGGCGTCGAGGTCGAGGCGCAGCATGTCGCCCTCGCGCAGCCCGGCGTCCACCGCGACGGCGAGCGCGACGGCCTCGAGCTGCCCCACCGCCAGCGAGTCGCCGCGCGCGTCGAGCCGGACGTGCGGCTCGTCACGCGGGCCCGTGAGCCTCAGGTCGGCGCGCACCGCGCCCGATGCCCCGTCGAGGAACGGGCCCAGGCTCGGCGCCGCGAACGAGGCGTCGAGGTCCCAGTTCGGTCCGGCCGTGCCGTCGGCGGACACGCGAGCCTCGCCCCACGAGAGACGCAGATCGCGTGCGCTCCACGAGCGCCCGGT
>Ga0315273_10008668_pt1 | contig 12851 bp, 9 predicted proteins | sample YL17G02_0_MG_FD_205753 | JGI IMG/M metagenome (GOLD analysis project Ga0315273, IMG submission 205753) | Sediment microbial communities from Yellowstone Lake, YNP, Wyoming, USA - YL17G02_0 | ecosystem: Environmental > Aquatic > Freshwater > Lake > Sediment | place: USA: Wyoming | collected...
CAGCCGGGGATTTCCGCCGCGGCGGCACCGGCCACCGCCGGGTCGGGAGCGTCGCCGCCGATCCCGACCCCGGAATCGGCGATGACGATTCGCGCGCCTTCCGCCGCGAGTCCCTTCGCGATCGCGAGCCCGACGCCGCGCGCGCCGCCCGTCACGATCGCGACCCGGCCCGCCAGCACGCCGCTCACCGAACGGCCTCCACCACCACCCGCATTCGCATCGCTGCGATGCTAGGCTGCGCGCCGATGCCGGTCAAGCGTCAGGAACGGCGCGCCCTTCTATCCCCTTGTGCCGCGTCAGCAGTTGATCGATGCGCGCGGATGCCGCGCAGGATTTAGACTTCCTCCTTTTCGAGCGCGGCGCCGGAGAATAGCCGCCGCAGCCGTGGCAGCAAGCGCTTCGGCATTCGCGGATCGAGAAAACGCATTGCGGCGGGCGGGCGCCTGCCGTGCGCATACAGGGCCTCGACCCATATGCCCGGTTCACCGGACGTCGAGCGCAGGCATGGAACTTAGGCCGGGGTGCCACCGCGAGCGACTGCACGGTACCCTGCCGGCGCCGCCATCGGAAAGCCGGCGGCCCCGTCCCGGATCGCACCCGCCAGGTGCGTTGCGTCACGGCACTGCTCGCGTCCTTTGCCGTCCGGGTCGAGACGGCGCGGCGCTGAGTCTGTTGCCCGAGGAGAGGGACACAATCGTGCAAAACGCGGCCCATGGAGAGTTCCCCAACGGACTGTTAGTATCACGCCCCACGGCGCTTTTGGGGTTCAAGGGCACAAACCGATGAAAACGACCAGTCTTTGCCTCGTGCTTTGGCTCTCAGTGACGGCAGCACCCGGTTACGCCGCCGATGGAGGAATCTTCACGATTGTCGAAGGCAGTGCGCGCGTGCTGCGTGATACGAAATGGTACGCGCTTGCCCCGGGCGCACGATTCCAGGAAGCCGACATCATCGATGCCGCCGAAAAGGCGCAGGTGCAAATCGAGCTGATGAAAGGTGGCACGCTGAACCTGGTCGGGCCGGCCACGCTTTTTGCCGCGGCCATACCCCTGCGCAACGACCAGCTCACGGGTGCGTTGGAGTTTGCACTCCCGCGCGGCTGGTTGAAACTCGCCACCAAAGCTACCGATGCCGGCGTGCGCGTGCGCTCCTCAGTTGCGGTGTTGAACCTGCAAGACAGCATCGTCGTGATGCACATCGAGCCCAATTCGATGGAGATATTCGTCGAATCCGGCGCGGTGAGGATCACCGAATCCGGCGCCGGTGGCAAGGACGGCGCGGCGTACGACGCCAAGGCAGGCGAATACTGGGCCCGCTCCGCGGACCGGCCGATTTCCACCGAGCGTCGCGCACCGCCGCCGTTCGTCGCCGCGATGCCCCACCATCTCGTCGACCCGCTGCCAAATATTTCGGCCAAGTATAAAGACGCGCGGGTGCAACTCGTCCTGGATCGCGACATTACATACGCCGAGGCAGCGCCGTGGCTCAATGGTCCCTACCGCAAGAACTTTCTGAAACGCTTCGGGCCGAAGCTCCAGGATCGCGAGTTTCGCGGCGCGGTCGAGGCGAACATCGCGCACTATCCGGAGTGGGACCGCGTCCTTCATCCGGAGAAGTACCTGCCGAAGCCTCCGGCGCCGGCAACATGACCGCCGCAGAAAGTATGTCTGCGCTTTCGGGGAGCCTATCGTGAAACTGATCTGGAAATTCAATCTGGTGCTGCTGGGAATCTTCATTGTCGGCTTTGCGACGGCCGGCTACGTCTCATACAAAGTTCTGCAAACCAATGCTCGCGAGGAAATCCTGCAGCATGCGCGGCTGATGATGGAGGCCGCACTTGCGTCGCGCAACTACACGAATACGCAGATAAAGCCGCTGCTCGACACGCAGCTCAAGTACACGTTTCTGCCGCAGACCGTGCCGGCGTATGCCGCCACCGAACAGTTCAACGACATCCGCAAGACACACAAGGATTATGCGTACAAGGAAGCGACGCTCAACCCGACCAACCCGCGGGACCGCGCGAACGACTGGGAGACCGATGTAGTCCAGATCTTCCGGCAGGCGCCGGAGACGCCCGAAGTCATCGGCGAGCGGGATACGCCCACCGGGCGCTCGCTCTACCTCGCGCGCCCGATCCAGATAAAGAACGGGGCCTGCCTCGTGTGCCACAGCACTTTCGATGCGGCGCCAAAGACGATGTTGGATCTTTACGGCAATGCCAACGGTTTCGGCTGGAAACTGAACGAAATCATCGGCGCGCAGCTGGTCTCGGTGCCGATGTCCGTGCCGGTCGCGCGGGCGAACGCGACTTTGCGGACGTTCCTGCTGTCGCTCGCCGCGGTTTTCGGCGTCACCTTCGTGCTGCTCAACGTGATGTTGCACACGATCGTGATCCGGCGCGTCACTTGGCTCGCTGCGATCGCCGACCAGGTGAGCCTCGGCAACATGGACGCGGGAGCGTTCCAGACGCGCAGCAAGGATGAAATCGGCGTGCTGACGGAGGCCCTGGGCCGCATGAAGGCCAGTCTCGTCCAGGCGATGAAGATGCTCGAGAGCTGACGGGCCCCGAGACGGATGGCAGAAACAGTGCGAGCGGCGGCGCCATGATCCACCCGACCCGACTGGGCAAGTACGAAATTCAGGGCGTCCTCGGCAAGGGCGCAATGGGTGTCGTTTACAAGGGATACGACCCGATTATCGAGCGCGTCGTCGCGATCAAGACAGTGCGCAGGGACCTCGTCGACGCGGACATCGCGGTAGAGTTCATGTCGCGCTTCAAGAACGAAGCGCGGGCGGCCGGCCGGCTGCACCATCCCAATATCGTCGGCATCTACGAATACGGCGAGGACGACGTCGTCGCGTTCATCGCGATGGAATTCGTCGAAGGCGCCGGACTGCGCGAATACCTCAACCGCAATGCACGCTTCGAGTTCGGACAACTCGTCGGCATCATGTCACAGCTCCTGCGGGCGCTGGAGTTTGCCCACGGCAAGGGCGTGGTCCATCGCGATATCAAGCCAGCGAACCTGATCCTGACCACCCGGGGCGAGCTCAAGGTGGCCGATTTCGGGATTGCCCGCATCGACCTGTCCGAGCTGACGATGGCGGGGACGGTGATCGGCACCCCGTCGTACATGTCGCCGGAACAGTGCCAGGGGATGCCGAGCGACCATCGCTCCGATCTCTTCAGCGCAGGTGTCGTGTTCTACGAACTCCTGACCGGCGAAAAACCGTTCGCCGGCTCGGTCGAGACCATATGCTACAAGATCTGTCACGACGAGCCGCGTGCGCCGTCGCAGGTCTCGGCGCTGCCATTGCCTCCGGGGATCGATGCGCTGCTGGCGACGGCGCTCGCGAAGGCGCCCGATGCGCGGTTCAAGAATGCATGGGCATTCCATCAGGCGTTGCAGAAGGCCGCCGGTGAGTCAGCCTCCCGCGCGGCGGACGAAACGGTGCTCAATGTTGCCGGCATCGAATTGCCGCCGCCGATACCCGCGGCGTGGAATGACGCGACCCTGACCACCATCGAACGGCAGCTTGCGCGCTTCGTGGGCCCGATAGCAAAGGTGCTCGTACGCCAGGCGGCAGCGCAAAGCGCCAACGTCGACGCAATGTACGCGATGCTTGCGACGAATATCGTCGATCCCACGAACCGCCAGCTCTTCGTTGCGGAACCCCATGCCACCGGGACAGGGCTCGCCAGCGCGCGGACAGGCGGACCACCACACGCTACCGGCGGTCGAACCGCCTCGGCGCCCCAGGATCGATCGGGCGCGAGGAACTCGCACACCCGTCTGCCGCTGCGTCCGCTGGATCAGACGTTCATCGACGAGACGACGATGCGCCTTGCCGTCTATCTCGGGCCGATTGCCCGGATCGTCACGAAGAAGGCGGCGCAGCAGGCCAAGAGCCCGGAGGAATTTGCGCAGATCGTTGCCAGCCACATCGGGACCCAGGATCGCTACGCATTTCTTCGCGAAATCGGCTTCGGCGAGCGTTGATGCTCCAGACTCGCGCTTGCCTGCACCCAACCCACACACCGGATGCTTCGTGACGACCCGACAGGCGCATCCGGCACGCCTTTGTCGCCCGACCGGGTCGCGCGGTACGATTAAAATTCCGGTTCTTCGGGAAATCGTGTCGGTGATTTTGGGGCTTTTTAGAGCTCAGGCAGCATGCGAGTGAGAACCTCAAGCCCGCCGCGCATTAGCTGGCGCAGATGGCCAGCGACAACGGGGGCCGCGATAACGTTTCGGTTATACTCGTGCGGGTCGTCAGGATGTGCCGGGCCGCGCGAGGCGCAATGGCTAAAGTCTTTGGATGGATAAAATGACCGTTTGGGGTCTGCTATGGCGAAACTGATTCTCAGCCTGGATGGCTTGGTGCTCAAGGAGATCCCCTTGGCGAAGGAGCGCACCACCATCGGCCGCAAACCGCACAACGACATCCAGATCGACAATCTGGCAGTGAGCGGCGAGCATGCGGTCATCGTCACGATCATGCACGACTGCTTTCTGGAAGACCTCGGCAGCACCAACGGAACGCTGATCAACGGCGCGCCCGCCAAGAGGCATCTTCTGCAGAACAACGACGTAATCGAACTGGGCAAGTACAAGCTCAAGTTCGTCGGCGAGGGCCCTGCGTCGGCCTCGACTGTGGCGGATTACGAACAAACGATGGTGTGGCGTCCCGCCGCAACGAAGCAGGCAGCGGAGCAGGCCCACCCAATTGCTGCGGGCCAGCCCGCTGCCCCGGCCAAGCCGGCCGCGGCTCCTGCGGCTGTTGCACCCGCACCGGCGGCCGCCGTGGCCGCACCGGCTCCAGCCGCACCTGCCGCGCCGGGGGCGGCGAAACCGTCTGCGGCGCCGGCAGCGCCGCGGGCCGCGCAGCCACTCGGTGCGATCCGGATTCTCTCGGGCGCGAGGGCCGGCAAGGAACTCAAGCTGACCAAGCCGCTGACCACCCTGGGCAAGCCGGGGGTGCAGGTCGCGGTGCTCGCGCACCGTCCGCAAGGCTATTTCATCACCCACCTCGAGGGGGCCAGGCAGCCCCAGGTCAACGGCCAGTCGATCGGCACCGCACCTTATGCGCTCAAGGATCACGACTTGATCGAGCTCGACGGCGTCAAGATGGAATTCTTTCTGAAGAGCTCTTTCGAAAAGCCTTTCGCGAAACCGATCTGGAAATTCATTCTGGTGCTGCTGGCAATCTTGATTGTCGGCTTTTTAGCCTACAGCATGCGCGGCTGATGACGGAGGCCGTACTTGCGTCGCGCAGCTACGCGATACGCAGGTAGCGCCGCTGCTCGCCGCGCACGCGCTTACCGCCCCAGCAATTGATCGATGCGCGCGAGGATGCCGCGCAGGATGTTGACTTCCTCCTTTTCGAGCGCGGCGCGGGAGAAGAGCCGCCGCAGCCGTGGCAGCAAGCGCTTCGGCATTCGCGGATCGAGAAAACGCATCGCGGCAAGCGTCCCTGTGCCATGGGCAAACAGGGCTTCGATCTCGTCGACGGTCGCGGGCTCGAACCGTGGTGCGCGCCAGACTTCACCACCGGCTGCGGCGAGACGCAGTTCGTACGCGACGACCTGCACTGCGGCCGCGAGATTGAGCGAGCCGTAATCGGTGTTCGCGGGAATCGTGGCGACGATGCCGCAACGCGCGAGTTCCGCATTGGAAAGCCCCGACATCTCGGTCCCGAACACGAGCGCGACGTCACCGCGGGCGGCGTGCCCGACTGCTTCGACAACCGCCTCGCGAACGGCAAGCACCCGCCCCGCGAACTCGCGCTGCCGCGCCGACAATCCCACCGCCACGACACAACCCGCGAGCGCCGCGTCCAGTGTCGCGACGACCTGTGCGCCGTCGAGCACGGCCGTGGCGCCGGATGCGAGCGCGACCGCGTCGGGATCGGGATAACGTTGCGGGCTGACGAGCACGAGCCGGGATAGTCCCATCGTGTGCATCGCGCGCGCGGCGCCGCCGATGTTTCCCGGATGGCTCGGCGCGACCAGAACGATGCGGATGGCTTGGAGGCGGTCGAGGTGAGACGTCATCGCGGGTCCGAGGCGACTGCGGGTCGCGGCCGGGGCCTGGCAGCGGTTACAATGATCGCGTTCGTTCCTTGCGCCCGGTGGCCCGCTGGCGTCGCCGGCAACAGCGAGACAACATGACCATGCACCCGATGCTCGGAATCGCCGTGAAGGCCGCGCGCCGCGCCGGCAGCATCATCAATCGCGGCGCCCGCGAGATCGACCTGCTCACGATCACGTCGAAAGGACCCAAGGATTTCGTGAGCGAAGTGGACCGCGAAGCCGAACGGACGATCGTCGAGACGCTGCTCGCGAGCTACCCGGACCACGCGATTCTAGCAGAGGAAGGGACCGCCAAAGGCGCCAACGCCGACGCGGAGAACATCTGGATCATCGACCCGCTCGACGGCACGACCAACTTCCTGCACGGCTTTCCCCAATACTGCGTTTCGATCGCGCTCTCACAGCGCGGCCAGGTCACGCACGGCGTGATCTACGATCCGGTACGCAACGACCTCTTCACCGCGACGCGCGGTCGCGGCGCGTTCCTGAACGACCGCCGCATCCGCGTCTCCAAGCGGCACCATCTGCGCGACTGCCTCATCGGCACCGGTTTTCCGTTCCGCGACGGGAGCTATCTCGACACCTATCTGCGGATGATGAAGACGATGATCGAGCAGACGGCAGGCCTGCGCCGCCCTGGCGCCGCCGCGCTCGATCTCGCCTATGTCGCCGCCGGTTTCTACGATGGATTCTGGGAAGTCGGCCTCAACGCCTGGGACGTTGCCGCCGGCAGCCTGCTCATTCAGGAAGCGGGCGGTCTCATCGGCGACCTGGCCGGTGACGGCGACTTTCTGCACGGCGGCCAGGTGATCGCCGCGACGCCGAAGATATTCGCGCAGATGGTCACCGCGCTGGCGCCCTTTCGCGTCGAACTCTTGCGCGAACGTCCTCCGAAGCCGCTCGATCCGGCGCCTTGAGAGCGCGGTCGTAGCGCCCGCGTCGCCTCACGTCGCATCGGCGCGGCGCGATGCAGCATCGTTCGCCTCGATCTCCGCCGGCGGCACGTTGGCAGCCCATTCCTTGAGCAACGCAAAACCCACCGCGATCAACACGGGCCCGAGGAACACGCCGATGAACCCGAACGCGACGGCGCCACCCAGAATGCCCAGCAGCACGAGAACGAAGGGCAGGTCGCTGCCACGGCTGATGATCAGTGGCTTGAGGACGTTATCAACCGTCGACACGACCAGAAAGCCCCACAGCAGCAGGAAGATGCCCCCGCCGGTCGCCCCCCGATAGATGAGCCACAATCCGGCCGGAATCCAGACGAGCGGCGGGCCGATCGGCACCGGCGACAGGAAGAAGGTCACGAGACCCAGCAGCGGCGCCGCCTTGATCCCGACCAGGGCCGACCCGATCGCCATCAGCACGCCCTGCGCAAGCGCGGTGCCGAGGATGCCGACGACAACGCCGCGTACCGTCAGCGCTGCGACGACCGAAAGACGTTGGCCGCGCTCGCCGGCGAGCCGCTCGATCGCGCCACGCGCCCGTCCGATGATCGCATCGCCGTCGCGGAAGAAGAAGAACGCGATGAAGACGGACAGCGCGAGTTGAAGCACGCCCGCCAGCACCGTCGTCCCACCGGCCAGCAGCACCTTGCGCGCCGGCTCGATGTACTTATACGCTTCATCGAGAAGACTGGCCGTGTCGTGCGCGAACATCGACCAGGTTGCCGCCACGGATTCCCCCACCAACGGCAGGCCGGTGACCCAGGACGGGGGGTCGGGCGGCCCGCTTGCAAAGGCCAAGCGGATGGCGGCGCCAAGGCGGTCGGCGTTCTCGGCAATGGTCACGCCGACGATCACGAACGGCGCGAGCATGGTCACCGCGATCAGGATCACCATCGCCAGCGCAGCGAGACCCCGGCGGCCACCGAGCCACCGGGTCACGCGCGCGAAGAGCGGCCACAACGTCGCGCACAGGATCGCGGCCCAGACGATGGCGGTCAGGAACGGCTGCAGCACGAGGAAGCAGCCGACGATCAGGACCGCCAGGACAACGAGCGTCAGCGTATTGTCGATGCGAAACGTGGGTTTCATCGGGGCAAGGAGCCGCGCGCGGGCACGTCTGCCGGTCGTCTCGGATTCATGTTCCTAAGTCTGCCACAACAGCTGGGAAGCGCGGGTACGGAACGCCAAAAACCCTATGCGGCTCGTCCGGCCATCGAGAGGACCGCTCGAAAACATTCTTGCGCGGCCTCCGCTCTCGAGTGCAGAAAATTCAGGGACTCGACGGCGCCGGGCCAAGAACTTGCGATGATATCCATTTCCCGCCTGTCGTGTTACCGTCGAAAGCACGTCCCGTTGGACGAAGTGGGCACCAAACCAGACTTCGGGAGAACGGATTTGACAACGGTGGTTGCTGCGCACGCCGCAGGCGAAATGAAGACGTGGTTTGGGCATGCCTCTGCGCCACTAAATGCCGGGTAATTGTCAACCGACAGTCGAGCCACGCTGTCCTCACAGACAGAACCATGATGACGCAGTTCGCCGAGCTCCTCCCGGCATCCTTGCCGGCGAAAGTGCACGAGGCGTCTCTCGACGTCCTCGAGCATGTCGGGCTTCTCGTGCGCAACGAGAAGGCCCGCGACCGCTTCCGGCGGCACGGGTGCATCGTGGCGGTGGACACGCAGATCGTCACGTTTCCTCGTCATGTCGTCGAGGAGTTTCGGGCGATGATCCCGCCCGCCTTCACGTTCCACGCGCGCAACGAGGCGTTCTCCAAGTCGATTCCCGAGGATGCGCTCGTCGTCGCGACGGCCAGTTCGGCCCCGGACATGCTCGATCCGGAGACCGGGGACGAGCGGCGTTCGCGGTCCGGCGACATTGCCCGCATTGCCCACCTGATCAACCAGCTCGACGGCATCGACGTGTTCTCGATTTCCGTCCTGGCGGACGACGCGCCACCCGATCAGTTCAGCCTGTCCCGCTTCTATCCTGCCGTCAAGAACTGCTGGAAGCCGGTGCGCACGTCGGTCGTCGACGAACGCGAGGCGCGTCAGATCATCCAGCTTGGCAGCGCGATCGCGGGGAGCGAGAAGCGATTCAGGGAACGGCCGTTCATCACCTTCGGCTATTGCGCGATCGTGTCGCCGCTCACCATGGACTTCGACTCGACCGAGATGCTGATGTTCTTTGCCGAGAACGAGCTGCCGGCCTACGGGACGCTCGCACCCATCGGCGGCATCAGCGCGCCGTTGAAAATGTCCGGCATGCTCGTGCAGATGAATGCGGAGTGGCACGCGGCGGCGGTTCTCGCGCAGATGTCGAGGCCAGGCACACAGCTCATCTACAACCACCTGCCGGTCGTCGGCGACATGCGTACCGGAGCCTACGCCGCCGGCGCCGTCGAGACTGGCATCGTGGCCATGGCTCTTGCGCAGATGGGCCGCCACTACGGATATCCGACGGGTTGCTATCTGGGCCTCACCAACTCGAAGATCAGCGACGCTCAGGCGGGCTACGAGAAGGCCATGTCGCCCACACTCGCCGCGGCTGCCGGCATCGACTTCATCGTCGTTGGCGGCTTGCTCGATGCGCTGATGGCCTTCGATTTCGGCCAGCTCGTCATCGACAACGAAGTGTCGCTCATGATGAAGCGTTTTCGTCAGCACCTCTCGTTCGGCGATCTCGACGGCGTATTCGAGGAAATCAGCGCGGCGGGCCCGGCGGGGATGTACGTCGGCAATGCCGAGACGCTGAAGCTCATGAAGTCATGCGCGCTCTTGCCGGGCATCGCCGATCGCCAGCGGCGCGACGTGTGGAAGAGTCAGGGCAGTCTCGATGCCCACGCGCACGCGCTCAAGACCGCGAAGCGACTGTTGTGCAATCCCAATGCGGCGCTCATCAGTCCCGAAGCTGATGCGCGCGTCAGGGCCGGCTTTGCCGGTCTGGTTCCAGGTGACGTCGAAGTGCCCGAACACTGGCGGAGCTTGAGCGGCGACACCCGCCGGAGCCGGGGCACCGGACGCAGGGCCGCCGTGCCGTCGCGATAGGCCTGGCGCGAACGTCGCAAACGGGCCGCAATCAAGTTTTTTCACAGCCTCGGCCGCGAGCCGACGTCGTGATACTGCCACTGCTGATCCTTGAACGGGTTCTGCTTGAAGCCCCCGACCCAGGGCTGCACGAGAGCGTTCTGGTAGGGATAGTCGGTCAGGATCCACGGCGCGTAGCTGAAGATCATGTCGTTCAACCGGGCGAACAGCGCGGTCCGCTGCGGGCCGTGCGGCACGTTGCGCGCCTTTTCGTAAAGGGCATCGTAGTCGGGCAGCCGCATCCGCGCGTCGTTGGACGTGCCGATGTTGCCGCTGGCGAAATAGCTGTAGAAATCGATCCCCTCGGGAATGCTGCTCGACCACGCCAGGCCCCACATCATCAGCTGGCCCGCTTCCGACATCCTGTTGAGCTCCGGCCACTTGTTCTTCAGAAACGTGATCCTGAGACCGAGCGCGTCCATGTTGCGTTTCCACAATTCGTCGCTCGCGCGCGCGGCGGCGGTGGTCGTCGACGCGAGCACGAGCGTCAGCGGTTTGCCGTCCGGCAGTTCACGATAGCCATCGCCGTCCCGATCCTTGTAGCCGAATTTGTCGAGGAGCGCACGCGCGGCCGCCGGATCGTAGCCGTAGGGCGCGGCGTATCCGGGGTCGTGCCCGAAGAGCGGCGGCGGCACGGGCTGGTTCGCCGGAATGCCCTGGCCGTCCCGCAGCTGCCTGACCGCCGCATTGCGGTCATAGCCCATGCTGATCGCGCGCCGCAAGCCGATCTTCTCGGGCGAATAGCCGCCGACCAGCGGATGGTCGAGGTTGAAGAAGAAGAACGAGATCGAGGGCTGGATGTCGCGGTGCAGGACGATGCCCCGTCCGGCGTAATCGGGTTTCAGCGCCGAGCCGGCCAGCACCCGCGCGGCGAGTGACGCCGGGACGCTGACATAGTCGAGTTCGCGGGTATCGAACGAAAGCAGGCGCGGCTGCGCCTCCTCGATGATGCGGATGTCCACGTTGCCGACCAGCGGGAGCCTGCGCCCGATCAGCCCTTCCGCGATCGCGCGGTCTCCGGGTGCGCTCCCCGGTCCCGGCGCCGGATACCTGACGTCGCGATAATCAGGATTGGCTTCGAGCAGAATCCGCTGCCCGCGCGTCCATTGCTTCAGCCGGTAGGGTCCGGTGCCGACGGGGTTTTCCATCACGCGATGCGACGCGTCCTGGTAGGCGTCGACCACCTCGCGCGCGACGGCCGCGAACTGCGGCGTCGTCAGCCACCATTCGAAACCGTAATTGGGCCGCCGGAACCTGATCCGCAGCGTGAACCGGTCGATGGCCTGCAGGCCTTCGATCGGGGCATCGTAGTCGAACGCGTCGGTCGACCGGGCGCGCGCGAGCACCTCGTCCAATCCGACCAGGTTGTGCTCGAAAACGTACAGCCAGTAGGACCTCACCTTCGGGTCGAAGATGCGCTTCAAGCTGTAGACGTAATCCTCGGCGGTGAGCTCGCGCCGCTTGCCACCGAACACCGCATCGGCCGCGAAAACGATTCCCGGCTTCACCTTGATCGTGTAGGTGCGACCGCCGTCCGTCACTTCCGGCAAGCCGACCGCCGTGTTGGGCACCATCCGCACGGGCCGGGCGAAATAGTCGTAGGAATAAAGCGGATCGAACATGGCGTCGATGACCGCGAACGAATAGCTGTCGCTCACCGCCTGCGGATCGAAGCCCGTTTCGGCGGTGGACAGTGCGACACGCAGCGTCTTCGTCGCATCCGCGGCGCGCGCGTCCGGCAGCGCGCCGGCAAGGAGCAGCAGCAGCAACGACAGAAGCGTGGCAACGACGGTTCTCCAGCGCATCGCCCCGTTATACGTCCGGCCGGGTTCCCGACGCAAGACGGCGCAGGGCGACCTCGCGATCCAGGGTACGGGCCGAACCGGGTCGGCGTAGCATTGCCGAAAGGTTCATTCGACCCGAAATGCCCCGCGATTTGCATCACCCGTCCGCCATCAAGCAAGATGACGGACTTGCATCAGAATCGGCCGACGATTTTCACCGCGTTCGAGGAGACCCCATGCTGCAACTCATGAAACCCGGCCTCGCCGCGCTTGCGCCCGTCCTGCTGGCGGCGGCGCTGTGCCTTGCCGTGCCTGCCGAGGCCCAGACCCCACCCTGCAAGAGCCGCGGCGAGCTCGACATCCGCTATTGCGACGCCAACGGCGATTTGCTGGCCGATACGCCCGCCGACAAAAGCCGCCTCAAGGATCCCGACACGCTTGTATTCTCGTATACGCCGGTCGAGGACCCTGCGGTCTACGAGAACGTGTTCGCCGGCTTCATGGCCCATCTGTCGAAGGTCACGGGCAAGAAAGTTCGCTGGTATGCCGCTGAATCCTACGCGGCGCAGGTCGAGGCGCTGCGTTCGGGCCGCTTGCATATCGCCGGCGTGTCGAGCGGTGCTACGCCCTATGCCGTCAACCTCGGTGGCTTCATTCCGCAGGTCGCGATGGAAAAGCTGGACGGCACGACCGGGTATACGCTGCAGCTCATCACCCACAAGGACAGCTCGATCAGGAGTGTGGCCGACTTGAAGGGCAAGCGCGTCGCCCACGTCTCGCCGGCGTCGAATTCCGGCGACACCGCCCCACGCGTGCTGTTCAGCGCCATGGGCGTCAAGCCGGGCGTCGATTACGAGGTGCTGTATTCGGGCAAGCACGACAACTCGATCATGGGGGTCGTCAACAAGGACTACGATGCGGCGCCCGTCGCGAACAA
>Ga0315273_10008669_pt1 | contig 12851 bp, 13 predicted proteins | sample YL17G02_0_MG_FD_205753 | JGI IMG/M metagenome (GOLD analysis project Ga0315273, IMG submission 205753) | Sediment microbial communities from Yellowstone Lake, YNP, Wyoming, USA - YL17G02_0 | ecosystem: Environmental > Aquatic > Freshwater > Lake > Sediment | place: USA: Wyoming | collected...
AACTCGGCGAAGTGGCCCATTACCCGGGCCGGGACCTCTATCCGCTGTGAGCCGCTCGACGGTGGCCCGCTGGGTGATCGTCGTCCTGGCGCTGGTGTTCGCGGTGCAGGGCGGGGAATACACGACCTGGAACTGGTGGGAGCTGCGCTCGGCCGAACGCCGTGAGGCAGCCGCCGTGGCGGACCTGAAGGACGTGGTGGACTCGCTGGAAAAGGCGGCTATCGCCATCGAGCGCGATCCCAGGGTGCAGGAACGGGTGGCGCGGGAGTCCTTCGGGATGATCCGAAACGGGGAGTACCTCTTCCGCGTGGTGCCACCCGCGGAACCTTGATATCTCCGGCGTGCGCGGCTAGGATTGCCGCCCGGTCTCCGCAGTCTTGGCAGGGTAGCTCAGGTGGTTAGAGCACGGCACTCATAATGCCGGGGTCGCGGGTTCGAGTCCCGCCCCTGCTATGCCCCCGAAAGGGGGCCTTTGTTTTGGGCCTCGGCCTTCGGCTCGAGTCTCGCCCCTGCTATGCCCCCGAAAGGGGGCCTTTGTTTTGGGCCTCGGCCTTTGGCTCCACTCCCGCTTCCGCCACCAGCAACCTTAAGTCATGCCCGCCCCGGATCCCCGCAACCGTACCCGCGTCGAGTCCCGGTTCCCGAGCCGCCCTTCCGAACGCTTCAGAAGATCTTCATGGGGCGTTCAGGTCTTGTGTGAAGAATGAATTAGCTTGAGGCACGGCGCGCGGATGCTTCGCCTGGATGCCCGCTGGCCGCGCGCGGTAGCCCGGAACGGAGGATGCCATGAGAGTTGTCCGATGGTCGATGCGTGTGGGACTCGCGTTCGGGCTGCACGCGGCCGCGCTGGCCCAGGCACCCGCAGCGGGAGCGCACCGCCCCAACATCGTCATCATACTTGGCGACGACATGGGCTTCTCCGACATGGGCGCGTTCGGCAGCGAGATGTCGACGCCGAACATGGATGCCCTGGCCCGGGACGGCGTCCGGTTCACCAACTTCTATACGCACGCCACCTGCTCGCCGACCCGCTCCATGCTGCTCAGCGGCACCGACGCGCACGTCAACGGCCTCGGCAACATGAACGAGTGGACGGCGCCGAACCAGGTGGGTGTCCCGGGCTACGAGGGTCACCTCAACGCCAGGGTCGTGACGCTTCCCCAGTTGCTCAGGGACGCGGGATACCATACGTACATGGTCGGCAAGTGGCACATGGGAAAGGCGCCGGACCAGATTCCCGCTGCACGCGGCTTCGAACGGGACTTCAGCCTGCTCGATGGGGCGGGCAGCTACTGGAACATGTGGAACTTCACGGCCGCGAGCCCCAGGTCGACGTACACGGAGGACGGCAAGTACCTCACGAAGCTTCCCAGCGGCTACTATGCCACGCGGACCTACACCGACAAGCTGATCGGCTACATCGACGCGAACCACGCCGATGGCAAGCCGTTCTTCGCCTATGTGGCCCACCAGGCCCCCCACGATCCCTATCAGCTGCCGCAGGACTGGCGCAACCGGAATGTCGGCAAGTATGACATCGGCTGGGACGCGGTGCGGGCGGCTCGGCTCAAGCGCCAGGTCGATCTGGGCATCATGCCGGCCGGCACGCCGCTCGCCGAACGTATGTGGTTCCTGCCGGATCCTGTCCAGCTCGCTCCCGCGTCCAGCGAAGTTATCGGCCGCAAGATGGAGCTGTATGCCGGGATGATGGAGAACATGGACTATCATGTCGGCCGGCTTGTCCAGCATCTCAAGGACATCGGCGAGTACGACAACACGATCTTCCTCGTCTTCGGGGACAACGGTGCGGAGGGGAGCGATCTCTTCGCCGCGATCGCTGGTACCCCCGGCACCAAGAATTACCTGTTCGCGGCGATGCACTGGTCCCAGACGGATCAGAAAGCCTGGGGCGACCCGGGGTCGTACGTCGCGTATGGCGCCGGCTGGGCCCAGGTGTCCATGACGCCGTTCGGCCAGTACAAGGGGTGGCTCGGGGAAGGCGGCATCAGGAACGGGCTCATCGCCAGCGGCCCCGTGGTGAAGCTCGCCAAGGGCAGCATCGGCACCGGGTTGATGTCCGTGGCGGACATCATGCCCACGCTGCTTGAAGTCGCGGGCGCGTCCTACCCACACACGGGGGCGGCGGGCGATCCGCCGCCGCTCATCGGCAAGTCCTGGGTCAAGTACCTCGCGGGCCAGGCCGCGTCGCCACGCACTCCGCAGGACTACCTCGCGTGGGAGCTGTTCGGGGATCGTGCCGTCCGGCAGGGCGACTGGAAGATTCGCTGGGAGTACAAGCCGTTCGGGACGGGCGAGTGGGAGTTGTTCAACCTGGCCGCCGATCCCACGGAACGCCACGACCTTGCCGCCGAGCAGCCCGGGCGGGTGAAGGCCATGACGGCGCTGTGGGACCAGTATGTCCTCGCCAACAACGTGATCCTGCCCAGCCGCTCGCCATGGGAGGGACTCGTCAAGACGATGCCGGAGCGATTCCCCGTGGAGGCCGGCTATCCGCCGCTCATGTACGAGAGGCAGTTCGTGCCGCCGCAAGACATGATGGCCGATCCGAAGCCATGACGCTCCGCAGAACTGCGGACCGCGTCCGCCCGATGACGACTGGAGCTCACATGCTGCGACAGGATCTCGCGACAGGCCACACAAGGGTGAGGCGGCTGGCAGGGCTGGTGGCGGTCCTCTCGCTGGCCTGGGCGCCGGCGTTTGCCCAGATACCGGCGCGCACCTACTGGAAGAGCCTCTCGGGCGCCAATGCCGTGCCCTTCCTGTACCTGTCCATGAACGGCAACACCAATCCGATCGACCCGGCCCTCACGGTCCTGCCGGGATCCCATGTTCAGGCGACAGTCGCCCTGGTCGGGTTTGTGCACACCTTCGCCGCGTGGAACCGCTCGGCATCGGTCTCGGTCATGGAGCAGACGGGCCATCTGTCAGGGGAGGTGACCGCCTTTGGCAACTCGTATACGGCAGCGGCCAGTGGCTTCGGCGATCCCCTGGTCGAGTTTGATGTCAATGTGATCGGTCCGAAGGCGATGAGGAGCCTCCCCGACCTGCTTCGATACGAGCCCGGGTTCCAGGTCGATTTCCTGACCGACCTGGTCCTCCCCCTGGGCGCATACGACGATTCCCTCCCGCTGAACATGGGGCTGAATCGTTGGTACGGGCGTGTGGCGGCGCCGGTCGTCTGGCAGCTCGGGCCGTGGGTGCCTGGCAGACGCACCACCCTCGAAGTCGTGCCTTCGCTGTGGATCTTCGGCGCCAACAATGACTACATGGGGCAGATCCTGGAGACCGACCCCTTGTTGCAGGTGGAGGGCCATCTGACGAGGGATTTCGCCCGGTCGTTCTGGGCCTCGCTCGACGGCACCTGGTTCACCGGCGGCATGGCCAGCATCGATGGCGTCGAAGGGACGTCGCTGAACAACTGGGCCCTGGGATACACGCTCGGATACCAGGTGAACAAGAACCTCCAGACCACCATCGCCTACATGACGACCATCAACAAGACCGATCCGGGCGATCTTCAGCTGAACGGGTTTCGCTTCATGCTCACCTACGGATGGCATCCGCTGATCGAAGGGATCGAGAGGCTCCAAGGCGACAACTAGAGAAGGCTGGGCGCTGAGCCGGCGTGGCCGTCCGCACCATGCCGGAGCTCGCGTCTCGAGTCCCACCTAATTCCAGGCCCCCGAAAGGGGGCCTTTGTTTTGGGCCTCGGCCTTCGGCTCGAGTCCCACCCCTGCTATTCCCCCACCCCCTGCTCGATCGGCATCCCCGCCAGCTGGCTCCACTCGGCGAACGATCCATCGTACATCTTCGTCTCGTATCCGAGGTACCGCGCCACGAAGAAGAGGAAGCTGGCCTGGACGCCGGTCCGGCAGTACGTCACCACGATGTCGCCCGGCGCGTAACCGGCCGCCTTGAACATCGCCGCCAGTGCGGCGCGGTCGAGAAGCGCCGGCGGTGTGCCCCCAAGTGTCGTCTTCCAGAAGAGGTTCCTCGCCCCGGGAATGTGCCCGCTCGGCGTCGAGCTCCCGGGCGTGCCGGCATAGTCGGCGGCTGGCCGGGCGTCGAGCAACGCCACCGTGGAGTCATGGAGGTGCGTCTGGACCCACGCGGCGTCGGCCAGGACGTCCGGCCTTGGATCCGGGGTGAACGTCGCCCGCCCGGGGGTGAGGGCCTCTTGGGCGACCGGGAACCCGGCGGCCACCCACGCCGGCGTGCCGCCGTCCAGCAGCGCCGCATCGGCTCCGTGCCCCAGGTAGTCCAGCGTGAAGAAGAGGCGGCCGGCGGCCAGCGGGTCACCCGTGATGATCACCCGTGTTTCGTTTCCGACGCCGATCGACTCGAGGACCGAGTCGAGGGTAGCGACCGGCGGCAACTCATTTGAGATCCCGTCCCGCTCCACGACGATCGACGCGAGCGCCAGGAACTGGCTCCCGGCAATGTGCCCCGCGTCGTAGGCGGCCCGGTCGCGGTCGGCGTGAATCACGACGACCCCGGGCTGACCGAGATTGGCGGACAGCCAGGTGGGCGACACGAGGAGGGTATCGGTGCCCAACAGGGTGGCGGCAAGGAACGGCAAGAGAGTCAGCATGTCATGCTCCGGTGTGCTAGCGGCGCTTGAGCGCAGAGTCGCGCTCGGCGCTGGATGGCCGGATTCTAGCCGCCCCGGCTCCGGGAATGAAGCGTGGGAACCGGGCCATTCCCTGCCTCCCCAACCGGCGTGATCCGGCTAAGTTTGTGCCTGTCGGGCCACCGACGGGCCGGGTGGACACTCCAACTCGGCACTTACCGGTACGGAGGGGGAAATGGGCTACGTCCGCAGCGAATATGCCGTAGGGTGGGGAACGCTCGCCCTCTTGAACGCCGGGCTGGCGCAGTCCAAGGGGAAGAGTGGACTGCTGTGGGGCCTGCTGTCGCTGATACTCGGGCCGTTGGCAACGCTGATCCTCGTGTCCGCCTACGCCTCGTCGAAGCCTTGACTCGGAGCACCGCATGACTGCCCACCAGGCGGAGCAACGCCTCCGCGGACTGGCCAGCCTCGTCGGCAACACGCCCCTGCTCGCCATCGAGTTCGACTATCGCGGCTCGCGGCGGGTCATCCACGCCAAAGCGGAACACCTGAACCTGTCCGGAAGCATCAAGGACCGGATGGCGCTCCACATCCTTCGACAGGGATATGCCACCGGCGCGCTGCAGCCCGGGGCGCTCATCATCGAGGCCACCAGCGGCAACACCGGCATCGCCTTCGCCTCCATCGGCCGGGCGCTCGGCCACCCGGTCACCATCTTCATGCCGGCCTGGATGAGCGCCGAGCGCATCGACCTGATCCGGAGCCTCGGGGCGAGCATCGTCCTGGTCAGTCGCGACGAAGGCGGCTTCCTGGGGAGCATTGCCATGGCGGAGGCACTGGCCCGTGCGACGCCCGGAGCGTTCCTGCCGAGGCAGTTTTCCAACCGCGACAATTGCGACGCCCATTACCAGACTACGGGCCCGGAGATCCTCGGGCAGCTGGCGGCCTGGGACCTCGTGCCGGCGGCGTTCGTGGCTGGCGTCGGGACCGGCGGTACCATCATGGGCACGGGGCGCTTCCTGCGCGAACAGGTGCCTGGGATCAAGCTCCACCCCGTGGAGCCGTCGAACTCGCCGACGATGTCCACCGGGCACAAGGTGGGGCATCATCGCATCCAGGGGATCTCGGATGAGTTCATCCCGTCCATCATGGAGCTGGACAAGCTCGACTCCATCCTCGCCGTGGATGACGGCGACGCGATCCTCATGTCGCAGAAGCTCGCCACCACCCTCGGCCTCGGCGTCGGCATCTCCTCGGGCGCCAACTTCCTCGCCGCCCTGCAGGCGCAGGAGGCCCTCGGCGGCGATGCCGTCGTCGTCACCGTGTTCGCCGACGACAACAAGAAGTACCTGAGTACTGACCTGCTCCGCGACGAGCCGGTGCGCCCTGGCTTCCTGAGCCCCGACGTGGAACTGCGCGGGCTGCGCGCGCTTCGTCGTGTCTGCCAGACCTGCCGGTATCCTGACCCCGCTCCCGCGCCGTGGCAGACGGCCGCCGCCCGGTAGAGCGAGTTTCCGTGCCTCCAGCCACCTCAGAGGGACCGCCCTTCCCGGGCGGTGAAACGCACCACCGCGTCACCCCACCCAGGGCGCGCGGACTTGGTGCCTTCGTCGGCAGCGTGGCGCTCCGGCTGGCCGGTTGGCGTATTGCCGGGGCGCTGCCCCCGCTGCCGCGTTACGTCCTGATCGTGGCCCCCCATACCTCGAACTGGGATTTCCCCGTCGGCCTCGCCGCCAAGTTTGCCCTCGGCCTCAAAGCCCAGTGGCTCGGCAAGCACACTGTCTTCCGCGGCCCGGTGGGATGGATTCTCCGCGCCCTGGGCGGAATTCCCGTGGACCGCGCCCGCCCCGACGGCACGGTGGACGCCGTGCTGGCACGAATGCGAGCGGCGCCGAAGTTCATCCTGGCGCTCTCACCGGAAGGAACGAGGCGGCGCACGGAGGGCTGGAAGAGCGGCTTCTACCGCATCGCGGTGGCGGCGGGCGTGCCGATCCTGCCGGTCTGGTTCGACTGGTCCATCAAGACCGTCGGGCTCGGGACGCCGTTCCAACCGACCGGTGTCGCCTCCACCGATATCCCCCGGCTCCGCGCGCTCTACCGGAAGGACATGGCGCGGCGGCCGGAGTATTTCGCCGATATCCACGACCATTCCGATCCTGCGCCCCCGTGAGCGCGCCCACCTCTGCTCCGGCGCAGACCCTGCTCCGGATGCCGGCCTGGGCGGCTTGGCTGTACCGGGTAAACCAGCACCTCAGCACCGATCTCTTCGGCGGGCCCCGTGTACTCAAGCTGGCCTGGATCATCAACGCGCAGAAACTCGGCTCACTGCCGTTTGTCCTCCTCCTGATGTGGGGCTACGGTCGCTGGACCACCGTGGCCTGGATCTACTTGGCGCTCTACGGCAGCTACGGGGTCTGCTGGTTTCTCAAGGACATGACCTTTCCCGACCTGAGCTGGCAGCGCCGCGTCACCTGGGGCGGGGCCGCCGCGGCGTTCCTGCTGGGCCTGGCGCCGTACTGGGTGCTGCCATGGCTGCTGGTGTCTGGCCGGGGCCATCCGCCACATGCCCACGAAGTACTCGGCGTCGCGATCGGCCTCCATAGCGTCGGGCTCTTCCTCATGGTCGCCGCCGACGCGCAGAAGACCTTTACGCTCCGGGTTCGGCCCGGCCTCATCACCAACGGGATGTTCCGCTTCGTCCGCCATCCCAACTACCTTGGCGAGATGATGCTGTACGCGGCATACGCCCTGTTGGTCGGGCATTGGTTGGCGTGGACCATTCTCCTGGTCATCTGGGGCGTGGAGTTCATGCCCAACATGCTGGCCAAGGAGGCGTCGCTCGCCCGATACGCGGACTGGGCAGGGTACCGCGCCCGGACCGGTGCGCTCCTGCCGAGGGTGTGGCCATGACCATCGAACTGGCGACGCTCGGCGGAGGCTGCTTCTGGTGCCTGGAGGCGATCTTCGAACAGCTGAAGGGCGTGAGTGGAGTCGTGTCGGGCTACGCCGGCGGCGTGGTGGAACATCCCACGTACGAGCAGGTATGCGGTGGGCGGACCGGGCACGCGGAGGTCACCCAAGTGAGCTTCGACCCGGAGGTCATTGCCTACCGCGACCTCCTCGACGTCTACTTCTCGATCCACGACCCCACCACCCTCAACCGTCAGGGCGCGGATGTGGGGCCGCAATATCGCTCCGTCATCCTCACGCACTCCGACCGTCAGCGGACAGAGGCACGGGAGGCCATTCGCGCGGTGGACGCACAGGGCCTCTGGCCGGACCCCTTGGTGACGGAGGTCGCTCCCTGCACCGCGTTCTACCCGGCGGACAGCGGCCACCAGGGGTATTTCCGGCGAAACGCCGGCCAGCGTTACTGCCAGGTGGTGATCGCGCCGAAGGTGTCGGCGTTTCGGAAGCAGCATCTGGACCGGCTGCGGGCATAGGATTGCGCTCCGGCCGCGTGCGCGCACTCGTCCGCCTTGGGCTCCTGCTGTGGGCTATTCCGATGGCCACAGCACCGGCCGCGGCGCAAGCGCCCGCCGCCGCGGACACCATCCCTCCCGTGCACCAGCGCATCGCCGGCCCCAGCCCGATGGCCCCGGCGCTCCTTCCGGCCGGGGCCTCCGCCGGGGCACCGCTCGGGACGCATTCCGACACCCTTCCGTGCCTGGAATGCAACCCGCCCAAGCGGTTCTGGTTGGGCGCCGCTGATGTGATGCTGGCACAGTTCGTACCATGGGCAGGCAACTACTTCATCTCGAAGCAAGCGTGGGCAGAGATCGGGCCCCAGACCTGGCGCAACAACCTGACCTATCCCTGGCAGTGGGATGACAACACGCTTGATATCAATCATTTCCGGCATCCCGTCCATGGGAGCATGTACTTCAACGCCGCGCGGACCAATGGCTACAGTTTCTGGGGCTCGGCCGCGTGGCCGCTGGCCGGAAGCCTCATGTGGGAGCTCTTCTGGGAGGCGTGGGCCCCGTCTCCCAACGATCTGGTGAACACCTCCGTGGGTGGCGTGATCCTGGGCGAGACCCTTTTTCGGCTCTCGCGACTGACGCTGGACAACACCGCGACGGGAGGCGAGCGGGTCTGGCGGGAGATCGGCAGCGCGCTCCTCAACCCGATCAGCGGATTCAATCGTTTGGTGCGGGGTGAGACCGGTCGGGTGAGCGCCAATCCGCCTGCGTGGCGACCCAGCGCCATCCTCGGCGTCCTGGATCTCGGCTACCGCCAGACCACCCAGTCGATCACGAATGGAGTCACCGAATCCGGCTCCGATCAATGGAACGCCACCTTCTTGTTGTCATACGGCGATCCGACCAAGGACCTGAGTCAGACCCCCTTTTCCTACTTTGCCATTCGGGCGGACCTGGCCGGGCCGAGCAGCGGGCAGGTGGTCAATCAATTCAGTGCCCGCGGGAGTCTCGCGGCCTGGCCGCTCGGCGAGAGCCGGCGGCATCAGGTCGCGGTGAGTCTCGAATATGACTACTTCGACAATCCCGCCTTCCAGTACGCGGGGCAGAGCGTCCAGGTCGGGCTCATCTCGTCGATCGGCGCACCCAGGAAGACCTGGTGGGGCCAGACCACGTTTCTGTTCAACGGGGTGATTCTCGGGTCCACGAAGTCCGACTACTACCGGACGGTCGAGGGCCGGAACTACGACTACGGCCCGGGGCTCGGTACGCTGCTGAGCGGACGCCTCTTCTACAAGACGCGCCTGCAGGGCACGGTGTCGTACGCCGGTCTCTGGCTGCACACCATCGATGGCACGCAATCGGCCCACTACCAGGATGCGTTGTTGCTCGAGGCACGTTATTGGGCCAGCCATACCATCGGCATCGGGTTCGGCTACACCGTCTACAATCGGCACAGCGACTATTCCTCGCTCCCGGACGTGGACCAAAGCTCAAGTTTTCTGCGGGCCTTCGTCAGTACCGCCATCCCCGGGTTGCCACACTGACCGGGTCACCGCAGAGGAGGGGGAAAATGGTCACTCGATGGGGAATACGGGGGTTGGCGGCCCTGGCGGTGACGCTGGCCGGCCCGTCCTGCGACACGCCGGCCGAGTCGCTCGGTCCGAACAACCACGTGCAGGTCACGAATCTGGTCGGCCATTTTGAACTCACGGCCGACAACATCCAGAACGTCACTCGCACGCTGACGTTTGCGTGGCAGAATCCCGGGGTGTACGCCGCCATCCAGCACCTGAGCTTCACGCCGCACGGGACGACGCTGCTCATTATCACGGACGCCGTTGGCAACGAAGTGTACAGCAGCAAACTGCTCTACAACCTCGATGACCGGACGCTGAACGGCACGCCTGGGGGCTGGACGGTCACGTTCAGCCTCGACAAGAGCGTCGGCCAGATCGACGTTATCCTCGACGCGGCCTGGCCGCCGGACTGAGTTGGCGCACGCTCAGTCCGACCCGGAAACCGCGACGACGCTCACGAAGCCCTCGAGGCTCAGGCTCGCCACGCCGAAGAACCAGTTGTCCACCACCAGGCCGCCGAAGCGGTGGGTCGTGGCTGTTCCCACATCCTCCCAGTGGTCCCAGGTCGCGGAATCCGTCCGCCTCCAATACACCCGGTAGCCGGCCACCGACGCCGAATCGGGGGGCTGCTCCCAGGTGAGTGTCGCGGCGGGCTGGACCGCGCCGCTGAGGCGCACCGCGTGCGGAGCCCCCGGCGCCCAGGACAGCGAGGCCAGCACGGCGGCGTCCAGGGCCGTCAGCCTGGTCGCGTAGTTGAAATCGATTCCTTCGATCACATCCCCGTAGGACACGCCGCCCTCCACCCGGATGTCCTGATGCTGTCTGGCGTAGTTTTCGTGCGCCTCCATCAGGCGCACCGCCGCGTAGCCCTGGTCCGCGAACGGCCGGTGGTGGCCGCCCCGACCATAGCGATCCGGCCGGTAGATGAGCCACACGTCGAGTGCGGGGAAGTACCGGTCACCGGTCGCCTTGATGTACCGCGCGAGTTGGCGGGAGGCCCCGTCCACCTCGCCCCCGGTGGCCCGGCGTGCCCGGCGCGCCGAATCTGTCTCGGTGGGTGGGGTCCCCTCCGAGAAGACCCGGACGGTCACCGTGTCGTGGATGCCGTCGCTGCCCTCGACGTTGCCGATCATGTCGTTGTTGATCACGCCGGTCAGCCGCCAGCCGCGCGCCGCGGCCAGCGCGGCCACCGTCCGCCCGCCCAACAACCCGTTCTCCTCGCCCGCGAGCGCGGCGTACACGATCGAGCCGCGAAAGCGGTGGGCCGAGAGCACCCGGGCCGATTCCAGCACGGCCGCCACGCCGCTCGCGTTGTCGTTGGCGCCCGGGCTCGAGTCGCGGGCGTTCATGATGTCGGACACGCGGCTGTCGATGTCACCGCTGAGCAACACGAAGCGGCCCGGATCGGCGGTTCCGCGCTGGATGGCGATCACGCTCACCACATTGGTCGGCCCCGGCACCCGCGGCAGCCCCTGGTACACCTCCGCGACGTCCAGCACTTCCAGGCACCCGCCGCAGCCACGCGAGATCCGCTCGAACTCGGCGTGGATCCACCGTCGGGCGGCGCCGATACCCCGTGTGGTCGAGAGCGTATCACTCAGGGTGTGCCGGGTGCCGAAGCCCACCAGCGTCCGGACGTCAGACTCCAGGCGGCGGCCTGACGTCGCGGCGATGATTGGGGCCAGTCGTGCGGCGGTCTGGTCGGCTGGGGCCTGGGCGCCGAGCGGGAGCGCGGAGGTCGTGAGGACTGCGAGAAGTGTGAGAATCCGGCGCACGCCGAGCCTCCGGGAGCAGGGTGACCTTCCCCATTCTAGCGCCATTCCCGGTCCTTGCCGACCCGCCCGGTCGGCGTGATCTTCCCGACAGGCATCATTCCGCACTCCTCGTTGGCTCCCTGGAGGATCCCTGCGCCCCCTCCGGTTCGCGTACGCCGCCATGCTCTTGGCGTCCACGGCGTGCTCCCGTCCGCTGGCCACGACCACCTACCTGTGTGAGGGGGGAGACTCGATCGTGGCCGGGTTCGGACCGCGGTACGCCGAACTCCACCTGCCGCCGGATCGCGTCCTCCGGTTGCCGCCGGAGCCGGCGGCGTCCGGCGCAAAGTACAGCGATGGCCGGTACACCCTGCACACCAAGGGCACGGACGCGCTGCTCGAACGGGGCGGGGACGCAGTCCTCCGCGGCTGTCGCTCGGCGGTCGCCCCATCTGGACTCGATTCCGCGCTCACCCCGAGGCGTGCATGGGCGATTGCAGAGTCGATCGACGTGGTGACCGCCGCCGCTGACTCGACGGTCCGGACCCTGCAACCGGAGCGACGCGGATGGCAACCCCGAGTGCTCCGGCTGTGGTCCGACAGCGGACGCCCGGTCAGGCTGAGCGTCACCGAACCCACGGCCGCCGGCATCATGGATGGACTGACCAACTACTACTTCGTCGGCGGGCACCTGGAAGTCGTGCGCGGGCCCGTCACGCAGTACGTCTTCCGGGACACCACGCTGATCTTCTGGACCACCGATTCGCTGCAACCCCTGGCCGACATCCCCCTCCGCGACATGGTCGCCCGTCAGAATTTCGTGCTGGGCGAGGTCCGGCAGTATCTGGCGATGTTCGGCGTCGAGCGATGACGCACTTCCTCGGACTCCGGACCGCCAAGTACACTGCTCGCGACCTGCCGGCCGCCACCGCGTGGCACCGCCTGATTGGTCTGGGGGCCACGTCCTTCGAACCGGTCCAGGACGTCGGCGGAGGCATCCGGATCGGCGCCGTGCGCGATCCGTTCGGCAACATCCTCGGGGTGATCGAGAATCCCTCGTTCCGGGCGGAATCGGGCTGATGTCCATCGAAGCGCGATTCGTCCCGCTCTCCACCTGGCGGCCGCTGCCGGATGGGGAGATGCAGGCCCGGAGCGCGGAATTCGCGGACGAGTTGGGCCGGCGCCGCACCGTCCGCCAGTTCAGCGATCGTCCTATCCCCACCGGCGTACTCGAGGCGTGCCTGCGGGCGGCGGCCACGGCACCGAGCGGCGCCAACCTCCAGCCCTGGCATTTTGTCGTGGTGCAGGATCCCCTCCTCAAGCACCGCATCCGGGAGGCCGCGGAACGGGAGGAACGGGAGTTCTACGCGACCGCGCCCGCGGAATGGCTCGAGGCGCTGGCGCCGCTGGGCACTGACGAGGAGAAGGCGTACCTGGATGTGGCTCCGGCGTTGATCGCCGTGTTTGCCGAGCGATACGGGGTCAGGCCGGATGGAGGGCGAGCCAC
>Ga0315273_10008672_pt1 | contig 12850 bp, 11 predicted proteins | sample YL17G02_0_MG_FD_205753 | JGI IMG/M metagenome (GOLD analysis project Ga0315273, IMG submission 205753) | Sediment microbial communities from Yellowstone Lake, YNP, Wyoming, USA - YL17G02_0 | ecosystem: Environmental > Aquatic > Freshwater > Lake > Sediment | place: USA: Wyoming | collected...
AGCCGCCGCCGTGCACGAACACGACGAGTGGTCGAGGCGTGCTGTCGTTCGCGACTCGATAGAGGTCCAGGCGCAGCGGGCGAAATCCGGGGTAGGTCGCATAGGTCACGTCCGTGACCACTACGTTGCCCCCGGCCGGCCAGATTACTTCGCGTTCCGGCTGCGGGTCACGAGGCACCAGCCGGTCGGCCACCTCGAAGTCCGGCAGCGGAACGGGCGCAGCCACCACAACGTGGCCGCCGAGTGCCAGAAGTACTACGGCCAGTAGTGCCACATGTGCGCGTCGCATGTCGCCTGATCCTGAGTTTGCGTCGTCCGTACCGGCTGCCTTCTTACCGTGAAACACCCCATCTTGTCCCGCCTGCCCTTGTAGGGCCCACACCAAGCGGCGCTACCTCGGCGACGCTGCGATCCGTCGCAGCACTTCATCGAGTTCCGCGTCCCGCCCGCTCGCGATGTCCTCGACGCGCGGCGCAACGTATACGTCGGGCTCGAGTCCCGCGTCGGGCAGCGGCCGGTCAGAGACCGGGAATTGCCCGATCAACGGCACGTCGGTCTCGATCCCGGTCCTGGGCAAGCGCAGGAAAAAGAACGCACCGCCGGTGATGCCGCGCTGGTTGCCGCCCGTCGCCTGGCCGACGAGCGTGCCGAGGCGACCGCGCTTCACGGCCGATGCGAACTCGAACGTAGCAGAACTGTTCACCGCGCCGATCAACACCCAGACCCGGCCGTTGTAGCGCGGTGCCAGCGCCTTGACGACCGAGCCGCCCGGGTCGTTGTCGTACTGCGTCAGGCGATAGAACCCGTCGCCGAGGTCCACGGCGGAATCGCCCCAGTCATAGAACGTGCGATCCCAGGTTTCCAGGTATGGCCGCAGATCGTCCGGGACCTTGCGGTAGCGCGTCTTGCGCACGACCGGCTCGGCAGGCAGGTCCCTGGTCGTCAGGTGCGCGAGGATGCGGTCACCCACGCCGAGGCCGCCTTCGTTTGCGCGCAGGTCGATGATCAGGTCGGCGATGCCCTTCGAACTCAATGCAACGAACAACTGGTCGAGGTACGACTCCCAGGGCCACTTCGAGTTGTAGAGGGCCCAGGTCGGCATGCGCAGCAGACCGACGCCGGTCGCGACTTCACCATAGCTCCACGGGTTGGAGTCACCGCGTGGCGCGCCATCGGTCACGAGCCGCTGTGCCGCGGCCAGCGCCGGAACCAGCACCGACTGCACCTTTCCCCCGGGATCACTCCTGACCTGCAGGGCAAAGGGGCGGCTCTCGTCGCGGGGGAACACGAGCGGGAAGTACACGTCGAACGCTTCGTAGCGGCCATGACCCTGCACTTCGAGGTTGCGGACGCGTTTCGCATCGTTGCCCCCGTCGGCGCGGGAATACGGCATCAGGCCATCGAGGATGGCCGCAACAGGGCGGCCGTCGATCGACAACACTTCGGTCCCCGGCTGCAGTGCGGGCACGTCGGCGTACGAGCGGGTCACGACCATGCGTCGGTCCAGCCAGCGGAATTCGAACGGAACGCGCGGCCGTTGCAGCAACGCCTGCGCGACGTCCTCGCCCTGGTTGAAGAAGTTGGGATAGGTGTGACCGCACTGCACGACGGTCGTGAGCCGGGCGATGGCCAGGTACGCGCCGGCCAGGGTCCGGTCCTGGGAAAACTCGTGGTCAAGCTGCGCAAAAGCGGCGTCGATCTCGGCCTTGCTGCGGTAGCGGTAGAGCCCGGGATGCAGGGTCTCGTAGGCCCGACGCAGGAGGGCGGCATCCGCTCGCAGGTCCGCGGCCGGAATGACGCGCCCGCTCGTGACCGCAGCAGGCGTGTTTCCGGCCGCCTCGGCGACGGTGCCTGCGCCAAGCGCCCCGCCGAGCGCCACCCAGGCTGCCAGGGCTCGGATGCCGCGCCCGATACCATTCCTCATGCCGATTCCCTCGCTGCTGCAGGCGTTGCGCGTCAGGGCCGGAAACGGGCCCCCGTCAGCTATCATTATGGGTCCGGCGACGGCGTTACGCCGGGGCGCAGAGGGGGCGGTGATGAGACAGTTGTCCGGTGCGGATTCGATGTTCCTGCAGTTCGAGCGCGGGAACAACTTCATGCATGTCGCGTCGCTCGCGATCTACGACCCGTCCACGGCGCCGGGCGGCGGCGTGCGATTCAAGGACGTGCTGCGCCACTTCGCGACCCGCATTGCCCAGTTCCCGCAGTTCCGGCGGCGGCTCGTCTCGCTGCCGCTCGCGCTCGACCGCCCGTACTGGGTCGAGTCCGACACGATCGACGTCGAATTCCACGTGCGCCACATCGCCCTGCCGCACCCGGGCGACTGGCGCCAGCTCTGCATCCAGGTGGCCCGCCTGCACTCGCGGCCGCTCGACCGCAGCAAGCCGCTGTGGGAGGCCTACGTCATCGAGGGCCTGCACAACATCGCCGGCGTGCCGCCCGGCAGCTTCGCGCTGTACACGAAGATGCACCACGCGATCGTCGACGGCGAGTCGGGGACCGAGATCATGAAGGCGCTGCATTCACTGGCGCCCGATCCGATCGATTTCGACGCCGAGGAACTCGCGAGCCAGGTCTATCACGCCGATCGCGAACCGACCCTGGTCGAGCTGTATTCGCGCGCGCTGGCGCACAACGTGCAGAAGCTGCCGAACTTCGCGCGCTTCTCGCTCGGCACGGCGCGCAAGGTCGCATCGCTCGGCGCCGGCGCGATGACCCGGTTCAACAACCTGGGCGAGGGCGGTTTCGTCGCCAACGTGCGCTCGCTGCTGAGCGGCGACTTGAGCACGCTGCTGCCACGCATGCCGCCACAAACCCGCTTCAGCGGCGACGTGTCGGCGCACCGCGTGTTCGAAGCCGTGTCGCTGCCGCTCGCTGACTTCCGCAAGATCCGGCAGCAGGTGCCCAAGGCCACCGTCAACGACCAGTTCCTCTGCGTGGTGGGCGGGGCGCTGCACGCGTACCTGACGGCGAAGAACGAGCTGCCCGACGCAACCATGATCGCGATGGTGCCCATGACGCTGCGCGGCCAGGACAAGGGCAATGACGTCGGCAACCAGGTCGGCTTCACGGTCATGCCCGTGCACTCGGAGATTGCCGACCCGCTCGAGCGCCTGCGCACCATCAGCGATGCCGCCGAGACATCCAAGCGGGTCACGGACGCCGTGGGCAAGGAGCTGGCGCGCGACCTGCTGGAATCGCTGCCGAGCGTCATCGCCGATCCCCTGCTCCGCAACGTGCAGGTGCCGCGCATCGGCCTCATCGTCTCGAACGTGCGCGGACCCGACGTGCCGCTGTACATGGCTGGCGCGCAGCTGGTCAATTACGCGCCGATCAGCATCGCCATCGATGGCATGGGCCTCAACGTCACCGGCTTCAGTTACGCCGGCAGCATGTGGCTCTGCGCGGTCTCGTGCCGCGAGATGCTGCCCGACCCTTCGTTCTTCGCGGACTGCCTGCGGACGGCGTTCGAACAGATGAAGGAAGCTGCGGCGCGCGAAGCCGCGTTCACCGTGGCCGAGGGCGCTGCGCTGGCGCCGGTGGGCGGCGACGGGGACTCGACGCTCGAAGGCAAGCTGGCGCGCAAGCCCAGGCGGCGCGGCGCAGGCAAGAAAAGCGCAGCGCGTACGAAGAAGGCCAAGGCGCCGGCCGGGAAGCGCAGGGTCCGCAAGTCCGTCACTCCGGAACGGCAGGGCTGAAGGTGCTCACCCGCGACCGCATGCCTGCCGGATTACGGCAGGCGCTCACGGACGTCTTCGGCGATTCAGTCGACGAGGTCGTGCTGCGGGAACATTCGTGGTTCGCGAAGCTGCACGGCCGTGCCACGGCGACCACGCGCCGCAACACGATTTACCTGCGCGGTTCGGCGAAGGAGTTCTTCGCCAGCCCGGAGCTGATGCTGCATGAATACTTTCACGTACTGCGCCAGTGGAACCGTGGCCGCATGGACGTCTTCGACTACCTTGCCGAATGGTGGCGCCGCGGCTACTGGCAGAACCGCTATGAGAGACAGGCGCGGCGCTTCGTGCAGCTGCGGCTGGCGGCATTTCGTGGCGCCATGGCGCGCACCGCGCCGGTGGCGTAAGGGGTGAATGAGCGCTTCGCCGAGACTTTTGACGTGATCGTCGTCGGTGGCGGCCATGCCGGCACCGAAGCAGCGCTTGCCGCGGCGCGGCGCGGCGCTCGCACGCTGCTCGTCACGCAGAGCATCGAAGCGCTGGGCCAGATGAGTTGCAACCCGGCCATCGGCGGAATCGGCAAAGGACACCTCGTCAAGGAGATCGATGCGCTCGGTGGCGCGATGGCGCGCGCCATCGACCGCGCCGGCATCCAGTTCCGCACGCTGAACGCGAGCAAGGGTCCCGCCGTGCGTGCTACACGCGCACAGGCCGATCGCACTCTGTACCGGAAGGCGATCCGCGCGATCGTCGAAAACCAGCCGAACCTGTCGCTGTTCCAGGCGGAGGTTGCAGACCTGCGCATCGAACACGGGCGCGTTGCCGGCATCGTCACGGCCGTTGGGCTCGAGTTCGCCGCACGTGCGGTAGTGCTCACCGTCGGCACGTTCCTGGGCGGCAAGATCCATGTGGGGCTGGAGCAATCGCCGGGTGGGCGCGCGGGCGACCCGCCGTCGAACCGCCTGGCGGAGCGGCTGCGTGCACTGCCGCTGCGCGTCGCACGCCTCAAGACCGGCACGCCGCCGCGCATCGACGGCCGCTCGATCGATTACACGGGCCTGCAGGTGCAGCCGGGGGACGAACCCGTTCCGGTGTTTTCGTACCTGGGTGTGCGCAGCGAGCATCCACGGCAAGTCAGCTGTCACATCACGGCGACCAACGCGCGCACGCATGAACTGATCCGCTCCGGCACCGACCGTTCGCCCATGTTCACCGGCGTGATCGAGGGCGTCGGCCCGCGGTATTGTCCTTCGGTCGAAGACAAAGTCGTTCGGTTCGCCGACAAGGCTTCGCACCAGGTCTTCATCGAGCCCGAAGGACTCGACACGCACGAGGTGTACCCGAACGGCATCTCGACCAGCCTGCCGTTCGACGTGCAGCAGGCGTTCGTGCGCAGCATCCGCGGCTTCGAGCGGGCGCACATCACGCGGCCGGGTTACGCGATCGAGTACGACTTTTTCGACCCGCGCGACCTGCAGCCCACGCTCGAGACAAAGCACATCCCGGGCCTGTATTTCGCCGGGCAGATCAATGGCACGACCGGCTACGAGGAAGCGGCCGCGCAGGGTTTGCTCGCGGGCATCAACGCCAGCCTGCAGGTCCAGGACCGCGAACCGTGGTGGCCGACGCGCGGCGATGCCTACATCGGCGTGATGGTGGACGATCTCATTACCCGCGGCGCGCCCGAACCGTACCGCATGTTCACCAGCCGCGCGGAGTACCGCCTGACGCTGCGCGAGGACAATGCCGACCTGCGGCTCACGCCCGTGGGCCGCGCACTCGGCCTGGTCGACGATGAACGCTGGAGCCTGTTCGAGCGCAAGCGCGCCGCGGTCCAGGACCAACTCGACCGCCTGCAGGCTGCCTGGGTTCGACCGGGCACCGGCGCGGCTTCCCGGCTGGAACCCGTGTTTGGCGCGCCGCTGTCACGCGAGCAGCGTGCGTTCGAGTTGCTGCGCCGGCCGGAAGTACCCTACGCAGCGCTCGACCAAGCGCTTGGCGGTGGCACGGATGCGTGGCGCGAGGACGAGCGGCTCGCGGTACAGGTCCCCCTGCAGGTCGACGTGCAGGCCAAGTACACCGGGTACATCGAGCGCCAGCACGACGAGATCGAACGGCAGCGGCGCAGCGAGGAGACGCGGTTGCCGGAGTCGCTCGATTACTCGCAGGTGCGAGGCTTGTCGAACGAGGTGCGGCAGAAGTTGTCGCAACTGCGGCCGACGACACTCGGCCAGGCCGCCCGCATCCCTGGTCTCACCCCCGCCGCGATCTCGATCCTGCTGATTCACCTCAAGCGTCAGCATGAGACGCCTGCATCCACGCGGCTCGGCGGGGCCGCGTAAGATCGCGCGCAGATATTGCGTCCGAGGCCCGGTTCAATGCAGCAGCGTTCAGTGCCCACCCGCCGCAAGGTCGTGTCGTCGATCACGGCCTGGACCGCCGGCCTGTGCATGACGCTGCTGGTGCTCGCCGGTTGCGGCGGCGGCAGCGGCAACGAAGGGAAGAGCGGCGGCACGGCGCAGAGCGGCAGCAAGCTGCCGGGGGATTTCGATCCTTCGGTCCTGCGCCGGGGCAACGGACCCGAGCCCGACACGCTCGATCCGCAACTGGCGCGGACCGAAGCCGCGTTCCACATCCTGCGGGACGTGTTCGAAGGCCTGACGGCGGTGGGCCCGGACGGCTCCGCCGTGCCGGCCGCAGCAGAATCCTGGACGGTCTCGCCGGACGGTCTCGAGTATCGTTTCGCGCTGCGCGAAGGGCTGCGCTGGTCCAACGGCGACGCGCTCAAGGCGTCCGATTTCGTCGCCGGAATGCGTCGCCTGGTGGATCCGAAAACCGCCTCGCCGTACGCCCAGTTCATCGACCCGGTCCTGAACGCCGGCGCCATCACGCGCGGCGAGAAGAAGCCCGACGAACTCGGTGTCAGCGCGCCGGACGACCGGACCGTGCTCATCCGCCTGGAATCGCCGGCGCCCTACCTGCTCGGCCTGCTGGCGCAGCCCGGCACGTTCCCGGTCCATGGTCCTTCGCTCGCGGCGAACGGCACGGAGTACGCACGGCCCGGCAAGCTGGTGTCGAACGGCCCCTTCGTGCTCGACGACTGGGTCATGGGCTCGCACGTCCTCGTGCGCCGCAATCCCCACTTCTGGAACGATCGGGCGACGAAGCTCGAACGCGTGAAGTTCGTGCACATCTCGGACGCAGGCACCGAACTGCGGCAGTACCGCGCGGGACAGCTCGATTTCACCTTTGTCGTGCCGGCGCAGCAGTTCCAGTGGATCAAACAGAACCTGGCGCAGGAGCTGCACGTTGCGCCGCAGTTGAGCGTCTACTACTACGGGTTCAACCTGACGCAGCCGCCGTTCAAGGACAATCCAAAGCTGCGTCGGGCGCTGTCGCTCGCCATCGACCGTGACAAGCTCACCACCGCGGTCACCGGCGTGGGTGAGGCGCCTGCCTACGGCTGGGTGCCGCGCGGCGTCTGGAACTACACGCCGCAGCAGTTCGACTACGCGAACACACCCTATGCGGAGCGGCTCGCCGAAGCCCGCAGGCTGTATGCCGAGGCCGGGTACTCGGCCGAGAAGCCGCTGCGGATCGAACTGCGTTACAACTCGGGCGACACGCACAACCGGCTGGCAGTCGCCATCGCCGCGATGTGGCAGGAAGGGCTCGGCGTCGAGACGCAGCTCTACGCGGAGGAGTTCCGGGCGCTCCTGCAGAGCATCCAGGCCCGCCAGGACACGCAGGTGTTCCGGTCGAGCTGGGTCGGCGACTTCAACGACGCCTACACCTTTGCCCAACTGCTCAAGACCGGCTTCGGCATCAACCTGACCGGGTACTCGAACCCCCGGTACGACGCGCTGCTCGCCGATGCCGTGCGGCAGGCCGACCCGGCACGGCGCCGGGCACTGCTCGAGGAAGCCGAGCGACTGATGCTGGCCGACCACCCGGTGCTGCCGCTCTACTTCTACGTCAACAAGCATCTCGTCAAACCGTGGGTGCAGGGCTGGACCGACAACGTGATGAACGTGGTCTACAGCAAGGACCTCAGCCTCGCCGCTCCGGCCCCCTGAGGATCGCGTCACAGATTCGATTCGGGGGGGTGGCCAGTGGTTGAGTGGCAGGCCGTCGGCTTGCGAAGATGCCGCGACTAGAACAACACCTGTAGATCGATCATGGCCTGGTTCGTCGTTTTTGCCATTTCCGTCTTCGCCCTCTGGTACTGGCGCCAGTACACCGTGCAGCAGCGCGACCTCGAAAGCTCGACGTCGCCGCAACGCATGGGCGAACGTTTCATCGGGCAGGTCGTGACCGTGCCGAAAGGCATCGAGAACGGTTCGGGCCGGGTCCAGCTCGGACCGCAGAAGTGGTCGTTGCGCGGGCCGGATGTGCCGGCAGGCGCCAAGGTCAGGATCACGGGCGTCGACGGCCGCATCCTGATCGTCGATCGGCTGTCGGCGCGCTGACTAAATAATTATTTGACAATGACCAGTTCTGGTCATTGTCTTGACTGCAAATAAGTCAACAATATCGAATAGTCTAGGGCTCGAGCAGGGCATACTGTGCGCTGACCGATGCCGTGAACTTCATTTCCGATGGCGTATAGGTCTGCTCGGCGTCGCCCGCGGGCGGCGCGGCTGCGACCATCGCCTTCTCGGCGTACATCGGCCGAAACGGCATCGCCCCCGCGGCGCTCAGGCTCTGCACCGGACCGAGTTTTGCGCCGGCCGCGCGGGCGAGCGCGTCCGCGTTCAGGCGGGCGTCCTCGACCGCCCTGGCCAGCGCTTCACGTTCCAGTTCCTTGCGACGGGACGAATCGAGCCTTGCGCCGCCGACCTGGTTGACCCCCGCGGAGACTGCTTTCTCGAGCAGCGCACCGAGGCGGTCGAGGTCCCGCAGCTCGATGTCGACCTGCCGGCTCACCAGGTAGCCGAGCAACACCTGCTGCGACGTCTTCTCGTCCCAGCGGTATTCGGGCTGTACCTGCAGCCGGGTGGAATCGACGAGCTTCGGGTCGATCTTGAGGTCCCGGGTCAAGGCCAGGACGCGGTCGACCGTCGCATTGACCTGGGCGCGCGCCTCGGCGAGCGACGGGTTGCGGGCTTCCACCCCAAGCGTCACGCTGGCCATGTCGGGCTGGGCCTTCACCTCGCCCGACCCCGAGACGCTGACCAGCCGCGGCGGCGCTTCGGCCGCCACCGCTACGCCGGACACGACAAGGACCAGGGCGGCCAGCAGACCTGCCGTCCAGGGGGTGCGAACGTTGGTGGTCATCGAGGAAATCCTTGCGCTGGTCTCGAGACCCGCAGTCTATGCCAGCGGCCCTCCCGGCGGCCCTCGCGTCGTCCATTCGACTCGAGAAATCATTTTTATTAACATGCCCGACCCTTCGGCCGGCGGCGGTCGAAGCCAGAACGACGATTCCGCAGGAGTGTTCAATGACCCCGAGATCGGCCTGGCTCGCGCTGAGCCTGACTTTTGCGCTGCTCGCTCCGGGCTTCGCGCAGGCCGCAGACGCTGCCCGCGGCGCCAAGCTGGCGTACACCTGCCACGGCTGCCACGGTATTCCGAACTACAAGAACGCCTACCCGCTCTACAGCGTGCCGAAGCTGGGCGGCCAGCATCCCAACTACCTGGTCGCCGCCCTCAAGGAATACAAGAGCAAGGACCGCGCGCACCCCACGATGCACGCGCAGGCGATCACGTTGGCTGACAACGATCTCGCGGACATCGCCGCGTACCTCGCCGGCACGGAGCTCAAGCCGACGGGACGTGCCGTAGGCACGGCGCCCAAGGCCAGCCAGACCTGCGTGGCCTGCCACGGCAACGACGGCGTGGGCATTCTTCCCGAGTATCCGAACCTCGCCGGCCAGCACGAAGATTTCATCGTCCACGCGCTCCGCGCCTACAAGACCGGCGAGCGCAAGAACGCAATCATGTCAGGCATGGCCGCCGCACTCACGGACAAGGACATCCTCGAGCTGGCGAAGTACTACTCGTCGCAGCGCCCGGGCCTGTGCGCCACCGACGAGATCCGCAAAGCCGGCAAGTGCAAGGGGTAAGCGACGACCCCGGCTGATGCCAACGGCATGAGCTCATGCGAAGAAGGCCGGGATCGCCCGGCCTTCTTGTTTTCGGGCCTGCGTGGCCGCACGCTTGACGGCCCGCCCGCAGCCCCGTTCGACGCATGACGCCAGCCGCCGCCTCGAGCCTCAACAACAGCCGTATCGCCCGACCCCAGGGCGACGGGCTCTACCTGATCGACACGGACTACGTGCGGCCGGGGCTCGCCGCGAGTCACCTGCTGGTCGATGAGGGCCGTGCGGCCTTCATCGACACCGGCACCGGACTGGCGGCGCCCAAGCTGCTCGGCGCCCTCGATGAGCTCGGCATCGCCCGTGCGCAGGTCGACTACCTGTTCCTTACGCACGTGCACCTCGATCACGCGGGTGGCGCGGGCCAGATGATGCAGGCCCTGCCCAACGCGAAAGCCGTCCTCCATCCGCGCGGAGCGCCGCACCTCGTCGATCCGACCAGGCTCATCGCGGGCTCGATCGCGGTGTACGGCAACGAGATATATCGGCAGCTGTACGGCGAGATCCTGCCGATTCCTGCCGACCGCGTGCTGCTGGCCGAGGACGGGCTGCGCCTCAAGCTCGGCTCGCGCACGTTCGAGTTCATCGACGCGCCTGGCCACGCCAGGCACCACCATTGCCCGATCGATCTCGACTACCGCGACGTCTATTCCGGCGACAACTTCGGCATTTGTTACCGCGAGTTCGACACCGCCGCGGGCCCGTTCATGCTGCCGACGACGACGCCCGTGCAGTTCGACCCGGACGCCCTGCACCGGACTATCGACCGGCTGCTGTCGTACCGCCCACGGCGGATCGTGCAGACGCACTTCGGGCCCGTCGCCGACATCGACCGCCTCGCGCGCGACCTGCACGCATCGATCGACGAACTCGTGCGCATCGCGCGCCTGCATGCCGTGGCTCCGGACCGCACCGAGCGCATTCGCGCTGACATGTTCGAATCATTCAACACGCGCCTGGATGCTCACGGCTACGCGGGCACCCTCGCCCGCCGCCACGAGTTCATCGACGAGGACGTCAAACTGAACACCCAAGGCCTCGAAGTCTGGCTGGCACGCTCATGAAACCATTCACCGCTTTTCGCATTCATCGCGTCGACGGCAAGATCGCCGCCCGCTTCGACCAGGTGGCGCTCGACGACCTGACGCCCGGCGCCGTGGTCGTGCGCGTGAGCTACTCGGACATCAACTACAAGGACGCGCTCGCCGCGACCGGCACCTCGCCGATCCTGCGCAAGTACCCGCTTGCGGGCGGCATCGACCTGGCGGGCGAAGTCGTGTCCTCGACGGATCCGCGCTACAGGCCTGGCCAGAAAGTGCTGGTCACTGGCTGCGGGCTCAGCGAGACGCAGGACGGCGGGTACTCGGAGTATTCGCGCCTGCAGGGCGACTGGGTGATTCCACTGCCGGAAGGCATGAGCGAAGCGGACGCGATGAAGCTCGGCACGGCCGGCTTCACTGCGGCGCTCGCGATCCATCGCATGGAACAGAACGGGCAGACCCCTGCGCAGGGCCCGGTCGTGGTCACGGGCGCCACCGGCGGCGTCGGCAGCCTCGCGATCAACATGCTCGCTGGCCGCGGTTACCAGGTCGTGGCGGTGAGCGGCAAACCCGAAGCCGACGCCTACCTGCACGATCTCGGCGCTTCGCAGATCCTCCGGCGCCAGGCCCTCGACGTCGGTTCGCGCCCCATGGAAGCCGCGCTGTGGGCGGGTGCCATCGACAACGTGGGCGGCGAAGTGCTCACCTGGCTCACCCGCACCATGGGCTACGGCGGCAACATCGCCAGCGTCGGGCTGGCCGGCAGCCACGAACTGCACACCACGGTCATGCCGTTCATCCTGCGCGGCGTGAACCTGCTCGGGATCAACTCGGTGGCCACGCCCCGCGAGTTGCGTCTCGACGTCTGGAAGCGCATCGCCACCGACCTGCGCCCGGCGAAGCTCGACCGCATCGCCGGCAGGCTCGTGACGTTCGACGAGCTGCCCGCGCAGTTCGACGACTACATCAAGGGCCGCGTCACCGGCCGCACCGTCGTGAAGGTCTCGAAGCAGCCATGACCACAGACACCGCCGCCAGGCCGCAGTCGCTCGCTGCCGCCGCCAGGGACAAGCCGCTGGTGACGCCGGAGCGCCTCACCCACCTGCAGAGGCTCGAGGCCGAGAGTATCCAGATCATGCGCGAGGTGGTCGCCGAGTGCGACAAGCCCGTCATGCTGTATTCGATCGGCAAGGACAGTGCCGCGATGCTGCACGTCGCGCTCAAGGCGTTCTATCCGGCCTCGCCGCCGTTTCCGTTGCTGCACGTCGACACGCTGTGGAAGTTCAAGGCGATGTACGAGCTGCGCAGCCAGATCACGCAGAAGTACAACCTGCAGCTGATCGTGCACACCAACCCGGACGGCATTGCGCAGGGCATCAACCCGTTCACCCACGGCTCGGCCATCCACACCGACGTCATGAAGACGCAGGCGCTCAAGCAGGCGCTCGACATGCACGGCTTCGATGCCGCCTTCGGCGGCGCGCGCCGCGACGAGGAGAAGAGCCGCGCCAAGGAGCGCATGTTCTCCTTCCGCACGTCGCAGCACCGCTGGGATCCGAAGAACCAGCGGCCGGAGCTCTGGTCGCTGTACAACACCCGCATGCACAAGGGCGAAAGCCTGCGCGTGTTCCCGATGTCGAACTGGACCGAGCTCGACATCTGGCAGTACATCTACCTGAACGACATCCCGATCGTGCCGCTCTACTTCGCGGCGGAGCGTCCCGTCGTCGAGCGCAACGGCACGCTGATCATGGTGGATGACGACCGCATGCCGCTGCGCCCGGGCGAGAAGCCGATGCTTAAGAAGGTGCGTTTCCGCACGCTGGGCTGCTACCCGCTCACGGGCGCGATCGAAAGCGAGGCCGACTCGCTCACGGCGATCATCCAGGAAATGCTGCTCACGACCACGTCGGAGCGGCAGGGCCGCATGATCGACCACGACCAGTCGGCGTCGATGGAGAAGAAGAAGCAGGAGGGGTACTTCTAATGGCGCACATCAGCGACCTGATCGCCGAGGACATCGAGGCGTACCTGC
>Ga0315273_10008673_pt1 | contig 12850 bp, 29 predicted proteins | sample YL17G02_0_MG_FD_205753 | JGI IMG/M metagenome (GOLD analysis project Ga0315273, IMG submission 205753) | Sediment microbial communities from Yellowstone Lake, YNP, Wyoming, USA - YL17G02_0 | ecosystem: Environmental > Aquatic > Freshwater > Lake > Sediment | place: USA: Wyoming | collected...
AGACCCGAGCATTGCCATAGACCCAAACATCGCCAGAGACCCAAACATCGTCATAGACCCAAGCATTGCCATAGACCCGAGCATTGCCAGAGACCCGAGCATTGCCATAGACCCGAGCATTGCCAGAGACCCAAGCATCGCCATAGACCCAAGCATCGCCATAGACACAAGCATCGTCATAGACACAAGCATCGCCATAGACACAAGCATTGCCAGAGACCCGAGCATCGCCATTTTTAAGTTTTAAACTTTCAACCCAACCACCAATAGTACCTTTTTTAATAATACCAAAATACTTATTCTCAAAAGTAACATTAGCAACCAAACGATACAACTTAGTAAAACCATCAGGTGCTAAAATAAACTCTTTACCTAAAACAAACCTTTCAACATTCTTTCTATTTTTATTCTTCATCTTTTAGACCTCTTTAAGTTCATTTCTTCCAATACTTTAAAAATAGCATCTGCTTCAAAATATTCTTCTTTGTTATTTATACCACGCACTAAAGTAATTTTAGGAGAATATTTTTGTAATCTATCAAAAAATTCAGTTATTACTTCTTCCTGTGCATCATTCATCTTTTAGACCTCATTGTTCTCTTTTGACATTGAACAATCATCTAACTTTTAGTTTATCTTCATCCATTTTTGAAACCTTTAAATTGGTATATTGCTTTGCAGTTAGTACATACTAAGTCTGGTGTTTGGTCATCACCATCATAATGTTCTCCCTCAATAAAATTTTTAGGGAGCTTCCTCTCTTTAACAACCATAAGACCACCACATTGATAAACAGGACATTTTATAGGGATAGAATCAAGTATTTTATCAGCCCATTCACGATCATACTCTTTTATCCATTCTTTTAATTCTTTATATGGTTTCCAGTTTGTTTTCCATTCAGATATTATTCTATTAATTCTTATGATTGCATCTTGTTTATTTCCTTCTTCACATTCATGTTTTATCATACTTAATTTTTCTGCTATGGTTTTACTCCAAGACATCCATTGCTCATGTTCTAAGTTTGAAAGGTGTTCTCTTATTTTATTATAATTAGTTTTTGATTTGCTCATTTTATTTTATTGGTAAACATAGCTAGTATTTATTAATAATAAAAAATCCTGATGTAATTATAAAAAGACATGATACAACAATAATCAACATAATAAGGATATTATTGTTTTTCATTCTTTTCCTCCTTCTTACACTCACACCACTTCTTACCCTCATACATAGTACCACAATCTTGCATTATCTCACATCCACATATACATCTTGAGTTATACAATCTATAAATATTTCTTTAGTATGAATGAAAGGAGAATGACCTCCACAAGAATTTCCTATAGTCACAAAAAGCAATAATGTTATTGGAAAAGTTATAGGACATAAAATAATCAAATACCAAACATACTTTTTTCTACATTCCTTCATCTTATTTCCCCCCTACACGTCCTTACATAACAACTGCATACTCCTGAAGTCTGTAGTCCATTAGTATATGAACTCTGATATGATGGACTTGCTTCCCAACAATTATATTCACCCATCTTCTCTTCACAAGCAAGACTACATTGTGCATCACTGGAACTATTGAAGTCAAAAGCATAGTACTTGTTCATACAACCAGTCAAAGATAAAGACAAGATGATTATTGATATGATTATTATGGGTTTCATTCTCTCATCCTCGTACTCTCATACGTCTTTACACATTCATCCAAAAACTTATTCTTACACTTCATCTTCTCACCTTACTTTGTACGCCTTTATTTTTTGTTTCTTTTACTTCACTCCTATATAGATACCACATAAATAAAAAACTAATAAGTAAAAATAAACAGGAAAATATCAAAGCATAATACATAGAGATAGAGCAACCATTCGGAATAAGTGCATACTCTGTCAATTCACATATAGCTATCATCTTTTAGACCTCTCTAGTTCGTGATTCAAAATGGCTATTTTTATAAAATTTCTTTGATGTTTTAATAGCATCCGTATCTTTCTTTATCTTATGAAATATTCTATATAATACAAAAAAAGCTAAAGGTAAAATTGATAGCATAGGATATATTCCTATTGCTTGAAAAACAAAATAAAGTATTACATAAAATAATAAAGCTAGTAAAAAATACAAGTCAGTATTACCTGAATCCCATTTCTCACTAAGTAACCATATGTTCATCTTCTCACCTTGAAAACTTCGTACTTGAATTGACCACACTTCTCACAGAATTGTGTATTATCATGACCTATCTTATTTCCCCAAATATGTTTACAATCCTTGTTTCCACGCTTACCATATTTGTATTTCATCTTCTCACCATTGTTGCTAAAATATAAATTAAGGTAAAACAAATAGCAAGTATCGCTATTGAATGAACATGTATCATAATAATAGCAAAATCTTTATTCTTCATCTTTTCACCTTATTTTGTCCGCATATTTTGCTGGACTTTCATCCTTAACCTTTTCAACTTTGAGTATCCTTTGAAGGACATCATCGAAAGTTTCACCCATCAGACCACGTCGTCTGATAGCTAGGTAAGTGCTGTTCTTGATCTTGATAGTTCGTCTTACTTCGTTGTTAGTAGCCATAGTGTACAGAGTTTACTAGGTAGTATATATATCTTTCGGTTAAACTAAACATTATTCGTTTTTCCTACATTCATAAAGTCATTTGTTTTTGTTTGAAACACATATTAAAAACATGAAGTCCTACTTCTGGTTTTACACAATTATTAAGTAAAGACCTATTATCTCTTTTTGACCATCCAGTTTCCGGAATTGGCATACCAAGATGTTTTGATTTCTTTTCTAAATCTTGTTCCATAATATTTCTTGTTGTAGCTTTCATACTTCCTAAATTCTTATTACTCCAAAAATAATTATTATCAATAATAAAAGGTTTAATCAAAGGTTCATAATAACTAATAACATTCTCAACTACAAAAACACCGTCGTAAAAATGTTGTAAAAATATTATAATTGAATACAAATCCATATCAGGTAATTTAAAACTACTTCCACTTGTTTTATTGTCTAACTTTCCTTCTCCTTTCCATAATGTTCTCATCCTTGAATGAGTAGGACAAGGAGGAGAAGCCCATATAAAATCAAACTCTTTAAAATGATTAAGCAAATATTCTTTCGCATCACCAACTATAACAATATCATTAGGAAAGTTTCTTTGATATTCTTTAGCAATATCTTCATCAATCTCTACAGCAGTAACTTCATGACCTTCCCAAAGTTTCCTATTTCCACCAATTCCAGCATACAAATTAAGGATTTTCATAGTTCGTTTTTCCTACATTATTTTATTCAACAACTCTTTTACCTTATCCCTGACTTCTTGCTTGCAGTCTGCTTCAATTTCATATTCTGTGCTTTCAACTGGTCACAAATGCCAACACCTTCTTCTCTAAGGTCATCCATGGAAATTCCAGTGCGTTCATGGACAAGCTGATAAACGATATTAACAACTAATAATCCTATTGCAGCACCATAAATTCCATTTACAAGCCCATCAAAAGTAATCTTATCTTTTCCCATTATCCCAATTCCAGCATACAAATTAAGGATTTTCATAGTTCGTTTTTCCTACACTTTATTTTATTATGAGATACACGAGAATCACAAGCTCTATGAGTACTATGCCAAAAGTCAAATACTTCACAGGGTCAGCCTCTACTTGCTCTAGGAGTTCATCGATTTCCATTCTTTACTCTTCAGTTCAGCTAGCTCAATCCCAATATGCCTAATCATAGTCTCCAAAGCAGCACTATGCCTCTGCAACACACCAACAGCACCCTTCAACTCCAATACTTGTTCCCTAAGGCTGACAATCTCCTCATCAACCATATCCTGAAAACGCTCAGCCTCAGCAATCTTCCGCTCATCATTACCCATTTTAACCATCTCCTAACACGCACAAAGGACAAACCCCATCAGCAACACAGTCAGGAACACCATCATGCACGAAAACACAACCCTCCAAACACTTCTTCCTCTTACGAGCATAAGGCCTCCTGGTTTTCACTTTATCTCTCCCCACCAATCTTCGTACCCCTAACAAAAACATACTCACAACGCTTATCCTGCTCCACAGAAGGAACAAGATTAAAATACTCCCCACCATCATACAACACCAACCTAACCTTCTCATGCTTCATCACAAACACCTATCCTTAATCTGCTTCCTGACAGTATTAACCATTTTAAGCTCTTCCTTGGTGAACTTCGAAAAACAACGCTGACAAACATACTTCGCACTATAATTCCCCTTACTACCACGATGCTCGTAAATAACACTCTTCCCACAACCGTTTTTTGGACACCAATGACGATACAAACTACTCATGAAAATCACCTCCTGTTAAAATATAAAAGATGGCCTCATAGGGTAAATAATAAAGCTCTAATCTATCATGAAAAAATAGAGGCGATTTAAGTAACCGCATTAGGTGTGTAGCCATTTCTTTACCCTCAGCCCTACGGACACCAAAACCTCGACGGGTTTCTTTGATGACTATAAAACATTTCTCTTCCTCTTCTTCTTACCAAACTTCTCCTGAAGCATACGCTCCTCCTCATCCTCAAGTTGCGACCTCAACAACTCATCACCATCACGAACACCCCAACGACTACCACGACGAACCATCAAACACCACCCCACTCACTCTTTTTGTACTTTTATCATCCCAAAATCATTAACAACATTAGGAACAAAAACATCATCCCTCTTTACTAATTTATTACCACTAAACTTTTTATAATCAACATGATGATGCCACCTATCAAACTTCCAAACAACCTTCACCACATCAGGATGCTGTCTCTGCAAACTTTCAGCAAACTCAAGACGGTCATCACCAGAATTATAAATAGTGTCAGTATTCCCTCCCTTACACACCATAGTCGTCATCTTCTCAATAAGAAAAGCATAAAACAAAGCAGTAACAAATCCTGCCTTTAAACACCTCAAACTCAAGTCAGTATCCTCATTATATCTTCCCCTCCAGCGAAAAGGAATGCTATTATCTATCAAGATACAAGAATAAATCCTCGTGTTAAAATGAACAGGAACTCTCTCCTCACATGAAGGACAAAAAAAAGTGTAATTCATTCCAGCAAGTGCAATATTTTTGTAGCGCAAAACAAAATCCTCAATGATATAAAAAGGGTTTCCGGTCTCACAATTCACTTTCATATTATCATTAAATCTTTTAATTGAAAGGATGTTGTCATCAAGAATCCAATGATGACTATGACCTTCTCTTACACTATGTTCCCAAACCCAATTCCTTACTGGAATACTTCCCTGTCCTTGCTTGCTAAAATCATCAGGCAAAACCAAAATCTTTTTCTCGTCAATAAATTCAGCATAATTATTATACTCGCTTGGTTCAACGACAATCCTATAAGGAACATTAAGCATTTCTAAAAGTTTGCTCGTGCTTCTCAACTTCCATCTACCTTTACTTATGATATAAACTGGAAATCTTGGGTTCATCTTTTTTTGTTCCTCATTCCTATAAACCCACCCTCTAGGTTTCTCCAGTAAAGGAAACCAGGCATACTTCTTCTTTTCCTTCTGCATCCCATAAAAAACATTCTCGCCACCATACACAAACTTTTTTAGCAATCCACTAAATTCCCTGAAATCCTCCTCGCTACGAAAATTTATGTGAGCAGTTATGAAAGGAGGATTTTTCTCTATATTATTGTACTCAGGCATATTTCTCCAGTTTTTTTCCCAAATGTTTTTTACAGGAATATTAAACAGGTCATGTTGCTGTTCCATAAGTTTTCACTCTTTTATGAAAATGTATTTCGTGTTCTCCTTACTTCCTGTCTGCATTACCTTGACAATGACAGAGGCCTTGTCCTTAGCATCCCTACACGCATGAACCACATCCTTGTAAACAGGATTCTTCGTGTTCAACCACCAATTACACCGCTCACCCTTAAACACGCAAGGAATAACAGCCTTCACCTTCACAGGCTGCTTGCTACTATCAGTCCACTTCTCAAAAGGCTTACTCGCATCAATAACAACGACGTTCACCTTATTCTCCTCAAGCTTCCCACTAATACTAGGCAAACGCTCAAAACTAACACCAGCATTCGACTCCAAATTCTTCATCTCCACATCAAACCAATCAATTTCTTTGTTTTCCATAGTTTATCACCAAATACATATTTTATATCTATTATTTATATATCTTACGTTAACAACTAAAAAATGTCCATTGATACTGTAAAACTATTTTAATAACCTATATGTTCAACTATATGCAATCTACAACAATCCTTCAAAAACAAAGGAAAGGGATTAGAAGCCATCTTATACCTTTTCCTCCTTTCCTCAATACTACCTTGATTTGTAATAAAACCACGCTCTAAAAGGCTAGGAATCAGTCCAATGACCTTCCTAGCAACAACATCCTCTTTCTTTTTCCAAAAAAACAAACTCATACTATCAATCCTCTTATTTCATAATTTTATTTGTGTATAGCTTTCAGGCAATTCACCCAATTCAGCTAATTCAGCGATTTCCTTTTATTTATACTTATTATTTAATTATTATTTACATGGTACATAAGTAATAGGTAATGGCTGAATTAGCTGAATTGGGTGACTAGGTTAACCTAGTAAAATCGCTGAATTGGCTGATTTCATCGGCATATTGTTTCCTCATCAACTTTTTCTAAAGCATCATCATTTACCAGTATAGTTTTCCAAACAATGCCCCGATAGGATTCTTCCTTTCCAGTATCTTTTCCTTCTTTTCCAGTTTCAATACCAAAACCATAACCTTTAATCCTTCTTCCAACCCGATTGGCAGAAAAGCAAATAAGTTTATTCTCTTCGCACCAATGTTTATACTTTGTATAAAATTCACTTTTTAAAATATAATTTTGTGCAGGTATATACTCTCTTGAGATTTTAAGATAATCACTAGGGACATACATAGCTTCAATACATTGTTCTTCTAAGAAAACTTTTAATGAATCACTTGCTCTTAGATATTTATGCCTTAATGTATCAGTGCTGCGAACAACAGATAACTGCTTTTTTTCAATAATCCTCTTTAAATGCTCAACTGACTTTCTTATGAAACCCATAAGCTCATCTTCTTTTGTTAGTTTTTCAAGAATCATTGGATCAGCTGGTTTCCATTCTGGATGTTCTTTCAAATCCTCTGCATTACCATAATTATTAGGGAAGTTTATTGTTTCTAACCTGCGATACATCCCATCTGTATCTTCAATAAAAATAGGAGGAGTATTCGCACTGAATACTTCTGTTGCACTGGGAGTAAAGTTAAACATATCTCCAAACTTGAACTCTGCTGAAATTGTATCCTTGCTACTCAAGGCCCTTAATGGACTTGCATCATAAATGGGTTGGCCACCAATATCACTGCCAGAATTTAATAGCTTCTTATGCGTTGATGCTTTCGCAAATCTTTCTGTACATAATTGTTTTAGTGTTACAGCTGAACAGTTTTCAACACCCACAGCGTGTTCAAATATTCTGATTATGACTGTTTTTCCATTGCTACCTTTGCCTAAAAAAATAAATATTTTTTCAAGATAATTCTCTCTGTAAAGGATAAGTCCTCCTAAGTCATATATCAGTTCTGCTAATTCAGGTTCTATTACTTCAGTTATGAATGCATCAATCGCTGGACATTCAGCTGTGATGTCATAATCAAAAGGTACCTGGTATTCAAAATAATCCTGGGAGGAGTGCTCCCTGATCTTCATAGTATTGATATCCAAAACTCCATTTTTGAATGGCAATAGATTAAGTGACTGAGGTTTTATTTCAGTAGTTTTGATAGCCATATTTTTGAGTTTATTCAGGATTTCTTCCTGGTTGTATCTGGTACAATGTTTTCCTATGAGTGTTTGAATTTTACTCTTCACAATGTACTCCCCAATATCTTCATAATAGTTTTTCTCGCCATATACTTTCAGAATTTTATTCAACGGATCATAGAGTAAAATAAGTTTTCTTGAGAGGTATTCCGCCATGAGTTGGTTAGCATATTTAGTTTCTGGTTTCGTTTTTTTTCTTATTTCCTCTCCATCTCTGTTTCTTGTCAAATAAAAATCTCCTTCATATTTTACTTTTGCAAGCTGCAACTTTATTTCTAGCTCTTCTTCTTCGCTTATGGTGTCTCTTCCTGTTTCCATGTTGTTAGTATTCCTTTGCTACTATTTTTAGGACCATGTTGTATATTGGCGTCGGTAATGATGTAGTTTCATGATGTATGAGATTATGATGTTTTGCGATGTATTGCATGGCCTTTACAGGTATAGGATCATTTTCTGGTATGAGCTTGTCTTTCTTCGCTTGTAGCCATGCGTGGAATATTGCTCCGTTGTCTCCTCTTATTTTGCTTACTCCTCTACTTTTGTGTGGTGTGCCTGCATCTTGGCAACTCATGTATCCAGAACGCACGCAAAGATATTGGATTGCATTAAGGCTTACTTCATGGCGCCAGCAGGTGCATAAAGATCCGTCTGCGCTTATAGAAAAGTTTTGTCCCGTGTCGCTCTCATGCAAAGGATGAGGATCTCTTCTTCCTGGGATAGAGCTTACAATGTTATTCATTTTAAGCGAGAAAAGTGCAGAGCGCGTTCTTCCTTCCTCAAGAATCAAAGGTTTCGCTGTCCTTTTCTGCTGTAGTTTTTGCATTGCCTGCTCATCTTTTCTCGCTTGATCCTTGAAGATTTTTGGTATCTCATTCCAGGTTATTGCTCTAGGTGTCTTTGCTACTTCTATAGTGTAATACCCTCGGTAAGGGTCGTTTTTTATCTGCTCTGCTTCCTGGACAGTTAATTCACCTTTTTCGACATATTTTTGTAAGTCTGCATCTGTTACAGGAACATAGCTTCCAGGAGCAAGCACATACTGGTCGCTGCATCTCATTTCACCGAAGTCGGTTGGTATATTTTTCTTTACCTGGTCATCGCTTTTCAAAAAGAAACCATGTAGGCCAAATCTACTTCTGCTCCTGTTGATGAGACTATCAGAAGGCATCTGCTCCAAATGTTTTATTGAGTCAATGTCTATGATGACTAAATAATCATTTTGTCTTGCTGCAATACCAATGTTAAATCCTTGCTTTATGAGTTCTATGCACTCTTCTTTATTGAGCTGTGCATGAGAAGCTTTCCAAGAATACTTCTCTTTCTCATTCTTCCATTTTCTTTTCGCTATACAAATCGCATCAGGATTCTTTCCTTCCTTACAAACAGGAAAAAACCAAGGATTATCAATTCTTAAAAGATTATAAAATACTTCAAATTCTTCCAGGCAAAAATTTGTGTCTCTCATAGTAAAAAAGTTCTTTGCATCCATTTAGGAGTTTTATGATATTTTTCATATTGTTGAAAAAATATTATTGGTTTACCTATTCCCTCATGTTCTTTTCGTGTCATTTTTCCAGATGGTTATGTATTGGCTTATTTCGTCTTTTCCGTAGGTTATGGTTACTTCTGTTTTGTTTTTTAGTCCTAGTTCTTGGCATATTTCTTTAGGTATTGTTAGACAGAGGCTTTCGCCTGACCATTTCATTTTTCTGTAGAATTTTATCGTGTTTCTTTTATCCATTAGTTTTCACCTTTTTGACGTGTATTCAAGAATAAGTCATATATAAGTTTTGTGGTTATGAAGTGTCTATCAAAGTTTTTGGACAACCACCCCCTCATTTCCTATGGAAAAAACAAAAAAAACAAGAACAAAAAAAACTTTTTTACTGCTGGCTTTGCTCCAGCAATTCTTCGAGAAGCTTGTTAGTGCGCTTCTGTTCACAATAAAGCGCAAATAGCATATTGAAGTTCTTGTCTGGTTCTATTATCCTTGCGAACTCGTTATTGAAGGCTTCTGCGTACTCTTTTATTTCTGAAGGCATGTTTTCCTCTTCAGGTTGAGAAACTGGCTTGTTCTGGCTAATATTTGGTTTTACCGGGATTCCCGGTTTGTTCATTGGTGGCCTTCCTATCCTTTTAGGTTGCTGCGGAGCTTCCTCATAGTCCTCCTCAGTACCAATCACTCCTGTATCTTCCATCTCTTCTTGCTGGTCAAGCTTTGTGAACTCAGCATCCAATTCTTCCTGACTCTTCTTCTTTGTTCTGTTAAATAATCCCATCTTCTTCGCCTCCGCCATTTTTTCCATTTTCCGTCTTGCTCTTTTCCCAGAAATGCTTATTTTCTTCATCTTCAAGTTCCTCCACTTCCAAAACATTCTTCAGGTTGAAGCTGTAAATTTTTTTAAACTTATCGATGAATGTTATATGGAAGATTCCTATGTATAGAACTCTAGCACGAAAATTAAGAGGTTCACCATTAACATTAACCAGAATATTGCACGTTTTCCCGACTAAGTATTTGTTCTCTTCCATTACACTTCTTTTCCTCTTCAAACCTTTGAACAAATCAAAATTAAAAACAAAAAGTTTCTTAGCACGACTCATGTGTTGAAGTTCAGACCAAAAGGCCTACTGCTAGACCTGCTTTTACTTCTTCTAGGATTCCAAAGACCAACACCACTAATACCCAAACCATCAGAACTTTGCTGCTCCCTATACAATTTATCACCTTTTACAATAGATAATATAAAAAATAAAAAAAGAGAAAATAAAAGTTTTTTTTATCTTCCCTGCATCCCAGCACCAAAGCTTCGTACAACAAGCCCAATAATTATTGAGGCTACGATGACAAGCACAATAATGCCGGCCCATGATGTGCCTATGCTGCCCATAGCTGTGATGAATCCGTTGATGCTGTTGTTTACTACAGCAAGTGTTCCTGTGCCTGCACTCATGTTTCCTCCTAATGAGGATACAGCAGTACTAGAACCTATAGCACCCATGATGATGAGTACAACAGCTAAAAGTATTGCAACCAACGCGAGGACAAGAATAGCTCCATATAAATCTTTTAGTTCCATTTTTTGTGTCACCTTTTACAATAGATAATATAAAAAATAAAAAAAAAGAAAAAAATATTTGTGTTTTTTTTACCTATTTCCCTGCATCCCAGCACCAAAGCTTCGTACAACAAGCCCAATAATTATTGAGGCTACGATGACAAGCACAATAATGCCGGCCCATGACGTGCCTATGCTGCCGATGGCTGTAATGAAGGCCTGAATGCTCGTGTTAGGTGTTCCTGCGGTTGCAAGCATCTGTCCCATAGTCCCTAATATGATAAGGCCTACAGCGATAAGAATAGCAACAAGCGCAAGCAAAAGAACCGAACCATATAAGTCTCTTAGTTCCATCTTGTTCACCTATTTCCCTGCATTCCGCCACCAAAGCTTCGTACAACAAGCCCAATAATTATTGCGGCTACGATGACAAGCACAATAATGCCGGCCCATGACGTGCCTATGCTGCCGATAGCTGTGATAAATGCGTTAATAGATGCATTCGCAGTCGTTGTGACTGAAGTGCTACTTGAACCAAGTCCTGCAAGCAATATAAGTGTTACCGCAATCATTATAGCAATAAGCACCAAAAGCAGAACTGCTCCATATAAATCTCTTAGTTCCATTTTGTTTTCTCACCTTTATATTTTTTTTTTTCTTTATATGGTTTTTGCGGTTCTCTGCATATCGTCAAGCGCAAAACCATACAAGTGTCTAGGTGATACTCATTTATAAACCTGTCTTAATAGTCTTGTGAGAGGTAAATCCAGAAACCACTGAACAAAGTCATTGTTGCGAATACTATGGCAAAGTAGAAACTTATGTATCCTGAATACACGAAGAACAGGCTTATGATGAAGCATAAGAAACTGCTCGTGACTAATGCTCTTTCGAAACTGTACTTTTTCATGATGATAAAAAACACGAACCACAAAGCTATGACTAACCCTCCGAAAAGCATCCCTGACGTATTACTGTTGGCAAAAGTAATGATGTCTGTCGGTGAGTTTGCGTTGGTAAGGTTAGTCAAATTATACATTTTTTCCCTCTCATAAGTTACTCCTTGTTATAGCACCAAAGATTCCAAAAGCTATTATGACGATGACAAGCAGACCGAGAAGTATAGGTAGCCATGCAGGAACACCTAAAATAAGCACCAGACCATTATATGCTTCAGTCATGAAACCAAAACTTGTGAATAAAAACTTGAATGTTGTCCAGACTGTATTCATCAAACTATTCAAGACACCATTTACTGTTCCAAAAATACCATTGTCAACCTGACTGTCAGTTATGCTCGTCTGTAACCCGGTCACGCTTGCAGTAAGCTCGTCGTAATGGTTGAAACTATCATTAAATACTTTCATTTCCTGAGCGTCAACAACACCACTATTTGTGGTGTTCACCTCAGCAATTATACCTATGAGGCCTAAAGCTAGCACAGTAAACACTATAGTTCCAATGATGTAATCACTTGGTTGTATTGGCATTTCCTACCTCATATCTGTAAATCCATACGAAAGTCATGACGACAAAACAGACAAGCGCCAAAGCCAAAAGACCAATCGCTCCAAAACTTGTCACGAATATGAGCAGCCCTTTAGCTGCTAAAACAATGAATGCAACTATCAATAACCATCTGGCAAGTCCCATGTTTACACTTTCACCTTTATCGCCAAGACCACAGCGACTATTATTACTAAGATTATCATTGTCGTGCTAATAAATGTCACCATCCCTAAAAAACTAAGTATGATAAGCCCGAAGATTGCAAGCACCATCCCGACGACAGGACTTACTACCACTCCGAAGCTTGCTATTGCAACCATGAACATTCCTCCCCAGAAACTTCCTTCTTTAGTCCCTAAGATATTCATGAGACTTTGCTCTACCTTGT
>Ga0315273_10008674_pt1 | contig 12850 bp, 15 predicted proteins | sample YL17G02_0_MG_FD_205753 | JGI IMG/M metagenome (GOLD analysis project Ga0315273, IMG submission 205753) | Sediment microbial communities from Yellowstone Lake, YNP, Wyoming, USA - YL17G02_0 | ecosystem: Environmental > Aquatic > Freshwater > Lake > Sediment | place: USA: Wyoming | collected...
GCATTTAATTATTCCACTGTTCTTAATAATCTTGTTTTATTCGCTGTAATAGCAATTGTTGTTTTGTTTGTCGGACTTATGCTTTGGACTTTCATGAGCGGGGAAGGCGGATTCTGGGCTGCTGATAAAGCACCCGCATTTAGAACAATTCTACTTATCGCTCTATTTATTGCAGTTGCTCTTGGGGTTATATGGGCTTTCGGAATACCCTTAACAACTATTGGAACTGCTCTTTTCAGTCAAGCATGGAGCCAGCCATTCTGGACAAATCTTATTTTCATTATTTTAATCGGAGTTGCATTAGCATTAGTTATAGGCAAAGCAGTGAAGAAGTAGATGAAAAGATATTAAGAAGAAACATATTTAAAGAAAATGAGGATAAAAGAATAAAATGGTTATAGGTGGTATTTTAGAATCAGCAACTTTCTTTGGTGGAGGGTTTGGAGGTATTCTTAGTAGTTTAGAGGGGGCTGGATTTTTCAGTTATGCACTTCCATTCTTACTTATATTTGCATTAGTTTTTGGAGTTCTTTCAAGAATGGGCTTGTTTAAGGAGAATAAAGCAGTTACTGCTATAATCGCTCTGGCTGTTGGATTAATGTCTCTTCAGTTCAATCTTGTTCCTGAATTTTTTGCTAAAATTTTCCCAAGTTTTAGTATTGGTTTGGTGATTCTCCTGGTTTTTTTAATCTTAATTGGATTATTTACAGACCCACAAAAACCCTGGATTATGTATTCTCTTCTTGGAATCTCAGCAGTTATTGCGGTTATTGTAATTGTCTCTAGTTCTGGAATTCAAGTAGGAGAATGGATACAAAATAATTTAGGAGATTCTGCAGGAGTAATAATTGTTATAGCAATCGTCGGTGTTGTTGTTGCAGCGCTTATTGGTTCTGGAAAAAAGAAATTCGGAGAAAAGGGAACCCCTTCAGCTTATAATCCTTATTTATTAAGAATTCCTACTGATTAAAATTCTTCTGATAATAATTTTGTCTCAATTATTGATAGAACACAAGATTAATCTGCTTAGGAAAAAGAGGTGATAAAATTCTATTTCTTCTTTCGAGAAGCCTTTTCACTCTTTTCTTCATGCTCTTCTGAAGAACGGGATTTTCTTTCAGCTAGGTCTACAACAGAACCCAGAGCTTTTCCGAATGAATCCTGCATCATCGACATCTCTTTTTTTATGCTTTCTATATTGCTCCCATAAGAGCCAATTTTTTCTAGAATAGCTGATTGGAGCTTGTCGATTATTGCTTCAACCCTTTTTAGTCTTTCATCCATGTGATCTAATCTCGCTTTTGTAATGGCCTTGAATTCTTCGTTAGAATCAACTTTCTTAACTATCTCGGAAATTTTTTCTTCAAAGACCTGTGAGGAAACCTCGACAATCGTATCAGTGTTATTTTGCTGAGGATAATATTCCTGTTGTTCATAGCCTTGCTGCTGATAATCCTGCGGAGGATAATATGCCTGCTGTGGCTGAGGGGTATAGACTTGGTTTTGCGGAGCATTTTGAGGATATGAACCATAATCCTGATTTTCATATTGCTCTTCTCCATTTGGCGAAGGTGCCTGCATGTTTTCTCCCATTATATCTGAAACTGCACTTTTTATCTGTGCATGATTCAAAGCATCATTTATATCCTTTGGAGAAACGCCCTGATTTCTTAATGCTGAAATAATTTCTTCATCAGACTTATTCTCCCTTCGCATTTGCGTAACCTGCTCCAAAGCACCCATTATTATCTTTTACCTCCAAAAGGCTGAAACATCCTTACTTCTTTTGCCAGTATATCTACATCATCCTTTCTTGCAAGTTTTTGGAATTCTTCAGATGTTGTTTCGAGAAATGAAGCCAATCTTTCCATATTGCTTTTTATTAATTCTGTATCTTTTTTTATTTCAAGAATTTCACGCATATTTTTCTCTCTTATCTCGATAAGATTTCTTCCTATCAATAAAATCTGATTTTTTAAAATCCTCTGTTTTTCCTCCAAATCCCTAAGCCTGAAACCCATATCAGAGCCATAACCTTGGTAATTTGGTTGTTCACCTGTCATTAAAAAAAGAAGATTGAAGAGTTTAAAATTGTTTTGATACTAGAAACGATATCGCCTCTTTTTCCTAAAATATTCTTGCTTTAATCTCCCATAACTAAACAAGACAAAAATATACAAAAAATTTTAAATGAAAGGAAACTGATTGTTATATGCAATTTAGAGAGGGAGCTGCGCTTTATTCATATGAAACGCAGAGAGAAGGCGGTGAAGATATTCTGTACCTGAATTACCTTGGGGCTCCGTTTGTTCCCAGCATTCCCGATTCCCCAGAGGTTCTGGAGAGAACTATTGATGCATTAATTGAAAATCCAAATGTTTCCAGAATTGTTTTTGTACAGCAGAAAAATTACAATTATGATTTTAAGGAAACAAATATCCTGCTTGAAATTGCGCAGTTATATGTGTATCTTATAAGGCAGGAAAGAATTTTATCCAAAGACAAATTAGTAACTGGCAATGACCAGTTTTTCAGCCAGAGATATAATGAACTCTTTTCAGTTTTATACCTGCTGAAAAGAGATCCAATTCTGGCTTATGTGAATTTAAGAAACAATCTTGTCGAAGCCAGAGTTTTATTTGAAAAACTTGATCCCTCTTCCAGAACAGACCAGGGAGGTTACGTAAGGCTTCTCGAGAAGATTTTCAATCTTATTCAAAATACAAAGCTGATTCAGGGGGTTTTAAATTTCATGAAAGATTATCAAAGAGAAGACCGAGAAATATATCACCAGATCTTTGACCCCGATGTTATCCCTAATTTCACATTTACAAGATTGGTTTCATCTATTCCAGAAGATGCAGAAATTATTAATCAATATAAAATATCGGGCGATGAATATGACGAATCTATAGTCACAATCTTAAGAAAAAGCAATGAGTCCAAATTTATGTATCATATTGTTCCACCGGAAAACTCTTTAGATGAAGAGCACAACATGCTTCTTAATCTTGCAAGAAATGTACTTATAGAACACCAGCCCAAAGCAGAAGAATTTACAGACACTGCAAGAACAAGAAATGTCTTTTTTAATATCTCAAAAGATTTGTTGCAGGACTTGGCACAAACAAAAGGAATTAACATTAATTATGGTGATTTGAATAAACTGGCAAAAATTCTTGTCAGGCACACAATCGGGTTTGGATTGCTCGAAGTTTTGTTACAAGACAAGAATATACAGGATATTGTTCTTAATGCCCCTATTCCAATGACGAATATTTTTTTGAGGCATCAGGAATATGATGAATGTTATACAAATATTCTTCCAAGCCAAGAAGACGTTGATTCCTGGGCTGCAAAATTCAGGGTGATTTCAGGTAGACCTCTTGATGAAGCAAATCCAGTTTTAGATACTCAGCTGGAAATAGACAATATGAGAGCAAGAATTGCAATAATTCAACAACCCCTTTCTCCTAATGGATTGGCTTATGCAATAAGAAGGCACAGAGAAGAGCCCTGGACACTTTCATTATTTATTAAAAACAGAATGATTAATCCTTTTGCAGCAGGATTATTCAGTTTTTTGGTTGATGGAGCGAGGACAATGCTTATTGCAGGAACAAGAAGCTCTGGAAAAACTTCGTTACTAGGAAGTTTAATGCTGGAAATCATGCCAAACGTTAGGGTAATAGTCATTGAAGATTCTCTAGAATTACCTCTTGAAGCATTGAGAAAACTTAATTATGATATCCTTCAAATGAAAGTTAGAAGCGCTTTATTGAAAACAACTAATGAAGTTTCTGCTGATGATGGGATAAGAACGAGCCTGAGATTGGGAGATTCTAGTCTAATTGTTGGCGAAGTTAGAAGCGTTGAGGCAAAAGCATTATATGAAGCAATGAGAGTTGGCGCTCTTGCAAATACTGTTGCTGGAACAATTCATGGTGCTTCACCTTATGCTGTTTTTGACAGAGTTGTAAATGATCTGGAAGTTCCTGCTACCAGCTTCAAGGCAACAGATATAATTGCTGTTGCAAATCCGATAAAGTCTCCTGATGGTTTGCATTCTTGGAAAAGGCTGATTCAGCTTTCAGAAGTTAGAAAGCACTGGAAAAAAGATCCTCTTGAAGAAAATGGATTTTCTGATTTGCTAAAATATAATGTAGAAAAAGATGAAGTTGAACCCAGCGAAGATTTGATTAATGGAGATAGTGAAATTATAAAATCAGTTGCAGAAAATGTCAAAGGATGGGCAGGAAACTGGGATGCTGTTTATGATAATATTCTGCTGAGAGCAAAGATAAAGGAAGAAATTGTAAATGCAGCTGAAAAGACCGGAAGAAATGAGATTTTGGAGGCTAGTTTCAATGTTAATGCAAACCATGAATTCCATAAAATTTCCAATGATGTGCGAGAAGAAGTTGGTTTGCCTCTTTCAAGCAGGGTTTTCCCGGAGTGGCAGAAATGGCTTAATATGGAAATAAGGAAAAAAATCATTTAGGAAAATATTTAAATTGTTTGTGACTGGACAAATTATGGCCGGAATTGATTATAATCCAAGCAGACTGGTTGGCGCTTTTGTAATAATAATCTTGGCGGGAGCATTGCTTTCAATCTCAATGAACCTGACTGGAAATGTCATTGGCGGTTCTTCTGATAATAATAATTGGATTAGCATTGGATTATTTTTGTTAGGATGCTTGTTAACTTTTATTTTCTTTAAATTAAGGGATAAGAAAGTGAAAAAGCAAGAGTTAATAACTAGGAATTCTAGACGCAAAACCAAAAAGAAAAAGAAGTGAAAGTTTATTAATTATTTTTTCTTGGCAATATAATAAAGAGTGATACTATGCCTTATCCATCACAACCTCCAATAGGTTATCCTAATATTCCCCCTAAACGTCCTGATATAAATGATATTATGAAGAAATACGGGACGAAAATTGAAGGTCAGATTAATACAACAAACTTCGGGGGGAGCAATTACAGCCAAGCTTACTCTACATTCAAGGAAGAAATGGCTCCTGCATGGTCAAGGTATGAAAAATGGTGCCACAGCCTTGGAAATATAATAAAACTGAAGATTGCAAAAAAAGATGAGCTTAAGGTAAGGAAGCAATTGGAAATTGCTCATCTTGATATTGAGCCCTGGCAATCGGTCACACTAAGTGCAATAAGCTTTTTCATTATTTTCCTCTTAGGTATTTTTATCTCTGTTTCTGTTTATTTATTTACAGGAGAGATTCCTGTTTTATTTTTTATCATGATAATAGTTTTTTCCCTGTTCTTATTCACTTTTATCAATGGATATCCGGAAAGATTTGCGAATCAATGGAGACTAAAAGCATCTTCCCAAATGGTGCCGGCTATTTTATACATAGTTGTTTACATGAGACATACTTCAAATCTGGAAAAAGCGATTTCATTTGCTGCAGAACATTTACAATATCCTCTTGCATTGGATTTCAAGAGAATTTTTTATGAAGTTGAAATAGGAAAATTTTCAACAATAAAAGAAAGCCTGGATCATTATCTTGAAGTCTGGAGAGATTACTCCTCAGAATTTATAGAATCTTTCCACCTGATTGAAAGCAGTTTGTTTGAGCCGGAGGATAACAGCAGAATTGCAACACTTGAGAAAGCATTGCAGGTAATCCTTGATGGTGTTTATGATAAGATGCTGAGATTTGTCCATGATGTAAGAAGCCCAATTCAAAGCACATACATGCTGGGAACTACTTTGCCTGTTCTTGGCTTGGCTTTGCTTCCTCTAGCTTCCTTAATGATGGCAGGATACTTGAAAGCGAGTCATGTTTTTCTTCTTTACAATTTGATTATCCCTTTTCTGGCATTTTTCTTAATGAATAAATATATGCTGATGAGGCCTGGCGGGCATGGAGAAACTACACTGCTTGAAAGAAATCCACTTTATCACGAATATAAAAGCAGGGAGCCTTATCTTAAAGCATTTTTAATTTGTTTCCCTTTATTTTTGCTTGGTCTCTTGCCATTAATCTGGGGATTTACTTCTTTACCACAAATATTAGGAGTTCCAATACCGGCAGGCGGTACTACTCCTGATATAACTTTTGCTCAATTAGGATTAGGCATTCTGGGAAATGCGAATTTCTTTGGATTTATCCAGACGGGAACAGGAGTTAAAGGGCCCTTTGGTGCAGGAGCATTGATATTAAGCATGTTCATCCCCCTCGGATTTGCAATGTTTTTCTCAATTGCATACAAAGGAAAAACAAAAAACCTGATTAAGGCGAGAGAAAATACCAGAGAACTAGAGGCAGAATTTAATAATTCATTATTCCAATTGGGAAACCGATTAGGGAATGGCACGCCTCCCGAGCTAGTATTTGGACGGGTTGCTGAGTCAACTACTGGATTGAAAACCTCTGAATTTTTCAAGAGAGTTAATTATAATATACAACAGGGCGGAATGAGTGTTGAAGGAGCTATCTTTGACAGGAGGCGGGGAGCAATTAATCTTTATCCTTCTGATTTAATCGCAACATCAATGAGAATTCTTGTTGAAGCTGCAAAGAAGGGCTTGAAAATTGCTGCAGTTAGTTTGATGTCTATTTCTGAATATGTCAAAAACATACAAAAAATCAGCGAAAGATTGAAAGATTTGCTGGCAGAAATAATTTCAGACATGAAGAGCAATATGACTTTCCTTGCGCCTCTTCTTGCAGGTGTTGTTGTGGGGCTTGCTGCAATGATAACTACTATACTGAATAAATTGAATATAGCTCAGCTTCAAGGTGGTGCTACAACCGGATTAGGAAATTTGGGAGACATTCTTTCATTATTTAACATGACTAACATGATTCCTCCTTACTATCTCCAAATTGCGATAGGAATTTATCTTGTACAAATTACTTTTATTTTAACAGGAACCCTGACAACAATTAATTCAGGAGAAGACAAGTTGGAAAAAGCAAACAGCACTGCAAAGAACCTCAAAACGGGGATAACCCTTTACTTTATTGTTTCATTATTATCCACGCTAGCCCTATTCATATTAGCATCAGTTGTATTGGGGAATATAGGCGGATAATAATTGTTAAGGATAAATTTATATATAATTAATTTCTAACTAATTATATGATGAAGAGTGTGATTGGATTATTTATTCTTGGTTTTGTGGTTTTCTCATTGCTGGTTTTTACAGTACAAGGTTCTAGTACTTGTACAAAAACATCTGGCGATTATTTTGTTCAGGGCACTTGCACAGATTCTAATGGTACCCATTCAGATTATTGTGATGGTGCTACAGTAAAAGAATATTACTGCGCTGGTAGCTGGAATGGTTCTGCATGGAGTAATTATCACTGCGAGATGGGAGGATATGTTTGTCCAAATGGATGCGCAAATGGAGCGTGCATAGGCACTTCTCCCAATCAAAATGGAGGGAACACCAGTGGGACCAATACTAGTGGAACAAATACTTCTGGGACAAATACAAGTGCAACAGGAAATGTAACAAATGGTTGTAATTGTCCTCCAGGATTAACCTGTAATTGTGCTGCACCAACTTCAAATGGAACTGCAACTTGCAAGGATTCTGATGATGGAAATAACTCATATTCTTTTGGAATTGCTTATAATGGTTCAGGATATTATCCAGACTTCTGCCTCGTAGCCGGGGGCACATTTAGATATGTTGACGAATATTATTGTGATAATGGAAATGTAAAAGATAATGTGGTAGCATGTCCTAATGGTTGCAGATTGGGAGCATGTATCTCTGGAACAAATACAAATATAACAAATCAGACAGATAATATAAATATTACTGAGAATTTTTGCGCAGATTCAGATAACAGCCCAAATTATTATACCCCCTCTTCGCCCAATTTTTCTATAGGTGGAAAGGATAAATATACTAAGGGGACTTTAAATTGGAAAGGAAATGGAACAGGCATTGTTACAGATAATGACCGATGTGAGAACATAAATAATAATTCTCTTTTAGATTCCTGTCAAAATAGTGATTCTATTCGATGCGGAGTACTGGAATACTATTGCCATTTAGGCGAAGGGGCAGCAGCTTTTCTAGACTGCCTTGGGGGTTGCAATGATGGAGCATGTATTGGAGAATTAGTAACTCCTTCAAATGAAACAGGTCCAATTGAAATCCCCTCCAATACAACAGCATATTTCTGTTCGGGTTGTTTACAAGACAATAAATGCTATCCTCTTGGATACAGAAAAGCGGGTGATTATTGTACGGATAGCTGGCAATTTGTTAATCAAACAGAATCGGGTTCCTGCTCAAATAACTTTGAATGCTCTTCAAATCTTTGTGTTAATGATTCATGTGTCGGCAGAAGTTTAATCCAAAAAATTCTAGACTGGTTTAAATCCTTATTCGGTAGATAAGAATTTATCACCTCTTTTTATTTGAAAGCAACTTTTATTAATGCCGAATGAATATTATTTAAATGGGAAAGAGAGGAAAAAATCATAGCGGAATTGTATCTGAATTTCTTCCGTGGCTTTTGATTGCAATTGCTGTTCTTGTCATATTGATGATTACAATTTTCATCCTTAAGGGGCAGGGAGTTTCTTTAATAGACAAAATTAGGGGAATAGTGGGAGGATAATGATTAAAATGGCTGCTGGAAATCGTAGAAACCTGCAGGAGGTTTCATATGTCTGAATTAACAATTGAGCAGTTGATTAAGATTATTTTAGGAGTTTTAGTCTTTGTTGCAGTTGTAATTGCATTATACTTCTTTTTCAAAAATCAGGTTATAGATTTTTTCAAGGGATTTGGAGGAAATGCTACTCAGGCTTTTTTGGCAATGATTTAATATGAACAAGAAAGGATTTTTATTAGGAGAAGAAACGATAAAATTAATTCTTTCAGTCATAGCTATTATATTCCTTGTTATGTTCATAGTTTACTTATACAATAATTTTTCACAGAATAAAGAACTCGAACAGGCTAAGAGTTCACTGACTCATTTGATTACTGAGATAGCGGCAGGGAGCGCGGAAGTCCAGATTTATAATCCAAAAGACTGGGGAGTTGCCTCTTTTTCTTCCAAAGAAAATTTTCCTAAGCCTTGTTTGACTGCAGGATGGAGCAGTTGCATTTGTATATGCAAAATTATCGGTACAAGCGTACATACAACAAAATTATCCTGTTTGGCAACAAATAGCGAGATTACCTGCCAAAATAATGATTTTGCTATTAATCCTGTTGAAGGGATACTTATTTCTAACCCCCCAATAATTCTATCAATTGACCTGCAAAATAAATTAATTCAAACGAAGAGCTGAAATGGAATTAGAAAGTTTGATAAAATATTTAATATGGGTTGGATTTTTTGTGTTAGCTCTTGTGGGGCTTTATTTCATGCTTAGAAAATTCGGGGTAATATGAAAGAAAAAAAAGGGGAAATAACCACGGCACAGATTGTCACAATCATAATCTTAATTGTAAGCTTTATTGTAATATTATACTTCTTTTTCAGATTAAATCTGGGAGCTACTACAAACAGCGAAATTTGCCATAATTCTGTTGTTTTGCAAGCAAAGAGCGCAAAATTAGTTGGAGCGCTGCAGTGCAAGACAGATTATGTTTGCATTTCCGGAGGAGGGACTTGTGAGAATCTAAATCCCACTATAACTCTCAAAGTTGACTCAACAAAGAAGAATGAGACTATGAAGGCACTTGCAGACCAAATGGCAAATTGCTGGTGGATGTTTGGAGAAGGAAAATTGGACTATCTAGAATTGAGCGCAGTGCAAGGAACAGTAACCGGCGGACGAGGATGTGCGGTTTGTTCTGTAGTTGGTTTTGACAACAAAATTAATTCAATTAGCTATGGGGATTTTATAGACTATCTGGCAAAGACCAAAAAAGATGATACCCAAACTTATCTGCAATATTTATATGGAGCCTCTAACTTGCAAGAGTTAAACCCTTCTGGAGCAGAGCCCCCTTACGCTTCCTGGACGATATCTAATGCAGACACATTTTCAATTATAACTGGTGAAAGCAAGGGGGCATTTAATTTTTGGGGCAGAGGGGATTTTCTTCCTCCTATCTTACTTAAAACTTCGGATGTTTCAAAAGAACTTACTGAATGCGGCGGGAATTTCTTTACGCAAACATAGTCCTAAGATTTATTAATATCTTCAGACAATAAGAGATTATGAACAATAAGAAGGGGGAAAACAAGAAATTTTCTCCATGCAATTTTTATCCGAAAAATCGCAGGGGGGCAACGCTTCTTGTAGAAAATATTATTTTCATAATTCTCAATTTGGTTTTTATTGCAATTTTGATCTTTTTTCTTATATCTAAATCCGGAGGTGCTGCTGTTCTCGAAGAAAAATATGCAAAAGAAATAGCTTTGGTTTTGGATTCTGCAAAACCCGGTATGATGATAACTTTAGGAGTGGGGGATGCAATAAAAGCCGGCAAAAGCGGGTTGGGAGAGAATAATATAGATAATATAATAAGCATAAACAAAAATGTTGTTACAGTAAAATTGAGAGAGAAGGGGGAATATTCTTATTCTTTTTTTAACAATATAAGTATTACAAAGAATTATTTGAATAAAGATACTGGGGAATATGTAATATTTACAGGTGATTACAATGGGTAGAACCCATGCTTCAGCAAGAGGCTTTGCAAAGTCCTTTCAGGACAAGGTTCCACACCTCCTGATAAAAAATAAGCGAGGAGCAGATAAATTTCTTTCCATATTCTGGTTCCTGATTTTGTTCCTTGTAGCAGGGGCGATTGTTTACATGGCTTTTTTGTTTTACGGCTCCCCATTTAATATAAGAAATACAGAAGGGCAGATTTTAGGAGACAAGATTGCAGACTGCATTACAAGCAAAGGGTATCTTAATGATGCTGTATTCAGTCCAGAATTTAAAAATAACTTTTTGGACGCCTGTCATATTAATCTTAACACAGAAGATTTTTCTGATTGGAAAAATAATGCCCAATATTATGTAGGCGTGGAAGTTTACAAGTTTGATGAGACTATCCCACGATTAACAGGAGACGAATTACTGGGCCTTTCTGCGGGAGATATAAATCTTAAAACTGCATGGGAATTGACAATTCCTAAAACTAACATATTCTCCTATAAAAGAAATATAGACACAGTTGTTATCCATGCAACAGAAGGGGGAACAGCTTTAAGTGCTAGCCAAGAAATATCCATCCAGGGATTAAGCATACATTATATGATTAATAGGAATGGTGGCCTTATATCTGCAGAGAATGCAAATTCTTTTGTTCCATCTCAATATGTTAATGCATTCAAACCTGAAAGTGAAATTGCCCAGCAGGCAGGATGCATTGATACAAGAAATAATAATATGCTTATACCGGCCTGTTCTCAAAGCTGTGTTGCTGATGGCTTACTGGCTACAAGCTGTCAAGTTTTGAGTAATCCTCCTCAGAGTTCATATTGCTGTATAAATACATTCAATCCCAGATCCATAGGAATAGAATTAGTCAACTTAGGATCCTTATGCACTACTAATCAAAATAGCAAATATTGCCAAGGTTCAATAGATGTTAATGGAGAAAAATGGGAGACTTATTCTGAAGCACAGATAAATGCGCTTGCTAACCTTGTTTCAGATATTTCATCAAGATATGGACTTCCTCTTGACAGAGAGCATATAATTGGGCATTATCAAATCGCAACCCACAAGACAGATCCAGGCCCCGCATTCCCCTGGGATGAATTTATGAGCAAATTAAGTTCTAAGCAAGGAGTTTCAACAGCCTCTTCCATTCTCGCTGGAGGGCAGCAGCAGAGAAGTTTTTATGCATTAGATTCTGGCGGAAACCAATATATTGTAAAAATTTTAACACTAGTCGGAAAAATAGGCAAAAATGAATAATAAACGTGCACAAGTTTCAGAAACAATGACATGGATAGTTGCAACAATAATCATAATCATAATGCTTCTTGTTTCTGTTTTTTTAGCTTCTCTTGTCGGCAAAAACAAAGCATTTCCCATACAAAATGATTTTGATTTATTTGAACACAAATCTTTTATGGCTTATCTTATGACAAAGGACACTAATGGACAGACAATTTATGATGAAATAAAAAATGATGGAGATTTGAATGATTTTAATGGAAATTTTGCAAATAAAATTTTTGTTGGGTTATACAGCGGATTTTATAACCAAGCAATTTTTTTGGGAATAAACCAGAATACATTAATTGCTCCAATGCAGAATAATAAATATTTCACAATCCCTCCTGGGGAGACTCCTTCTTCATTATTAAGATCTTCAGATGACAGAAACATAGTAGTAAAAGATGCAATTCCCTTAAATGAAAATAAATTACTTCAAATGATTTTATGGCATACAAATTAAATAAAAAAGGTGACATTTCAATAACAATCCTTGTAATGGGGGTCTTTGCAGTTTGCACTCTTGCGATTCTCAGCTTTATTTTTTACATTACTATAAATCAGGGAAGTTTTGCAAATACAGAGACCTTTGAAAATTTATATTCCCAAGTGGAAAATTTTTATTTTTATTTTAATTCAGGATTATCTGTTGAAGAGTCTGCCCAAAAAATCGGGGCACAGATAGATGGCAATAAGCTGATTCTTAATGCACAGCAAAATGAATCTGGAATATTTGCCTCAACTAAGGCTCTTTTATCTGTGCAATATATAGTTGATTTGAGCAAATAATAAGAAAGTTTATAAATAAATTAATCGTGATTAAGAAATGGATAAAAGAGGACAAGGTATGAGCATAAGCACTATAATTCTGCTTATTTTGGGCGTTGTAATTCTTGTTGTGCTTGTTCTTGGTTTCTCTGTCGGCTGGAAC
>Ga0315273_10008675_pt1 | contig 12849 bp, 10 predicted proteins | sample YL17G02_0_MG_FD_205753 | JGI IMG/M metagenome (GOLD analysis project Ga0315273, IMG submission 205753) | Sediment microbial communities from Yellowstone Lake, YNP, Wyoming, USA - YL17G02_0 | ecosystem: Environmental > Aquatic > Freshwater > Lake > Sediment | place: USA: Wyoming | collected...
TAACGATATGGTCGCTCAGCTTGCTCAATCTCTGAAACCAGCGCTCGAGCAGCAACTCATCAAAGCAATTCAAAATATAGAAGAAAGGGACCGGATTTCTCCCTTCGCCTCTGCTTTTCTCTCACAAGTCAAACGGGAAGGCGATAAAGCCCAGGTAACGGTGAAAGCTTCAAAAAAAGATACCTACCAATGCACTATGGAAAAGACCCCCGACGGGTTTTGGAAAGTAGTTAGCATTGATGTTGATTTCTTTAAATTGTATAAGAAAGCGCGAAAGCACCACAAAGAATAGGGGAACAGCTCCGTAGCCCGGATGGAGCCCGCTGTCAGGCGGGGATGTCGTAAGTCATTTTTATGTCATTTCGAAGCGAAGCGAGAAATCTTGGTTTCAATAAATTCAGCACTTTAAGATTCCTCACGGAGCCTGTCCTGAGCCAGATTCTTCAGTCGCTACGCTCCTTCAGAATGACAGAGCGAAGGGTTCGGAATGACATTTTTTCTAATTGCGACAAAGTCTTCAGGCGGGGAAAATCCGGGACAATCCTATTCTCCAACCCCTTCTTCTCCCGGATAGTTTAGCTTTTAATCCCCTCTCGAGAGGGGTGTCACGCACGTGACGGGGTGTGTTCGTCTATCCATTGTTCAATTACTTTCAACACGCCCGCCATATTCCTTTTCACACCCACATCATTAAAACGCAAAAATTGTGTTCTTAATTCCTCGATTTTTTTCTGACGTCCTCTGTCGTTGCAACAGGCGTTTTCATTGTCATGGCTGCCGCCATCAATCTCAATTGCCATAGCTATCTCAGGACAAAAAAAATCAACTATATAATCCATGATCGGTTTCTGACGGTGAAAGTCTTTACCTTTCATTTTTCCGTTTTTTAATTCATTCCAGAGCAACACTTCAGACAACGTGCTGTTGTTGCGAAGCTCCCTCGCGCGCTCTTTGAGCGCCGGATTATAGGGATAGTTTTTTCGATGCCGCATACACACCCCTTAGTCCCCTCTCAAGAGGGGATTCAATAAGCCGCTCTTTGCATGGGTGATACCAAGTAAAAAATTTATTTTCAACAGTGCCCTGTTTTTTTAAGTTCCTTTCACCGTCTCAATCCCCTCTCGAGAGGGGTGTCACGCACGTGACGGGGTGTGTTTCCCTCATAATTCTCCCGGATTCCACTTCGTTGTATCCGGGCTACGTTGCTACATTGCTCTTGTTAGCGGTCTTTTATCTTTTTGGTATTTTTGATTTTAATATATTTGCCTTTTCTGGATGAATATAAACAGACGCAATAATACTTTCAGTTATATCCATGCATGTATTAATATCTTCAGTTGATGGCGAATATGCTCTGTGCATTGTAGCATGACCTGCTTCGAGAACCGTATAAAGAATGTCTTCTTGACTTAGAGATATGAGGCCTTGAGCTGCAAATGAATCAAGATTTTTTGAGAAAGAACCTTTATCACCAACTTTCTTAATCATTATATGCTCGATTAATGCTCGGATGCCCATTGTCGCAAGTCTTCGAGAGTTATTATATAAGCTGGCATATATTTCTTTCAATAAATCATACGAAATTTTCTTTTCATTATCAGTTATATCATTTAATTCATGAAGCCATTGAGGCTCCGGTCGCGATATCGCTGGAGGATAATAATAGTATGTAGGAAGGAGTTTACCTTGCTTATCAAGATTTCCACAAAAATATTCCGTGTGCCTTAAAATAATCGCATCACACCCACAACACTTTAGCATTTCATAAATATCAGTGCCATTAAGCACAACCTGTTGCTCTTCTATAACCTCTTCCCATGAAAAGTTTTCAGTATGTAAAATATCTTGATTAGTTTCTCTTTGGCACCTATTGCAATGTGCTTTAATCATATAGCTCTTTTTATCATTATATTACCGCTAACAATGATTATATTGATCCGTGTAAGGCGCTGTTGTTAAGAATTTTATAATTTTAGGGAGGCCCCACCTTCTCTGGTCATTTGATTCTCGCACAAGTCTTTTTGACCTCGTCATACTCCCACACTTCTACGTCATTTGGGATTAGATGTGAGTATGTTCGGACGTAGTACTCTCCAAGGGTTTCATTCCTTCTTGTGCTGAAATCCCGCAACACCACCAAAAGCTTTCGGTAACCCGACGGTGATGCGTGGAAGAAAAACATCGCCTCATTCCATACGGTAAGTTTAGCACTTGGAACATTGCCGCCTTCTGTCCACCTGTGGGCCTTGCACTCGACAAGAAGGTTCTCATCGCCGTTTCCGAGATCGAAGGAATGAGGCTTCTTCCCACTAATGCCGATGGAAACCGTAACACCTGAGGCCAAAGACAAACCTCGTCCCTCAAAATAGTCCTGCACTCTTTTCTCAAAATCACGCCCCACGTGAGCGTTACTTTCGGCACCTTTTCGCTGGAATGGCTTATCCATTTTTTTCCTACAGAGAACAATGATTATGTTGATCCATATAAGGCGCGGTTGTTAAGAATTTTATAATTTTATGGATGTCCCACGGCCTGCGGTTTCATCGGTATCGAAATCGCTATCGGGTTCGATTTTAAATTTCCCGGTTCCGGTTTCTATAAGCCGCTATCTTCCTTGACGCAGTAGCCCCTGCCGCCCAATCGACTGAGCATTGCGGCAATACGATCCAATTCAATCTTTCGTTCCCGGCTTTCCTCGCGGTCGAGAGCCTTTCCGACTACAAGAACATCCTGAATAGCCGCGCATTCTAATGCTGAACCGCGTGCGATCTCGAAGTACCGCCTTCGATCCGCTTTTGCTGTCTTGCCATTGCCTTCGGCAATATTCAACGGTATCGATTGGCTGGCGCGAAGCCACTGCTCCCGTGCCGCCCGATGAATTCCTGTCAGAATTTCCGCCTTTTCATAGACCCAGGCCACGTAATTTATAGCAAGGCGGTAAACATCCAGTTTCTCGTGTCCAAGTCCCATTTTTTTTCGATTGCGATTTCGATACCGATTTGGATTATCTCAACAATGATTATGGCTACGCGCTTTAAACTAAAAAAGGCCCTTTACCTTTTTAACTGGTAATATGGCCTTATTTTTTTGCGAAAAGCATTGACCCCCAATCCTCTTTAATTGAAACAACTTTTAAATTTTAATCAACTCATACTCTCTCTGGCCCAGCCCAAGTTCCTGGGCATAGTGGAGCTGGATCGTCCAATCAACCTCGGGAAACACGCCTCGGATTTTATCATCACCGGGGCTCAGACCAGATTTTAGTTTGGACAGGGAATTTCCTGGCTGTTTATTTACCAGGTCGGTTGAGGCTTGGTCGATGGCAACCGGATCAGTTGAGGCCACGATGCCCACATCGGGTATAATCGGTGCATCAGAAAAAGAACAGCAGTCACAATCTGGACTAACTTGGGTAATAAAGTTAATAAAGATTGCTTTCCCCTTTTTTTCCTTTAAAACCCCATAGGCATATTCAACCATCTTTTTCTGGAAGTTAGCCATATTTTTATCCCACTGGATATCGATCGCCTCTTGCTGACAGATAGTAAGACACTCCCCACAGCCTATGCAGCGTTTAGGATTGAGTGCCGTTTTTTTATTTTTAAGCGATATGGCGGAGCTTGGACACCACCTGACACAATCGCCGCAACCGATACAGAGGTTCAAATCAACTTTCGGACAAAGGTTGGAATGTTGGCTAAGTTTGCCTTCCTTGGTCGCACACCCCATGCCGATGTTTTTTATAGTTCCTCCAAAACCAGAAAGTTCGTGGCATTTATAATGAGCTACGCTTATGAGTGAATCTGCGTGAGCAATTTCCGCAGCAATACTTACTTCTTTATAAATCTGCTGATTAATCTTAACTCGAACGAACGTATTCCCGTAAATGCCATCCGCAATAATCAAAGGCGCTCCCACCGCGGAATAATCAAAGCCGTTTAAAATAGCTGTGGTAAGATGAGTTACTGCTTCACTTCGGGAACCTTTGTAAAGAGTAGTAGTATCGGTGAGAAAAGGAAGCCCCTTATACTCCTTGACTTTATCAACGACAACACGCAAAAAAAGGGGACGGATAAACGCAGTATTTCCTCGCTCCCCAAAATGGAGTTTGATCGCCACGGGCCGATGGGGCTTTATCCGGGATTTGATCTCCACCTTTTCTAACAGCTCTTCCAGTTTGTTAAAAAGGTTTCTTTTGGTTGTTGCCTTTAAGTCAGAAAAATAGACTTTGCTTTGCATGCTGTTATATCTGAAAGCTTTTTCTTTAGTTACTAGCTCTAATTCCACCCACTTTCCCAATTCCCTTAAGATAAAACTCAAACATAATTCTTGTCTCTTTATCTCTTCCCTCGGTCTCTGAGCGCATGCGGTAAGAAAGGATGGTGCCCCAGCATTGGGGGTGATAATCAATCCCGAAGAGATTCTCAAGTGTTTTTTGAGTGTGCAGGTCGTTGCGGTTTTGAAAGAACAGGCTTGTAGTTTGAGTGAGTACGAGCTGCACCCGAGAATCAAACTCTTCAATTCCCTGGGCTAAAAATTGGGTACCCGCTAACGTGTCTATTTTTCCTATCCCGCCATTTAAAAGCTCGATGCCCGCTAAATAGTTGGGTTGTGAAGCGTTAGATCCGGTATCTTCTGATCTTGTATAACGGTATTCAAGCTCAAGCGAATCTTTCCTCTGGTCGTTGAAATTTATTGACCCGTTCAAAGTGTCGAACTGCTGATCGTAAACATCATAGGCGAGATTAGATTTTAGACGCATCCACGAAAGTGGCTGACTTCTTAATTCCAAGAAAAAATCGGAAAAAGGATTATCCGAGGTAGTTAAGTCGTAATACTGCCCTAATCGGAGAAATAAAATTTCATTTATTGAGCTTATTCCACCCGATGAGGAGGATTTAGTCATTAGACGATTGGTGACTGCCAAAGCAATCCGGTTTTCTTCCGCAATATTGTCGAATTCATCGTACTGAGGTAAATCATTTTGGTTTCGGGCAGGGATATACGTGTAAATAAATTCTGGTTCAATGGTGTGCCGAAGTTTGTTTCCGGAACCCAGATCGTAAATTTTCATAAACTTGGTGGAAAGGTCAGAGACAACATGGAATAAACCCCGGCTATCATCCAGCCCTTTATCATCACTGGCATTGAAATATGAGGTCTGTAGAAATCCAGCCTCGGTCTGAAGAAACAAATTCTTCATCACGCTAAGGGGCAACATGATTCCGGGATCACATTCAAACCGATCTCCCTGTTTGGTGAGCATTGGCAAAGGATGCAAAGGATCCGAAACATCTTTTGCTTGCCCTTCCTCCCGGTAAAAATGAGCAAAATCGGAATTTAAAGAAAAATATAAAGGAGTATGCGGAACCATAAGCGGAATACCCGCTAACATGATCTGAGGGTAACGCTGGAGGGTGGTCTTATTACCCGTATAGGAGGAGGGATCATTTGGGAGATCGTCGGGTTCTAAAAGGGTATAGTTGTATTCCACATCTCCTACCAAGCTGAAATTTTCCCAATGTTTGGTAAGAAAAGCTGAAGATTGAGTCTGTTCTGCGCTATGGATGTTCGTTTGGCTTGCGTAATCATGATAGAATTCCCGGTCGCTCACTATATCTAATTTTGCCCGAGCAAAAAATGTCGGATCAAAATCTTTCTTCCCCTCATAGACAATATTCCACCGGTTTTGCCCCCTATCTAAGAGGTCAGAATATTTTTCTTTTTGGTAGCTGTTTGACTCTTCAATGAAATATCCATAGAAACGCCCTCGGCTGGTTTCACTGGTAATGTAACGGTATTCCCCTCCCAACCCCACCCCTTTTTTAGTTGCTATATCTAAATTGAATGTGGCATCTGTATTGGGAGAAATTGCCCAGTAATAAGCATTGTCAAATGTTATTCCCTCAGTGCTTGAACTTCCGACTGAGGGCATTAAAAACCCGCTCTGCCTTTTTATCAACGCAGGATAAGCGATGTAAGGGAAATAAGCAACCGGAAAATCTTTAATCTTAAATGTGGCGTGCTTTGCTTTAGCCAGACCTTCCAGAGTAATGTCCACCTTTTTACACTTGAACTTCCATGCGGGCTTCTTGCCATCGCACGTAGTGATTTCACCGTCGGTGATCCGATATTGCTTTTCACCGAGCTTTTCAATGTTGCTCCCGTTAAGGTATACATTATCTTTCTGGTAAAAAATCTTTCCTTCTTTTGCGAAGCCTTCCTTGGTCCCCATATTCATTTCGAGGTAATTACACGCCAGGTTATCTCCACCCTCTTCTTTATAAACCACATGACCATTGGCACGGGCTACCTGGGTCTTAGGGGTGTACTCAACATAATCTGCCTTTAAGGTCTGGTCAAGCTGTTTAATTACCACATTTCCTCGGGCGGTATAAACTCCGGTCTCATTATTATAGTTCATTGTATCAGCGACCAGCGTGACAGGTGTTTTCCCAGGCTCAAACTTCGGACGTGGCCGAGCTTTTGGGAGTTCTTTTTTGCGCGGCTGAAGGTAAGGTGAGCGATATTCTGCATTAGCCTCGGAGCTCACTATAAAGAAAAAAAATATTAACCCAATAGAAAGTAAAACTTTTCTCATATTAGATCTCAACCTTTGAGAAAAAAAGCTCACGAGCTTCTCCTATGGTAAATAACGAGCCAGTAACACAGATCAAATCATCTTTGTTTGCTAAGGATAGTGCTTTTTGTACTGCTTGCTTAACATCCTCAACAACCTCTCCGCTGTTATTTAAAAACCGTGCGGCTTTGAGAAGAAAAAAGGGAGAAGCAGCTCGATCTGTCTTGGGTTGGGTGAAGATAATGTGGTGTCCTAAAGCAACGATCCGTTTAAGGATGGGTTTTATTGATTTATCTTTCATGATCCCCATGACTAAGAAAAGCTTTCGATAGGAAAAAGTTTTCTTAAGCTCCCTTGTGAGCTTTTCTATTGCGGCTAAGTTGTGAGCGCCGTCTAATAAGATTTTTGGATTTTGATTAACTATCTCCAGACGGCCGGGCCATTTCATCTTCAATAATCCTTCCCTGATTGCGTTTTCCGTTACTTGATATCCCTGGTTTTTTAAAATTTCGGTTACTCCTACTGCTAACGCTGCATTGTGGGTTTGGTATTTGCCAAGGGTATTAATCTTAAGTTTTTTATAGCTGGTAAAAAGCCCCTGATAATCAAACGTCCCCCCGTTTTTTTCTAGAACACCAATATGCTTCCCCAGTCGGTATACTATACTCCCCCTTTGCTGACATTGGGAGCGAATTTTAGCAAAAATTTGAGGTTGTGTGATTGCGGTAAGCAGGACCCCATTTTTTTTTATAATACCAGCTTTTTCTCTGGCAATTTCTACCAGGGTTTTTCCCAGATACTGCTGATGCTCTTTAGAGATATTGGTAATTACAGAGACTAATGGGTTAAGAACATTCGTGGCATCTAACCTGCCTCCCATCCCAACTTCAACCACAGCTAAGTCAACTTTTTTTTTAAGAAAATAGAGAAATGCCAGGAGAGTAGTGAACTCAAAAAAAGTCATACAGGTAACCGACGTTGGGTCACCCTTGGTGCCATCCTTCTTCTCAACCGCATATTGTTTTGTTCTAATTAAGCGGGTTAAATTTATGACCTCGTCATGCGAAATTGGTTCTCCCTGTAACCTGATCCGTTCTGAAAAATCCAACAGATGTGGTGAGGTATATAGCCCGACCCGGTACCCCGCTTTTTGAAAAATTTTGGCAACAAATGCTGCCACCGATCCCTTGCCATTAGAGCCTGCGATGTGGATAGCTTTCAGGTTTTGATGGGGGTTCCCAAAAGCTTTAAGCATCCGGGCCATATTTTCCAAACCAAGTTTTATTCCAAATCTTTGTAAACCAAAGAGAAAATCAATAGTGTCTTTGTATGATTTAAAGCACAATGTGGATTACCAACATGTGTTTTCATTAAGCGTTATTAGGGAAATCATAATGGTTCAATATTCTTATGGATAGCCTAACAAGTCTACAAAATAATTTCAAACCTTTATTATTTTTTGTCTCTATGGTATGTATTTGACAATACTGAAAAATCAAATTAAATCAATGCGTAAGTAAATTTTATTATTAAGGTAAAAGAGAAAATAAATAGGGACGGATTATCTTTTTAAAAAAAAGAATTGAAATCAGTCTTGAACCCAGCTAATATTTTAGTTATATTCATAAAGTTTTAATGGCAGCCTGCAGGTGTTTGGATGCCCCAATCAATGAGGTAAAATAAACAAGGGAGAACAAAATTATGGTTAAGTCAGAATTGATTCAGAAATTATCGGAAAAAGGTAATATTAGTAAAACCTTGTCGGAGACGGTGGTAAACTTAATTTTTTCGAGCATGCTCCAGGAACTCAAAGGAGGAAAATCAATTGAAATAAGGGGTTTTGGAAGTTTTAGGGTGAGGAGTTATAAAGGATATACTGGCCGCAACCCTCGAACTGGTGAAAAAGTTGGAGTGATTTCCAAAAAACTTCCTTTTTTCAGGGTGGGAAAAGAGTTGAGAATTCGACTGAATAAATAATAAGACAATCTCCTTGCGGGGCTAATCCGAGTGATTAGCCCTCCTTTCTTTTATTCCTTCCTTTGGATACTTTCCTTTAATGTTTCGATATTGCTACCGAGTTGCAATATTGACATTAAATATTTTTGCTTAATTTTTATATAATTATAAATAAAGTTGCATTTTTAATACAATATTATTTTTTTAATATTTATTTTGCCGAAAAAATTTAATAAAAACAATATAATTTTTTAAAAAACATTGGCACGATTATCGCTTATTTTAAAAGTAAAGATTTAGTTAACTAAGTTGCTTAAGCTTTTAAAGATTTTTATTTCAACTTTTTTCCTCCTCTATCCTCCTCATAACGGCTGGTAAATTTTTACCAGCCGTTTTTTTTATCAATAAATTTTCTCCCCGATGACGCATTTCTTTAATTGGGTGCTTTGGTTGATGGAAATTATTTTTTTTAATCTCTGAAATAGATTTAAGAAAAAATGAAGAAGATTATGGAAAAATTTTTCTAACTATCATAGACTCAATTGAAACCGGACTTTTTTATTCACTGAGGGCACATCATGAAAAACCCATTGCTTGTACCAGAAATCAGAGAAATGCTCCTCTCGAACCAGATTGACGAGCTTCAGGATTTTTGTATTTCCACCGCCCCTTCAATTGTTGCGGATTTTTTGGGCGCACTTTATCCCCAAGAAATACAGAATATTTTGTTTAATCTTTCCTCAGAAATTCGTTCCTCCATCTTCTTTTGCTTTGATGAAGATGTAAAACTGCTTTTGATAGAGTTGTTCAAAGAAGACGAGCTCCTGGATGTTATCTCTTTTATGCCTGAAGAAGAAAGATTTGCCTTTCTTCAACAGTTGCCAAATGAAGCCAAAATTAAAATAAAAACTCTCTTGCAGCAGACCCAAAGAGAAGATTTTACAAGATTAGCTTCTCAGATCGAGGCTGCTACTGAATTTATAAAACACTCAGAATTTATTTACCAAGATTCATTAAAAATTGAAATTTACAAAACCATAGACAACAAACTGGAAAAAATTAATAAACTCGAAAGTGATTGCTGGATTAATGTAACCAACCCGGGAAAAGAAGAATTGGATTTTCTTGTTCAACGGTTTAATATACCCAATGATTTTTTGACCGCTTCTCTCGATATGGACGAAATATCAAGAAGTGAAGTTGAGAACGATATTACCCTGATCATATTAAAAACTCCTTTTTTTGATGAAACGAATCTTGATGTTTTGTATTTTACCGTCCCCATCGGAATCATATTGACTAACGATTTAATAATTACCATTTGTCCAAAGGAAAGCGCGGTAATTTTAGATTTTATTAAAAACAAGGTAAGGAATTTTTTTACTGCCAAAAGGAATAGATTCGTCTTGCAACTGTTTCTTCGGGCAACTTTGCTTTATCTTCAATACCTGAAGCAGATTAACAACGCAGCTGCAGTCATCCAAAAAAAGCTCGAACAATCATCAAAGAACAAGCAGCTCATCAAACTCTTAAATATTGAAAAGAGTCTGGTTTATTTCACCACTTCTTTAAAATCAAATGCTTTCATGTTAGAAAGGCTTCAGAAAATAGACATGCTGGAAATAAATTCTGAAAATCAGGATTTATTTGAAGACATAGCCATTGAAAGTAAGCAGGCCATTGAGATGGCAAATATTTACAGTGATATTCTGAGCGGAATGATGGATGCTTTCGCTTCCATCATCTCTAACAATTTAAACATTGTGATGAAAGTCTTAACCTCCATCGCTATAATCATCACCCTTCCCATTTTAATGTCGAGTTTATACGGGATGAATGTCAAACTACCCTTTCAGGATTCACCCCACGCCTTTTTATACGTTATCATTATTTCGGTTATCTTAGCTCTCATTGGCGTTGGTTTCTTTGCTAGGAAAAAATGGCTGGAGATGTAAAAGGAATATATTTTTTAAAACGCATTTTAACACCTGACGCACACAATCTTTAAAAAAATACTTTTAGCTGTACTTAACTTATAAAATAGAAATTGATGATAGGATAGTGCGGAAAACTTTTTGGATATAAAAAAGTTTTCGTGCTTATAAAAAGCAAAATCCCCGGCTAATGCAATAATTGCTTGCGTAAACAAAAAAACATGCTGTTATAATCCGTCAAAAATCAGGGAACGGACTTGGGATGGGTAGCGTTTTAAGGAGGTAGAACAATGGAGAAAAAGATCCTATGCCTTTTAATGCTGGCAATGTTTGTGTGGGGATGTGCGTGACCTTTTGCGAAAAAGTATGCCGGGTGCATGCCAGAAAAAAATTGCCAAAAAGTTTCTCAATTGCAAAAAACTTGACTCACAGAAATAATTACCTGTCATGATAAAAGATTTTTCTTTAGCTACTACTGCCGAGGGTGGTGGTAGCTGAGGGGCAGTATTATCACCTCATGACGTCCGATTACGCTACTCTTCAGTAATTTTTTTGATCGCATCAAAAGTTATTTGGGTAACCTGCGTAAGTTCAGACTCCGATATGCTCAGCGGAGGCATAAGCACAATGACATCTCCAAGAGGACGAATAACCAGGCCTTTTTTTCGTGCCTCCTTAATTACCCGAATACCGACTTTTTCCTCCACAGGATAGGATTCTTTGGTGCTTTGGTCTGATACCAGTTCAATACCCACCATAAAACCCTTCTGGCGAATCTCGCCCACGTGTTCCAGCTTCTCAAATTTTTGCAGCAGCTCAGTGAGTAAAACAATTTTATCCTGAAGTTTCTTTAAGGTCTTTTCTTTTTTAAAGACTGATAAATTAGCCAAAGCAGCGGCGCAGGAAACGGGATTACCCGTATAGGTATGGCCATGATAAAACGTTTTAAACTCCCAAAACTCACCCAGGAACGCTCTATAAACCTCATCAGTCGTTAACGTGGCAGCAAGGGGCAAATATCCCCCGGTGATCCCTTTCCCCACAGTCATAATATCTGGAGAGACATTTTCATGCTCGCACGCAAACATCCGGCCGGTGCGGCCAAAGCCAACGGCTACCTCATCAGCAATAAGAAGGATTTCATACTTGTTGCAAAGTTCTTTCACCTTTTTTAAATATCCGCGGGGAGCAATAATCATTCCGGCGGCGCCCTGCACCAAAGGCTCAATAATAAAAGCCGCTATTTCCTTGTGGCGTGACCGGATAACTTTTTCGAGTTTATCACCGCACTCAATCTTACAGGAAGTTCGTTTTTTGCCAAGAAAACATCGGTAACAATACGGCGCAGGAGCACAGATATGTTCAGTCAATAATGGGCGATAAATTTTATGCAATAAGTCAATCCCTCCTACGCCAACTGCCCCCAGGGTGTCACCATGGTAGGAGTTTTGGAGATAAAGGAATTTGGTCTTTTGCGGCCGGGGGTTTTTCCGCTGCTGCCAGTATTGAAAAGCGATTTTCAATCCAATCTCTACTGCCGCTGCTCCACATTCTGAATAAAAAACTTTGTTAAGGCCTGGAGGGGCTATTTTTACTAACTGTTGGGCGAGCTTAATCGCCGGAACATTGCTAATCCCCAACAAGGTAGAATGGGAGATTTTTTTCACTTGAGCAACGATAGCTGCATTTATATCCGGATGCTGGTGGCCATGCACCGTAACCCAGAGGGAGGAAACCCCATCGAGATATTTGTTCCCCTCTATGTCAATCACATAGTTGCCTTTTCCTTCAGCAATAATTAAGGGGTCTTCTTTTAGAAAGTCTTGCATTTGAGTAAAGGGATGCCAAAGATATTTTTTATCCACCTTCGAGAAGTGCAGAAAATTATTTCTCACCGGGAGGAATGGTTTTTTAATCTTTTTTTTCAATTCCTTCCTCATCGTTAAATAATTCCAAACTTCTTTCCTGCTTCTTCTAAGACCTGTAATCCAAAGTAAAGGTCATCCCACTCATGGGTTGCCATGACCGCAATCCTTATTCGCGAAAGCCCCTCAGGTACCGTGGGGGGCCTGACTCCATAAGCTAACACTCCTCGGGAAAATAAATATTGGAAAACCTCCATGGTCTTGACCGGGTCGCCGATAATAACCGGGATAATCTGAGCTTCACTCGAAAACGTATTAAACCCCAACCTATTTAATTCGTTTCTAAAAAAAACCACGCGCTCCCAGAGTGCTTTTCTTAGGTCCAAACCATTTTCAACGAGTTCTAATGCAGCGCAATTGACTGCCAGTACTGCCGGTGGAAGTCCAGTGGTATAAATCAGGCTTCGGCTTTTATTGATAAGAAAATCTATCAAATTTTTGCTTCCTGCTACGT
>Ga0315273_10008676_pt1 | contig 12849 bp, 2 predicted proteins | sample YL17G02_0_MG_FD_205753 | JGI IMG/M metagenome (GOLD analysis project Ga0315273, IMG submission 205753) | Sediment microbial communities from Yellowstone Lake, YNP, Wyoming, USA - YL17G02_0 | ecosystem: Environmental > Aquatic > Freshwater > Lake > Sediment | place: USA: Wyoming | collected...
CGTCCCCGACACCACCACAACGGGCCGGTCGGAATTCGTCAGCAACTTCATATCCTGCGTCGAGAAAACCTTCTCCGCCGCCCATCCCGTCAGGTACCCGTGCCCCAAGTACGTCACCAGCCTCACCCCGGCGTTGATCCCGCCCACGATCTTCGCCTTCGTCTTCGCCGTCCCCAGCGCCGAAATGTACGCCTTCTCCCACGTCAACCCCGCCGCGTAGAGCGCCTCGCCCACTGCGTCGGAATCCGCCATGAACGCCCCGTCGTCGTTGTCCGCCACAAGCAGCGCGTCGCCGCCCGCCCAGTAGCTCCCTCCGCCCTCGTACTCCATCGTCTTGCCCAAAACTACGTCAACGTCCGCAACCGTCCGCGCGGGAATCCTTCCCACCGCCACGTCCGGCGCGTCGCTATCATTCATGCATCCGAAACGGTTATCGTCGGCCGTCTCCCCGATCACGGGCAGCACCACAAGATACGTCGGCACGAGCTCCCCGCCCCGATCCGCCCCCTTCGTGTCGAACGTCGCGTCGCCCACAAGCAAGAGATACTTCGGCCGGATCGCCGCAACAAGCTTCTTCACAGCCTCCGGATCCAGAATCCCCCACCCGAACTCGTCGTAAGCATCCGCCACGTCCACAACCGCGCACGAGAGCCCCTCCGTCCGGCGATACTCCGCCATCCGCTCCGCCCCGGCCAGAAGAGTCTTGTGCGAAACCGTAAGATATTCCGCCCTGATCGAGAAGAGCGACTTCGCCGCGTATGCCTCGACCCTCGTCGGAGCGAGCTCCGACCCCGCGCAGGCCGCCGCGTACCGCCTCGCCCCGGACTCCTTCTTGAACGTGGCCTTGAAGGCGCCGCCCCCCCCATCGGCCTCCACCCTCACCCCGGCCACTGGGAACTCCCCGCCCTCATCGGTCACGTCCATCACGACGCAGGCGGCCACGGACAGCCCCCTCACTACCACAAGCCCGGGCGCCGGATCGTCTATCCCAAACTCCAGCTTCCCGCCGGAAAGGACCAGGTTCCTCTCGTACTCAATCTCAACCCAGTCCACAAGCCCGTACTCCAGCGCCGCACCTGTGTCCCCAGGACATACCAGCGCCACCGAGTTCGCCCCCTCCGTCAGCACCCCGGCCCCCACCGCGATCTCTCCGGTGTACCTGTGGTCCCCGTCCCACGTCGCCGAGCCGGCTCCGTACCCATTGACAAGCACCACAAGATGATGATCCGGCGCGACAGCATCGTAGCTCGTCAGCCCGATCACGCTGAAGCGGACCTTCCCGCCCGCCCCCGGCAGCATCCCCGTCACGGGCACGTTGAACGTCGCCCGCCCCCCCGCGTAGAACAATTGCGAGCTGAAGAAGCCGTCGCCCCTCTCCTCGTTGTGCGGGACGTTCCTATAATAAAGAGCATTATCCTCGACCCGCGATGTCGCCATGCAGCTCTCGAAGACCGTCGCACGCGCAGGACCGCGCGCCCCCATGGGATGAGCCTTGCCGCGACCCGGGACGAGCCAGTAGACGTTCTCGTCGGTGTAACGGCTCTCGATCGCCCGGGCGTAGAAAACCAGCCGCCCGCCGCTGACAACCGACCCCACCTCTTCGCCCCGATTGACGACTCTCCAGGGACCCATCCCTACCGCGGCCAGGTCCACACCGACGAGCCCCGCGCCCTTCGTGTACACCTTTACAGCGCCGTCGGGAGGAGCCCCGAGCGCCGCGCCGGCGCGAGACTTGACGATGGGCTTGGCCGCCGGATGCGGCTTCGCTATGGGCGCGACCAGGGATCTGTGCCCCTTCGAGTCGGCCGAGGACGCGGGCGCGCTTCCCAAACCTTCGGGCAGCTTCACCTGCTTGTTGATCCCAGGCGATTGGGCAACCGGCCCCGGCGCCCCAAGAGCGGCGACGAGTTTCTTCAATACGCCCCCGCCCTCGACGGCGATGGACCCGAGCTTGTGCCTCGTGACGTGCCCGCGGAAATCGACGTCGCGGACGATGTACTCCCAAACCCCCGCCCCGACGTGATCGGCGTACTCGTACTCGCTCGCCTCGGAGGACTCCCCAGCCCCGGGGACGACTCCGACCTGCGCCCAGGCATCGGCACTGGCCGCGCTGCGCCGCAGCACCGTGAACCCGGCGTTCCCGCTCTCGCCCAGAGTCGTCCACGAAACTTTCACTCCGCCGCCGGCCAGGAGCGCCAGATCCCCCCCGCCGAACATCGCCGCCGTCGGCGCCTCCCAGGATATACGCCCCGCCCCCGCCGCGCCGTCGTCAACGTCGTAATCCTCCGCGTCCCCATAGAGACCCGCGGTGTCGTACTTGCCGAACGTCACCGTCCCCGAGGCCCCCGCCCCGTCGAACCTCACCGCGTATGTCGGGGTGCTCGCGCCGAAGGAGAAGCCCCTCAGCGTCGTCGCCGGCCACGCCCCGGTCAGCCACAGGTACTGGTTGCCGGAAGCGGAGGAGAACTGGAGCTGGTCGAGGCTGTAGGCGCCCCCGGCGCCCGTGAGCTTCAGGCCGTTCGTATCGAGGTTTTGGATCTTGACGCGCACGAGCGTCCCGGCGGCTATCGTCGCCGCGTACGTCCCCGAGGAGGACTTCATCGTGATATACTGCCCTGCGGCCCAGCCCGTCCCCGAGGCCGTGAACGTCCCGGTCGAGTTGAGCGCAGCCCCGCTGCCGAATGTCAGGGTGACGCCAGGCGAGATCGTAAGGCTGCCGGAGTTCGTCAGCGTTCCCGCCACGGTGAAGCTGCCCCCGGCGGTGGCCACCCGGGCGCCGTTGTCGATTTCCAGGTTGTTGTAGGCGGCGCTGTAAACCGCCTGGGCCGCCGCGGCGTTATCGTACTCGACCGTGCCGGTGAAGGGAGTGAGCGTCCCCAGGCTGGTCACGTCCCCGCCCAGCTGCAGACGGCCGGCGCCGTTGAAGATGGTGCTCCCGGCGACGTTGTAGGCGCCGTTGGCGTCGAGCGTCCCGGTGCCGATCCGCGCCGTCCCGGCGCCGGAGACGGTCCCGGTCACCGTGACGGTGCGCGTGGCGACGCTGAAGATCCCGCTGGTGAGCACCAGGTTGCCGCCCACCGTGAAGTTGTTGGCAGCGGTGATCACCAGGGCGCCGGTGTCGATTTCCAGGTTGTTGTATGTCAGGGCCAGCACGTCGCGGCCCAGGGTGGTGGTGTCGGCGTACTCGACGGTCCCCGTGCTGGGCGTGAAGGTTCCCATGTTGGTGGCCGCGTTGCCAAACTGCAGGCGGCCGGCACCCGTGAAGGTGGTTTTCCCCCCGTTCATATTGTAGGTGCTGGTGGCGTCGGCGTTGAGCGTGCCTGCGCCGATCCGCACCGTGCCCGCTCCGGAGACCGTCGCGCTCACGGTCACCGTGCCGGTGCCGACGTCGAACGTGCCGCTGATCGTCAGGTCGTTGCTGACGGTGAAGCTGCCCACGGCGGTGGCTACCCAGGCGCCGTTGGCGATGTCCAGCTTATTGTAGGCGGCGCTGCAAACCGTCTGGTCCCCCGTGGTCTTGTCGTACCTGACCGTGCCGGTCGCCGGCGTCAGCGTCCCCAGGCTGGTCACCGCCGCCCCGCCGAGCTGCAGCCGCCCCCCGGCGGTGAAGGTCGTGCTCCGCCCGGTCAGGTCCACCGAGCCGTTGGCGTCCACCACGCTCGTCCCGGTGATGGTCAGCGTCCCGCCGATGTTCGCGGGCGTCAGGTCGTGGGCGATCGTCGCCGTCTGGCCGGTGCAGGCAATGTTGAGATTGTAGTAGTTGACGTTGGCCACGGTGCGGTCGGTCACGGTATCGTTATACCTCACCGTGCCGGTCCCGGCGGTGAAAGCGCCCAGGCTGGTCACCGCCCCGCCGAGCTCGATCTGGCCGGCGCCGCCGAAGGTCAGCGTCCGCCCGGTCAGGTCCACCGAGGCATTGACGTCCACGGTGCTCGTCCCGGTGATGATCAGCGCATTGCCGATGTTCGTCGGGGTTAGGTTGAAGCCGATGGTCGCCGTCCTGATACCGTCGTCGACCTCGAGGTTGTAGTAGCTGACGTTGGCCACGTTGCGGCTGGCCGCCACGGTATCGTTATATACCACCGTGCCGGTCCCGGCGGTGAAGGTCCCCAGGCTGGTGACCAGCCCGCCCAGCTCCAGGCGGCCGGCGCCGGTGAATGTGGTGGATCCGCTTATGTTGTAGGTGCCGTTGGCGTCGAGCGTGCCGTCGCCGATCCGCACCGTCCCGGCGCCTGAGATGGTCCCGTTCACAGTCAGCGTCGTCCCCGCGGGGATCGTCAGAATCGAGCCGCCGCCTATCGTGAGCGCGCCGCTCACCGTCGCGTCCTTGTTCACCGTCACGGTCGTGTTGTTGGAGAGCGTGAGAGTATTGAAGGTGGTCGAGACGGCTCCGCCTATCGCCTGCGAGGAGCCGTTCAGGGTGACAGTGCCGCCGCTGAGGGTCGCGGTCCCGCCGTTGTACGCCCAGTTGCCCGTCAGGTTCAAGGCTCCGGCGCTCATCGTGAGAGTCCCGGTCGAAGCGACGGTCACGTCGCCGGAGACCGTGAGCGCGTCGCCGACGGCGTTCAGAAGCATCGTGCCGCCGCTTCCGACCTCCACGCTCTTGCAGACCTCGCCCGCCCCGACGTCGCAGTTGTTCGTCGCGCTCGGGACGAAGACGTCGTCCCCGGCGAGCGGCTCGGCGCTCCCCGACCAGTTTGTACCCGTGCTCCAGGCGGCGCTCGAAGATCCGTCCCAGATCTTCTGGTCGTACCAGTTGACGCGGTTGCCGGCGTCGAGATCGTAGGATTCCCCGGCCTTCGCACCGATAGCGCCCACCATGTTTATGGTCTCGGAGGAGTTCGGTGCTTCCACGTTGTACAGGCAGTCGTTGTCGAAGCCGCAGCCCCTGAAGCTGTACGTCCCGGAAGTGATAAGCGCCCGCAAGTACGTCCCGGTGGCAAGGCCGTTCGTGAAGGCGAGCGAGTCTATGTCCACGATCGTCGCGCCGGCGTTTATGGTGAGGCCGTTGACGTTGGGATAGCTGAAGTTGAGGGCTTCTATCTCGATCCTGCCGTCGATCGTGAAGGCGTAGCGCGTGATCGAGTCCCACGTCACCGTCGGCGTCGTGCCCGTCGCCTTGAAGAGGCCGGGCGTGGCGCCGGCGTTCGCCGTGAAGGAGCTCCCCAGCCGCAGCACAGCGGAGCCGTCCAGGTTGACCTCGCCTCCGGCGTACACCGTCGCGGCGCCCGTCAGCTTGAGGTCGCCGCCGGCGAACATGTTTATCTTGCCGTAGACGCCGCAGGTCCCGGAGACGTTCATCGTCTGGCTCTGGAGCTGGAGTATCCCGCTCGTCACCACGAGGTTGTTTGTGACGTTGACGAGACCGCTCGTCGTAAGGGTCTTCGCGGATTTGTCGATCTCTAGATTGTAGAACGTCTCGGCGGGGACGCTCTGGTCGCTCGCCGTGGAGTAGAAGCATACCGTAGCGGTCCCGCGGTTGAACGTTCCTCCCTTTACCCATGAGCCGCCCACCTTCAACTTCGCGGATGCGCTCGACATCGTGAGCACACCGCCCGCGTTGATGTTCACGTTCCCGGAGACCGTAAGCGTCGTGTCCGCCGCCGACATCGTCAGGAGGCCGCCGCTCTGGATGACCATCGAGTCGCATGCGCCGCCAACGTTCAGGATGGGGTCGTTCGTCACGTTCGGTATTATCACCGCATCGCTCGACGTCGGGACGGTGCCCTTCGACCAGTTGTCCGGGTCCGACCAGAGGGTCGGGCCCACGAGATCGTCGCCCTGCCAGTAGTTGGCGTCGTCCCAGGTTATGTTGGCGTCGACGGGGCCGTCTTTGCCCTCGCCCGCGCCAGCGCCCACCGCGCTCACCATCGTTATCAGCACGCCGTTCGGCGCGACCACGTTCGCGGTGCAGTTGTTGTCGAAGTTGTACCCGACGAACGAGTAGCTCCCGGCGGCGTGCCCCACCCAGAGATAGCGCGCACCCACCGCGTCGCTCGAATAGACGACGTTGTCCAGGGACTGGATCGTAGCCGTCGACTGTATCGTCAGGCCGCTGCCGTTGGGGCGCGTTATCGCCAGGCCGCTCACGTTTATCGTGCCGTCGATGTTTATCCCGAAGTAACTGCCGCCGCCGCTCGACGCGAGCGTCCCGCCGGAGCTCGTGAATGTCCCGTCGACGTCGAGCGCGCCGCCGTTCCCGAACGTCAAGGTCGAGCTCCCCAGGGCAAGAGTCCCGGCAAGGACGTTCATCTGGTTCATCACCGTCGCGCCGGAGGGAAGGCTCGCCGTCGGGCCGTTCACGTCCACGTTATAATAAGTGAGGTTGGGGATCGCCTGGGCGCCCGCCCCGTTGAACTCCACCGTCCCCGTGTCCCGCGTGAACACGCCCGTGCTCGTCAGGCTCCCCTTTATCTTGATGCGCCCGGTCCCGAGGGCGAGCGTGCCGGAGTTCGTGACGTTCCCCTCCACCGTTATCGTGCGGTTGGAGAGACTGAGCGACCTCGTGGCGTTTATGACGAGATTGTTCTTGACGGTTACGTCCGAGGCGAGCGTCAGCGCGCCGTCTATCGTCAGATTGTAGTACGTGACGGCCGGGACGTTCGCCGTCCCCGTCAGGACGATCGTGGAGGTCCCGTAGTTGAACGCGGCCGGGGCGGCGCCCCAGTTCCCCGTCGTCGTCAGCGTCGTGCCGCTCCCGGCGTTTATGGTTCCGCTCGGGGTGAATGTGCCGCTCACGATGACGGAGTCGCCGTCGGTTATCGTCATGGCGCCGGAGACGGTGAGGTTGTCGAACGTCTCGGCACCGGCGCTGCCGCTGGTTTTGTCGAGAGTCGTCGTGCCGTTGAATACCACCGTCCCGCTCGCGGTGCCGCCGATGAGCGTGAACGTGCCGTTGTTTGTCCAACTGCCTCCGATGGTGATGGAGTCCTCGTTGTTCAGCACGAGCGTGCCGCCGCTCAGTATGCTCATGTACTCCCCGACGGTGAGGGTATTGCCGGACCCTATCACACTCAAAACTCCCCCGCTGGGGATGACGACCCCTTTGCAGGTCGCGCCGCCAATGTCGACCCGGCAGTTGTTCGCCTGGTTCAGTATTCTCAGGTAATCGGTTGCGGCGGGGATGGCGGCGTTGGGCGACCAGTTCCGCCGCTCGTTCCACTGGTCGGGCTGGGGAGCCTGCCCGCCGACCCACGTTTTCTCGTCGTACCAGTTGATGTGGTTCCCGCCATCCGACTCGTTGAGCGGGCCGTTCGTAGCCCCGCCCTTGGCACCGGATGTGCCGACCATGTTGACCGTAATGCCGCTCGCCGCCGGCACGTAGGCGTTGTACTGGCAGTTCGCGTCGAAGGAGCTGCCGGAGAGGAAGTAGGCCGTCGTGCCCGTGTCGAGTATGCGCTGATAGGCGGTCGACGCCAAAAGGCCGTTCGTGAAGCTGACGTTGTTGAGCGCGGTTATGGTTGCGCCGTCGCTTATCGTTAGGCCGCCGCTGCCCGGGTATTGGAAGTTCAACGCGCTGACGTCGATCCGGCCGTTGACCGTGAAGGAGTAGCGCGTCGAGTTGTACCACGTCACGGTGGGGGTCGAGCCCGAGGCGGAGAAGACGCCCCTCGACGCGCCGCTGTCCACGGTGAGCGAGGCTTGCAGGGCCAACGTCGAAGCGCCGGTCATGTTGAGCGTCCCGCCGGCCTTCACGGTCGCGGCCCCGACGCATCGCAGCGTCCCGCCGGAGACGATATTGAGAGTCCCGTACACGTCCGTTGTCCCAGAGACGGTGTGGGTGTAAGCGCCCGTATCGAAAGTGCCGTCCGTCACGCTCAGGCCGCCGTTGATCGTGAGGGCGCCGGCGGCCGTGGCGGTCTTGCCGTTGGGCTTGTCGATGGTGAGGTTGTAGAACGTCTCGCTCGGTATGGACTGGTTTATAGCCTGGCTGTGGAACACGGTGCCGTTGGTGGCGGTGAACGTCCCTCCGGCGCTCTTGGTCCACGTGCCGCCGCACTTGATCACGGTGCCGGCCGCGGACATAGTGACGGTGCCGCCCGTGTTTATGTTGAACTGTCCGCCCAGCTCGCGCCCGCGGATCTCCAGGGTCTTATTCGGCACGGACAGGGTGATGGAGGCGCCGTTCTCGATGGTTACGATGAAACAAGCGGTGTCCGTATCGAGGACGGGCTTGTTCGTCGTGTTCGGGATGACCACGACGGAATCGGCCGGGGGCGGCGTGCCCGTGTTCCAGTTCTCGCCCACCGACCAGAGGGTCGGATTCGTCGCATCGTCGCCCTGCCACGTCACGGGGTTCGTCCATGCGATATTCGCGTCGATGTCGCCGTCGTTCAGCTCGCCGTCCACCGTCCCGCCCTTGGCGCCGGAGGAGTTCACCATCGTGACGCTTATGCCGTTCGGGGCGACGACGTTATAGTCGCAGTTGGCGTCTATGTTGTGCCCGGTGAACGAGACCGCGCCGGAGCTGTGGCCGAAGTAGATGTAGCGGGCGGCGTCGCCGGCGTTCTGCCCGTTCGTGAACGTCACGTTGTCGAATCGCGCCAAAGCCACGGTGGAATTGATCGTAACGCCGTTGTCGTTGGGCCGATTCACCGTGAGGGACGAGACGTTGACGACGCCGTTCAGCGTTATGCCGTAGTAGCCGGCCGACGTCATCGTCCCGCCGGCGGCGCTTTTGAACTCGCCGTCTACAGTGATGGAAGTCCCGTTGGCGAACGTGAGCGTGTAGCTCGCGAGATCGAGCTTCCCGGCGCCGTTGACCGTGCAGGCGTTGTACACGGCCGAGCTATTGTTCCCCAGCGTGGCGGAGGAGCCCGTGATTTGCAGGTTATAATAGTTGACGCCCGCGACGGTCTGGGTCGTCCCGTTGTAGTTGAACGTGCCCGTGGTGCCGTAATTGTAGGTGCCGGACGTGAACGAGCCGGCGAGATTCACGACGCCCGTGCCGTTATTGAGCGTCGCCCCCGTGGTGGTGAGGTTGCCGAGAACGGTAAGAGTCCCGCTCCCCACGTTGAGCGCTCCGCCGCCGCTCACGGTGGCGCTGCCGCTGACGGTGAGGGTGTAGCCGTTGAGGTTCAGAGTCCCGGTGACGGAGAGATTGTTGGCGACGGTCACGTTGCTCTGGAGGGTGGCAGTGCCGCTGATGGTGAGGTTGTAGAAGCTGCCGGTCCCGGTGTTGCCCGAGCCGTCGGCGTCTATGCCGCACGCCCCCCCCGTGAATGCTACGGTGCCGGAGCTTCCGCCGCCGATATTGTAGTTGAACGTGCCGTTGTTGTCCCAGTTCCCTCCGCAGGAGAGCGTGCAGGTGCTCCCGTTGCCGACGCTGACGGAGGCGCCGCTCTCGACGGCGACGTTCCCGCTCACGGCGAGGTCGACGGCGTTCTGGATGACGCGAAGATCCATCCCGCTGCGGACGGTTATCGTTGAACAGGATTTGCTGGCTGTGTCGACGAGAACGTAAGTCTTGGCTGCGAGAGCCAGGTCGACCGTATCGCCCGCGGTGGGTCTCCCGGCATCAGACGGGTTCCAGTTGTTCTTCAGGCTCCAGCCATAGTCGCCTGGGTTCCCGCCTCCGACCCAGGTATATGTCGCCGCCATGGCGGACGAGGCGGATAGCAAAATTGCCCCTGCCACCATCAATCCCAGTTTTATTTTAAGGTCTCTGGACATCTGTATATTTCCCATAATATATTCGGCAAAGATCCTATTCTATCTGATATTATTATATCCATATTCCGTGCCAAGTCAAGAGAATTAATCTATCGGCGGTACTTGTTATCCGCCAAGGAGTTATGGCGATTTGCGAAGTGATTAAAGCTCCTTTGAAATTCGGAGACAGTTTCAAAAATGAACGCCAGGCCCGAGCAAAGTCGTTACGCCTTTCCAATACTATGGGTTACGACTTTGCGCCTATTGCGAGTAGAAGGATGAACCAGACAAAAAGAGGAGAAACCGTGCAGTCGATCCCCAGTGAGACCAGGCTCTTTTCGGGCTTACAGCTCCAGCGGCTGAGGTTTCTGCGCCTGGTTTCTGTGGTCGGGGCCGGCGTAGATCCGCAGCCTCTTGAGCATCTTACTGGCGAGCTTGTTCTTCGGGAGCATCCTCTTGACCGCCAGGCGGACGACCTCCGTCGGGCGAGTGGCGAGCATCACGCCCGCGGGGACCTGCTTGAAGCCGCCGGGATAGCTGGAGTGCCTGCGGTAGAGCTTGTCGGTCAGTTTCTTCCCCGTGAGCTTGACGTCCTTGGCGTTGATCAGGACGACGCCGTCGCCCGTCTCGACGTGGGGCGTGTAGTTCGGGCGATGCTTCCCCATGAGGAGCGTCGCGATCTTGACCGCCATGCGCCCGAGGATTTGTCCCTTGGCGTCGACTAGATGCCAGGTCGGCTTCACGGAGCCCTTCTTGGCCATGAACGTCGGCATTTTACACCTCTCGTCTGCTGGATCGCCACATCGGAGAAGGATAGTATATAGCTCTGAGGGCTCGTGTCAAACACTTTTCGCGGCGCTTTTCGGCGCTCCCCCGGCGTGGCATCAGAGCATGGAGTAGGGATCCACGTCCACGGCGACCTTGAGTCCCCTCTCGCCGGCGAGGGTGGCGCAGGAGCGCCGCAGGATCTCGCTCAGGGTCCGCGAGTCCGGGGCCCTCAGGAGGACGTGGAAGCGCTTCTTCCGGTCGATCGTGGCGATGGGTGCGGGGGCCGGTCCCATCACGCGCACCTCGGGGTCGTCGGCGGCCAGCGAGAGCGCCTCGGCGATCCTCCTGGCGAGCGTTTTGGCCTTCGTCGCGTCCGGGCCCGAGACGACGATCCTGGCGAGCCTGCCGAAGGGCGGGAATCCCCTCTCGCGGCGCAGCTCCATCTCCCGCTTCGCGAAGAGCGCGTAGTCGTGGGCGGCGGCCGCGCGTATGGCGTAGTGGCTCGGGTTCCACGTCTGGACCACGACCCTGCCCCCGGCCGGACCCCGCCCGGCGCGCCCGGCCACCTGGCTGATCAGGCAGAACGTCCTCTCCGCCGCGCGGAAGTCCGGGAGATTGAGCGCGGTGTCCGCCGAGACGATCCCGACGAGCGTGACGTTGGGGAAGTCGAGCCCCTTGGCGATCATCTGCGTCCCGACGAGGACGTCGAGGTCTCCATCGCGGAAGCGCCGGAGGATCTTCTCGTGGCTGCGGCGGCCGAGCGTCGTGTCGGCGTCCATGCGCCCGACCCGCGCCTCGGGGAAGAGCCTGGCGATCTCCCGCTCGACCTTCTCGGTCCCCGTCCCGATGTAGCGGATCCCTGCGCTTCCGCACTCGGGGCACGCGGATATCTCCGGCGTCTCGGCGCCGCAGTAGTGGCAGACCAGCGCCCGCCCGCCCATGTGGTGCGTGAGCGCGACGTCGCAGCGGCGGCACCTGGCGACGTAGCGGCACTTCGGGCATATGGCCGCGGTCGAATAGCCCCGGCGGTTGAGGAAGTAGATCGCCTGGCCGCCGGCCTCCAGGGCCGAGCGCGTCGCCGACTCCAGCCGCCTCGATATGACGCACTCGCTCTTCCTCTGGGCGATCTCGACGGCCATGTCGATTATCTCGACGGGCGGCAGAGCCCTCCCCCCTATCCTCTCGGGGAGCTCCAGGAGCCTGTACTTCCCGGACTGCGCGTTCGCGAAGGATTCGAGCGCCGGGGTCGCCGAGCCCAGCACGGCGACGGCGTTCTGGAGCTTGGCGCGGACCACCGCCGCGTCGCGGGCCTGGTAGCGCGGGGAGCTCTCCTGCTTGAAGCCGCTCTCGTGCTCCTCGTCGACCACTATGACGCCCAGGTCCGGCAGCGGCGCGAAGACGGCGCTCCTCGCCCCGATGACGACCTTCGCCTCGCCCCGCTTGATCCTGCGCCACTGCTCGGCCCTCTGGCCGCCGGTCAGGGCGCTGTGGAGCACCGCCACCGACGAGCCGAAGCGCTCCCTGAACCGCTCGATCGTCTGGGGGGTCAGGGATATCTCCGGCACGAGCACGATCGCCGAGCGGCCGCGCGAGAGCGCCCCCTCGATCGCGCGCAGGTACACCTCCGTCTTGCCGCTGCCCGTGACCCCGTGCAAGAGATGCGCCCCGAAGCGCCCGGCGGCCACGTCCTGCGCTATGGCGCTCACCGCGGCCTCCTGCGCGGCGGTCGGCGTCGGGGGCGCCTTCGCCTCGATCTCGTCCGCGTCGATGGCGTCCTCCGCGGGGACCTTGGCGCGCCGCAGATACCCGCGCCGCTCCATCTCCCCCAGGACGCCGAGGGAGCTATTCGTCCTGCCGGCCAGGTCCCGGGCCGAGATGGCGCCGTCGACCGCCGCCAGAGCCCTGAGGATCGCGGCCTGCTTCGGCGCCCGCTTGCCGATCTCGAGGGCCTTCCGGAGCATCTCCTCCCTGCCGATGAGCCTCTCGACGACCTCGACCGTCTTCTCGGCGCTGCCCGCGCGGACGCCCTCCGGCAGCGCCGCCGAGAGCGCCTCCCCCCAGCTGGCGAAATAATACGTCGCGATCCAGCGGGCAAGCTCCATGACCGCCTCGTCGAGCAGCGGCTCCTCGTCGAGGACCGCGGCGATCCCCTTCAGCCTCTCCTCGGGAAAATCGAGGCTGTCGGCGGTGCCGACGCAGTAGCCGCTGCGGAGCTTGTTCCCGCGCCCGAAGGGAACCTCGACCCTCACCCCGCGCCGAACCTTCCCGGCAAGCTGGGGCGGGATCGAATAGTGATAGACCTCGTCCATAGGGAGGTCCATCGCGACTTGCGCGTACCTGGCCATGCCCGCAGATTAACAGAAAACCTCCCCGCAGTCAAGAGGGACACGCGCCCTGCGGGGGAAACCAGGGGGAGGCCCCTTTTGTAAA
>Ga0315273_10008678_pt1 | contig 12845 bp, 10 predicted proteins | sample YL17G02_0_MG_FD_205753 | JGI IMG/M metagenome (GOLD analysis project Ga0315273, IMG submission 205753) | Sediment microbial communities from Yellowstone Lake, YNP, Wyoming, USA - YL17G02_0 | ecosystem: Environmental > Aquatic > Freshwater > Lake > Sediment | place: USA: Wyoming | collected...
ATCTAATCCCCCTTCATCCCCCTTTGGTCTCCGACCCAGCCTCCGGCTCAGAAGAGCCTCTGGCTCGGAGAGAGCGGTCTCTGACCCGGAGGGCAAAAGGGGGAAATGTTTCTCCTCCCTTTGGAAAATGGTTCGGCGTGCTCACCATCCTGAGCCTGTCGAAGGAGGGAGCTGGGGAGGGATTTTAAAGAATTTGTTTCAAACAGCTAAATTATTACAAAGAAATGAAAACATCCGCCTTAATATTGAAAATCAAACGTTACAATCCTGAGAAGGACCCTCCCCGTTGGACGGAAACCTTCAATGTTGAGACGAAAAAAGGAATGAATCTCCTGGAGGCATTACTGCGGATTCAGGATGAAAAGGACCCAACGCTATCCTTCCGCTATTCCTGCCGGGGGGCGGTCTGCGGCTCCTGCGGGATGAAGGTCAATGGCAAACTGGTGCTGGCCTGCCGAACTCCAGTGGGGGGACTGTTAGGGAAAACCACCTTCATCGAACCCCTGCCAAACTTCCCCGTGATTCGAGATCTCATCGTGGATATGTCTCTCTTCTTTGAACATTACAGGAAAATTGAGCCCTATCTTCATGGAAAGCCTGTGATGCCTGAGCGCGAACATATCATGACCGAGGAAGAACGGAAAGCGATTGATCCCTATATTCAGTGCATCCTCTGCGGAATCTGTTTTGGGGTTTGCCCTGCCTTCAATAGGGAGGCCCCATTTTTTGGGCCGGCCATCTTGGCGAAGGCTTTCCGTTTTTTGCTTGATCCAAGGGACAGGAGGGACAAGGAAATCCTTGAATCAGTCAATCATCATCAGGGGGTTTGGGGATGCAATACCGTTTTTCAGTGCGTGAAGGTCTGCCCAAAGGAAGTCCCTCCCACCCACGCCATCGTCAAAATGAGAAAAAATATTTTGAAATACCGACTCGTTTCTTTCTTTTCACGATTTTCATCTTTATGCCGCAGTTCATCGAAATAAGTTTTTTCTCCAGATCTCTTTATCACCCTATCTCCCCATCCATCTTTTTAAGACCGGTAGGAGGCGTTGATTTTGACATAATCCAAAGAGAGATCGGTGGTGAGAAGAGAGAAAAAGGACTTTCCTTGATGGAGATCCACGGTCACTTTAAAGGACTTCTTTTTGATGACCTCTGCGGCTTTCTCTTCTAATCGAGCCCCTACCCCCATCCCGTTTTTCACGATCGGAGCCTGACCAAAGGAAACATCGATTCGATTCGGATTGATTGGGACGCCGCAGTGACCCAGGGCGCAGAGAATCCTTCCCCAGTTGGCATCTTCTCCGAAGAAAGCGGTCTTCACCAGAGGCGAGTGGGCAATGGCGTAGGCTGCCTTCTTGGCATCTTCTCTGTTGCGCGCCCCCTGCACAACAATTTCGATGAACTTTGTTGCTCCCTCTCCATCTTTCACAAGGCTCTTTGATAAATTCCGACAAACCTCAAAAAGCATGGACCGGAATGTTTCAGCATCTCGATCCATGCGATTCAAAACGGGATGGCCCGCTTTCCCATTGGCCAAAAGCAGAACCGTATCGTTGGTGCTCGTCTCCCCGTCAATCGTGATCCGGTTATAGGACACCTCAGCGGCCTCTTTTAGCATTTTTTGAAGAAGAGGATTTTTAATATTGGCATCCGTAACAAGGAAGGAGAGCATCGTCGCCAGATTGGGTCGAATCATCCCTGCGCCTTTCACCATCCCGCAGAGTTTCACCGTCTTCCATTTGATTCTACAGGTTGCCCATTCCATCTTGGGACGGGTATCCGTAGTCATAATCGCCTCAACCACCTTCATCCACCCATCCGGAGAAAGCCTCTTAATCAATTCCGGCAGTCCCTTCAGGATCTTTTCTGCAGGAAGCGGGATGCCAATGACGCCAGTTGAGGAAAGAAGGATGCTTTCTTCAACAATCTTTAATTGCTTTGCCAAAAACGAAGAGACCCTCCGGGCATCCTTTAACCCTTGACTTCCTGTGCAGGCATTTGCATTCCCGCTATTGATGAGAATGGTCTGGCAGACGCCCTTTTTGATCCGCCTCATATCGATCTGGACAGGCGCTGCCTTCACCACATTGGTTGTAAAGAGCCCGGCCACCTGGGCAGGGACCTCGGAATAGATCAACCCCAGATCGTTTGCCCCATTCTTCTTAATCCCTGCTGGAATCCCCGAAAATAAAAAACCCGGTATTTTGAAATCGAGTAATTTCATTTCCCCCTCACCCTTACCCTCTCCCACCAGGGGAGAGGAAATTTCAGTTCCGCAATCTCTCCGAGCCAGAGAGCTCTCTGAGCCGGAGGCCGCATTCCGAAATCCGCAATATCTTACGCTTTTGCTTCCTCCTTTTCCAGACAACATCGCTTATACTTCTTGCCGCTTCCACAGGGACAGGGATCATTGCGGCCCACCTTCTTTCCTTCCCGGCGCACCGTCACCCCTTTCCCATCCTCGGTCTCACCACCCCCCTGGGCAGCGGCCTCCGTTCCCCGGCTCATGACGAAGGCCTGCTTCCTCTCCACCTTCATCTCCCGCACTTCCTGCTCCCTTGCGATCTGGATGGCAAAGAGCTTCTCAACCGTATCCCTCTTAATCCTCTCTAACATCTCAAGGAACATCTCATAGGCCTCTCTCTGATACTCAATGCGGGGGTCTTTCTGACCATACCCTCTTAATCCGATCCCCTCCTTTAACTGATCGACCGATAGGAGATGGTCTTTCCAGTGGTGATCAATGGATCGGAGCATGATTTCTTTTTCAATATCGAATGGCAACCTAACAAATCCCTCCTCCTTCTTCTTCTGATAGACCTCTTTTGCCTTCTCGATAATCATTTCGGTCAAGCGTTCCCGACTCAAGCCATCTTCTTCCTGCGGGGGAGCAACCCATCGAAAAGAGAACTGCTGATAGATGGCGTCCTGGAGCCCCTTCAGGTCCCAATCCTCCGGGTGGGCCTTCTCGTCGATATAGAGGTCCACAATACCTTCGGCCTGCTCTTCAATCATTTCTATTAAAGACTCTTTGAGGTCACCGCCCGTCAGGACTTCCCTCCTCTGGGAATAGATCACTTCTCTCTGTTTATTCATCACCGTGTCATATTCCAGCAGATGTTTCCGGATTTCAAAGTTGTGGGCTTCGACCTTCTTTTGCGCATTCTCGATTGCCCTGGTCACAAGGTTATGCTCAATGGGCTGGTCCTCCTCGATGCCCAGCCGGTCCATGATCTTAGAAATTCTCTCCGAACCGAAGATCCTCATCAGATCATCCTGCAAAGAGAGATAGAACCTGGAGGATCCCGGATCGCCCTGTCTTCCCGATCTTCCCCGCAACTGGTTATCGATCCGTCTTGCCTCATGCCGCTCGGTTCCGAGGACATGGAGACCCCCTGACTGGACAACTTTCTCCTTCTCCTTCTGGACGACGATCAGGGCTTTCCGGTAAGCCTCTTCATAGGCCTTCTGCATTGCTTCAGCATCGTCTTTTTCTTCCACCATGGTTCTGGCCAGGAATTTGGGATTTCCTCCGAGGAGGATATCGGTTCCCCTTCCCGCCATATTCGTCGAGAGGGTGACCATTCCCACCCTTCCCGCCTGGGCAATGATCTCAGCCTCCCTCTCATGATGCTTTGCATTGAGGACATTATGCGGAATCCCGCGTTTCTTCAGCAGAAGGCTCAACCTCTCGGACTTCTCAATGGAGATTGTTCCCACCAGAACAGGACGGCCCAGTTTATGGAGTTCTTCGATCTCCCTGACGACGGCACGAAATTTCTCCTCTTCGGTTTTATAAATGATATCGGAATGATTGGTCCGGACCAGGGGCATATTGGTGGGGATGACCACGACATCCAGATTGTAAGTCTTCCTGAACTCAGCCGCTTCGGTGTCCGCCGTACCGGTCATTCCAGCCAGTTTCTTATACATCCGGAAATAGTTCTGGAAGGTGACGGTGGCCAAAGTCTGATTCTCATTCTCGATTCTCACATTCTCCTTTGCCTCGACCGCCTGATGGAGGCCATCGCTCCATCTCCTTCCCGGCATCAACCTGCCGGTAAATTCATCGACGATCACCACCTGGCCATCCTTCACCACATAGTCCACATCCTTTTTAAAAAGGGCATGGGCCTTCAAGGCCTGGTTGACATGATGGAGGGTTTCGATATTTCTGGGATCGTAGAGATTCTCCACATGGAGCAGTCTCTCCACCTGAGCCACTCCCTCTTCCGTCAGAAAGGCGGCGTGGGTCTTCTCCTCAATCTGGTAATCCTTCCCCTGTTTCAAGCTTGGGATGATCCGGTTGATCTTATAGTATTTGTCGGTCGACTCCTCGGTAGGGCCGGAGATGATGAGGGGCGTTCTTGCTTCATCGACCAGAATGCTGTCCACCTCGTCCACGATCGCATAATTCAGATCCCTCTGGACATAATCCTGGATATCGAACTTCATATTGTCCCTGAGGTAGTCAAACCCGAATTCGTTATTCGTCCCGTAGGTGATATCACAACCGTAGGCCTTCTTCCGCTCCTGGTCATTCAATTCGTGGACGATCACCCCGACGGAGAGGCCCAGAAACCGGTAGATCGCCCCCATCCATTCACTGTCCCTCTTGGCCAGGTAGTCGTTCACGGTGACGATATGGACGCCCTCTCCCCTCAGACTGTTCAGATAGGCAGGCAAGGTGGATACAAGAGTCTTCCCCTCGCCAGTGGCCATCTCGGATATCTTTCCTTCATGGAGCACAATCCCACCGATCAGCTGGACATTATAGTGCCGCTCCCCGAGGGCTCTCCTGGCTGTCTCTCGGACAACGGCAAAGGCTTCGGGAAGGCCCTCCTCCAGAGACTCTCCCCTGTCGATCCTCTCCTTGAACTCCCCTGTCCTTGCCCTGAGTTGATCATCGCTCAGAGGCTGAATCTTGGATTCCTGGTCATTGATCCGTTGAACAAGAGGTTGGATTCTTTTCAACTCCCTCTCATTCTTGCTTCCCACAATCTTCCTTATGATTAAACCAAGCATAGAACCCCTTACCCCGTTAAGTTCTTCTTTAATTTCTAGCCAAAAATATTTGAAATTTCCCCTCCCCCCCTCCCTCTCCCCAACGGGGAGAGGGAGGGGGGAGAGCGCAAAATGTTAGAAGAAAATTCTCAGATTTTATGTGTAAGAATCTACGCCTCATCCGGGACTCCGCCCGGAAGAGGTGGCCCCTTCGGGGCAGCCCCAAAATGACCTTATTAACCTCCCCCTTTGAAAAAGGGGGATTGAGGGGGATTTCCCACGGTCTCAAATCCCCCCTCGCCCCCCTGAAGCTGTGAAGAAATTCAGGAGGAAGGGAGATTAAATTTCCTGGATCCAATTTTTTCACGATGAGTTACGGTACTCCATCGATCATGAAGAGTTTAAGGCCATTGATAAAGTCCTCACGGTTCTCCTCTTTGGGCCCTGATGCCAACCCGTGGGATTGTTCAAGCCGGTCCATCCTAGGCTTGAACCAATCGTTGGGGCTTCCAGCAGAGTCGAATCCACTGGCAGATGTTATAGGTCAGAGAGGCCCACACGGCTTCCATCGTCACCTTGAACAAACCCCGCAAGCGAAACTGCCGCAACCCGATTTTGTCTTTGATCCAGGCATTAGGAAATTCCGCCACCCCGGCCCGTTGCTTATAGATCTGCTGTGCTTCCGGGGTCTCCATCTTTGCTTGAAACGCCCCCAGTGCCGGCGTCTGTTCCCTGCGCACCAGCGATCGCCCTTTCTTCGTCCCCGGACAACACTTCGCCTGGAAAGCACAGGCCCGACAATCCGACGCCCGCGCTCGATATCGGTATCGCTGCCAGCCGCCTTGTTGTTCCTGAGTTTCAAACACCAGCGCCTTTCCCACCGGACAAACATAATGGTCTGTGCCCGGATCATACTTAAAGATGTGGGGATAAAACTCTGGGCTCACTCCGCGACGCTTCAAAGGATCCCAGGGGGCTTTTCTGCGCTCCGGCAATGCCCCGATCAAATCAATCTGCTTCTGCGCCATGGCCTCAATGGTGTCCTGAGTTGTATACCCTCCATCCACCACCACCTGTGGCGGATGGTCTCCCATATTGGCTTCGATCCTCTCCAGAGCAGGCTCCAATTCCCCCGTGTCGTTGGCCGACTGACTCACCCCTACCCCTACAATAATCTTTGCCTGGGCATCGGTCGAAATCTGCACGTTGTAGCTGGGCCCGCAAGCCCCTTTGGGCTGCATCATCACCCGAGCTTCCGGATCGGTTGTGCTGACTCGCACCTGCTTGTTCTTATCCTTCGAACCCTTGGACCGAGACTCCTCGATCTGCTCCAACTCTTTGACCGCATCCTCAAGGCGCTGTTGCTTCTCGCGCAACGCTCGCTGCCGAGCCTTCGCCACCCGCCGACTCAATTCTTCCGATTCCGGGTCTCCCATCTGTTGAACCTGCTCTCGGGCCAAACGCAAATGATCCTGAAGCGTCTTTTTGCGCCGAAAACTCTTATCCGAAGCGCAGGCCTTCACCTTCGTGCCATCCTGCATCACTCGCTCCAACGTGATCAGTCCCTCATGGCTCAGCACTCCCAACACATCGGTAAACAGCCGATCCAATGCCTCGCGATGGTGAATCCGAAAATCGGCCAACGTATGGTAGTTGACCACCTCCAATCCTGTCAACCACTGATAGGCAGGATGATACTCACACAACCGTGCTATCTCCCGGGCCGAACTCACCCCATCCTTATAGGCATAGATCCACAAACTGATCAACAACTGCGGGTCCCATACCGGTCGGCCTGCCACTCCCTCGACCGCTTCAATGCCGGCGTAGAAGGGTCCCAGATTCAACCGCCCCACCAGTTCCCAGATCGCCCGAACGGGATGCCCCTCTTTAATCAATTTTTCCACCTCGACAGGGCGCAGCAGCAGTTGCTGCCGATTGATCGGCTTGAGTCTCACCGCAGGCTTTGCTTCGACTCCCAGAACAACGGCACTGGATTTATCGTTTCCCATGGGACCTCCGCTCTGTTTGGGCTGGTCTGGCCTCGACCCGCCTCACTCTTAGGGTCCACTTATCTTCGACGACCCACTCAATGGTTTCGCCTTTTTCCATTTCCAAAGCTTGAGCCAAAGGAGCCGGGCAAATCAAATAAAACTGCCGCTGCCCCTTGGCCCGTTCGATCACCTGGACCTTGGTTAGGTATCCCATGGAAAGCGCCTCCTCTCAAAAATGTTGAGAGAAGGATATCATAGTTATATAGCTATGTCAAGCATTTTTTGTCCATTTCATGATTTTTTCACACCTTCCCTTTTACAAAGGGGGATAATTACCCCTCCCTTTGGTCTCCGACCCAGCCTCCGGCTCAGAAGAGCCTCTGGCTCGGAGAGAGCGGTCTCTGACCCGGAGGGCAAAGCCTGCCTACCGGCAGGCAGGGGAGGTTGGGAGGGATTTAAAGAAATTATTTTCTATGCAATGAGAAGCAAGAATATGAAGTTCATCGTGAAGAGATCGAGTCTGCATGGCACCACTCAGATACCCGGCAACAAATCGGCCAGCGCCCGCGCCATCGTCCTGGGCGGTTTGGCCGAGGGTCTGTCGCGGGTCAGCAATCCCCTTCCGGGTGTGGATAGTTTCTCCATCGTAGGCATGATGCAAGCCTTAGGCGCTAAAATCGATACCTCCAACCCTCAGGAGTGGATTTTCGAGGGCGTAGCCAACCAGCCCCGTGTGCCGGGTTGCGTGCTGGATGCCGGCAACTCTGGCACTGGCTATTACATCCTGACCGCTATCGCCTCCCTCATCGATGGCTACTCGGTCATCTCCGGCGATTACCAGATCTGCCGGCGCCCGGCCCAGCCTCTCATCGATGGTCTGAACGACCTGGGCGCTCAGGTCTTCTCCACCCGCAATGCCGGAGTAGCGCCCCTGGTGATCAAGGGCCCTCTCAAGGGCGGCCGCACCAAACTGCCTGGCATCAACTCCCAGTGGCTGAGCCCATTGCTCATCGCTGGCGCCCTGAGCCAAGAGGGAATCACCGTCATTGAGGACAACCTCATGGAGCGGCCCTACGTCGATATGACCATGGCCTGGATGAAGCTCGCCGGCGCCACCTGCAGCCACAAGAACTACGACGAGTTTAACGTGCCCGGGGGCCAGCGCTACAAGGCCTTCACGACACACGTGCCAGCCGACTGGGGCAGTTCCGGATATCCTATGATCGGTGCGGCCATCACCGACTCCAAGGTCACCTTTGTGGGTATGGACCCGGACGACTTCGCCGGCGAGCGCAGGTACCCTTACATCCTTCAAGAGATGGGCGCCAAGGTCACCTGCAATGACGGTGGCCATACCCTGACCGTAGAGGGCGGCAGCGATTTGCACGGCATCGAGATCGACTGCTCCGGCACCCCGGACGCCGTGCCCATCCTGGCGGTGCTGGGCTGTAAGGCCAAGGGCAAGACCGTGCTCTACAACATCGGCGCCAGCCGTCTCAAGGAGACCGACCGCACCCGATCCATCAAGGAGGAGTTGACCAAGATGGGCGGCAAGTTCGAAGAGACACCCGACCGTCTGACCATCTACCCCGCCGAACTTAAAGGCGCTGACATCGACGGCCGGCACGACCACCGCATCGTCATGGCCACGTCTGTGGCTGGTTTGATGGCTAAAGGGACCACATCGATTGACCATGCCGAATATACGAGGGTATCCTTCCCAAACTTTTACGAAGTCATGAAGGGGTTGGGCGCTCAAATAGAATGGGCGAACAAGGTGGGATGATGAAAAAGAGAGTCAAACCCCAATCGCTACAAGCATTGAGGGAGAGAAGAAGACAGATCGATCTCATCGATCAGAAACTCCTTTCTCTGCTCAACCGGCGCCTCTCCTTTGCATTGGAGATTGGAAAGATTAAGAAAGAGAGAAGAGAAAAGGTTTACAATCCCAAGCGGGAGGATGAAATTTTAAAGAGACTTAATTTAATAAATCGAGGTCCTTTGATGGAAGAAGATCTGAAGAAGATATTCAAAAAGATCATGAGGGCGTGCCGTAAATCCCAAAACCTCATGCCACGCTGACCCCCAGAATGGATCACTCTGAGGAGCCATTGACGTAATGATTAATGAGATTTCTTATGTTCACCCCGTTAGAAACTTCAGTCCCGCTATAGCGGGACTCGAAACCCTCCGGGGCAGAAACCCCTCTCTCCGAGCCGTAGGCTCTTACGAGCTGGAGGCTGGGGTGGAGCCCGAGCGGGGCATTATTTCTAACGGGATAAAAAGGAAATATCCGATCCTATTTCTTCTCCTCTTTCTTCTCCAATTCCTTCTTTAGGCCTTCAATTTTTTCCCTGAACTCATCCGTAACTGTTTTTGACTGAATGTGATCGGTGATAATATGAGGGGTTAGAAGAAGGATTAACTCTCTTCTCTCATATGAGTCCGCATCAGATCCGAAGAGGAAACCGATAATGGGGATTTTACTCAAGATGGGGAGTCCTCGCCTTGATACACCCTTACTGTTCCTGATCAATCCGCCGATAGCAATCGTTTGGCCTTCCTTAACGGAAAGGACAGTTTTAGCAGTCGTCTTATTAAAGGCAGGAACTGCAAAACTCGAAGTAGCGCCTGTTACTCCAGCTATGTTACTCACATCCTTCCTCCCAAGTGTCCTCGAATCTAAACTGCTCTCCTCTATGGAGAGTTCCATCGTGACCAATCCCCCGTCACTGATGCGGGGAGTGAAGGTGATGATTGTACCGATGTCCTTATACTCGATCGTTCCCTCGACGAACCCTGTAGGTGTAACGGATGTTCCGACTCCAGTTGAAGTATAAGTGTTCGTAAGGATGGGTTCGGATGTCCCGATCTGAATCTTGGCCTCCTTATTATTGGAGGCGAGGAGATGAGGTGAAGTTAGCACCTTGAGGCGTCCAAGATTAGCAGCTGCTTTAATCGCAGCAGAAAACCTTCCGGCTTCTTCTACGATTGAATAGGTTATTCCAGGACCAGCTTTACCGAGACCTGGGAAAGGCCCAAGGTTAATTGTTTGCTGCCATTTTCCCTTATCAAGATATTCTACGAAGTCTATGCCAAATTCAGTTTCATCCTTTAGAAGGATATCAGCCAGCAAGACCTCAATTAAGACCTGCCTCGGATATATGTCTAACTTTTTGACCGTTTCGAGGATTGTCTGATAGTCCCTGGCAAAGGCTTTTATTACCAATGCGTTGTTCGTTTCGTCCACCACAACATTGATCTCCCCTTCTGGCACGGCCGTTGCTTCTTCCTTCGGAGCGGGCGTCGGGGCCGTCTTGACGCCTCTGGGCAGAGCAGGCTCGACCACCTTCTCTTTGAAATCGGCTTTCTTATCCTTTGGTGCCACATAGATCTGCTTCAAAACTTCGCCCAGATCCTTGGCCTTCATATTCTGAACATAGTAGACATAGACGCCCAATTTCGTTCCCTCTGCCGGAGTCCTATCAAGCTCCTTGAGCCATCCTTCCACTTTCTCGAAGATGCTGGGGATCGAGCTCACAACGAGCAGAGAATTGATCCGTGAGATGGGTGTAAAGGTGATGCCTACTCCTCTTCCTGACTTGACCGAAACCTCAAAGGAGGAAAATATCCGCTCCATCTCCTTGGCAATCTCGGTAACATCGGCATTGAGAATGGGATAGATTCTCACCCTTAGATCGGTGAAGATGTCCAAATCAAAAAGGGCGATAATATCCAGAGCCTTCTTGATATTGGAGGCCATATCTCCGAGGATCAGAATATTATGAGGTGGATGCTCGACGATATCCGCGCCATCGGTGAGGAAAGGTTTAAGTATTTTGGAGACCTCGGTAACGGGAATATACTTAAGGGGAATAATCTGGATGATGAATCTTCCCTCGGGAATCGATCTTCCAGGTTCGATACGGTCTGCCGGAGAAATAGATAATTTTTTAGCATCCCCGAAGGGGACGATTTCATAAAGGTTGTCTTTCTTAACGGCAGTCGCCCCATTCAGCCTCAAAATGGATTGAAAAATGGGAAAAACTTCCTCCGTTGAAACCTGACCGGCTGTCCGGATATTGACAACCCCTTTCACCCTCGGGTCAATGATGTAGTTGATCTTCATGATCTCCGCCATCACGCGGATCACTTCATAAATATCCGCATTATCGAAATTGAAGACGACCCCCGCCGCTGACCGGGTCTCCGGAGGTCTTGCAGGAGGTAGAGGGGCAGCAGGGGAAGAAGTGACAGTGGGTGGAGTCGTCTTCGGAGCAGAAGGTTGGGAAACGACCGGAGTGACCGGCCTTGGAGGACTTGGGAGTGTTGGTGAAGCCGTATCCTGGGAGGGTGGAGTAGGTTTTGAAGTTTGGATCTGAGATGAAATGACCTGACCCGGAGGATCCTTTTCTGCCGGTTTTGACTTCAAGTTCAAATTCATTCCTGAACAGCCACCGAATACGGTGAGCAGAAGAAGGATGAAAAACCTTATCCAAATTTTTTCATTTCCCATGATCAATTCTCCCCTCTCTAAGGTCCTCCCGGTCCCTGTGGCGCAGTCGGCGAAGCAGGAGTTCCGGGAGTAAAAGGCACTTGCCTGCTTCCTCTTCTCGGGAAATAGGCTGGAGGTGTGCTTGGTGTGCCAGGTGCGGGAACTGGGATGGTTCCAGGAGTCATGGTTGGAGGAATCGCCGGGGTAACCGAAGGTGGCATGACGACTCTCTCCTGTCCGGGAACCGGGGAAGGGAGAGAAGGTCTTGGAATCTCCGGTCTCTCCGATGTCGGAACTCCTGGAGCACCCGGCCTGGGTGGTTCAATGGGCGATGGACCCGTAGGACCAGGAAGCGTGCTGGTAATGCTAACAGGTTTGCTCTCCGTTTTAACAGCCGTTCTCGTCTTCGGTTTGGCTGTATCATAAAGCAGAACTTCAAAAGTATCCCCTTCTGCTTCTAAGGTAATTCGATCAGGCAGAATGCTTGCCAGCTTATATTCTCCGATCCGCTCCCCCATTTTAAGGGTCAGCATCTCCCTCTCCCCTTTCCTCAGGGATCTGCCTATCTGGACAATGGAGGCCGACTGGTAATCGCCTGCAAGGGTCACCCCAAATAAAACCACCTGAGGTCGAGCAAGGGGTTTCTTGTTCGTTTCTGTCGGAAAGATGGGAAATTCCTTCCTTTCGGGGTTGAAGATATTCTTTTCCGCCAATGCCGTATAGGGCATATCAGAAAGAATCTTTTTTGTCCCGGCAACCGGTAAAGACCCTTCTGTCTTGGTCTCTGTTTTTTTCGCCCCCTCTTCACCAAAGGCTAACTTAACAAAGGTCTCCCCATTTCCCATGGGCAGAAAAAGAATGACCGCAGGCAACAGAAATATCAAAACAGGATATATAAAGTTTTTCATCTCCCTCTCTCTTTTTCCTTAATCTGGTTCATTTTCATCAGCCCTGAAATCACAAAGTTCCCCTGAATACTGTTAGGCATCCTCGGATTGGGAACCAGGAGGTCCATCTCCGATATCATCAATTCCTTATCGTGGTGCTCTATGTCGTGAATGAATTGAACCAGGCTCAATAAATTATTAACGGGATTAAAATCGATATGGATGGAAATCCTTCTGTACATAGAAATGTCTTTTGGCTCCAATATTCTGAAACTCCGGATGGTCATCCCATTCTTTTCCAGGAGCTTTTTTAAAACCTCCTGGAGATTGGCGGCACTTAACTGGGGAGTTTCCCCGGGAAGAAAGCGCTGCTGAACTTCTTCATACCTTTTTTGTACCCGACCGAGTTCTTCCTCAACCGTTTTTCTCTTCTGGAGAAACTCTGAATATTTCAAGAGGACC
>Ga0315273_10008679_pt1 | contig 12845 bp, 18 predicted proteins | sample YL17G02_0_MG_FD_205753 | JGI IMG/M metagenome (GOLD analysis project Ga0315273, IMG submission 205753) | Sediment microbial communities from Yellowstone Lake, YNP, Wyoming, USA - YL17G02_0 | ecosystem: Environmental > Aquatic > Freshwater > Lake > Sediment | place: USA: Wyoming | collected...
TCGTATAGTACATAAAGGTGATATAATAAAAACATGGCAGACAAGATCCCTCTAACACAAGGCAAGTATGCAATCGTAGATCATGAGGATTTTGAGTGGCTCAACCAATGGAAGTGGCATTACATGAATGGATATGCTTATCATTCATTCAAAATAAACGGAAAGTATACAGAAATTGGTATGCACGCTTTTATACTACAAACACCAAAAGGAATGGAAACAGATCATGTAAATCGTAATAGATCAGATAATAGACGTAGTAATTTACGAGTAGTTACCACATCACAAAATCAACATAATGTTGGAGTGAATGTAAAAAATACATCGGGACATAAAGGTATTACTTTTCATAAACGAGACAGATATTGGCAAGTTATGATTAGAATAGCCGGAAGAAGATTTTATATAGGTTCTTATAAAGAAAAAGATAAAGCTATTGTTGCATATAATATTGCAGAAAGGAAAGCATATGGCTGATCCTACTGCTCCCGCTGGGGGCTTTTTGCAGGGCGGGTGGTATGGGGGGCGCCAGATGTGGAACGGGGTACTTGGCGCTCCCGGCGTTATAAACAATCCAGAACAACAGGGTTATCAACAACCCGTATCTTCAGAAGTAAACCGTCAATCAGACGTGGCTCAGGGTTTACCCGTAGGCACGATAGATAAGTATATTGCGGAACAATCACAAAGTTACTACGCAGATACAGGGAACGCCCCTCCAACAGATGCAAGTCAAGTCACACCCGATTTGAATAACTATCAAGCAGGACTCTTTGGCGAAGGTGGGGATATCGCAACGAGAATGGCTGATATGAAGAACCTTCTTACGGGGGGTAAAACAGCACCAGAACCTATCAACCGTGTAGAGGAATTTGGGGCGCTCCGAACCCAGTATGGGGTGGCAGATCTTGAGAAACAACTCACGGACGTAAACAAACAAATCGCGGATGTCCAGTCGCTTGCAGAACAACGTCAGTATAAGGCAGAGACGGGACAAGTATCTTTAGGGGTTATTGGGGGTCGGCAGACAGAAATCCAAAGACAGACCAATATCCAACTCGATACCCTTAATAGGTCAAAGAGCGTCATGGTGGATGAATTAAACACTCGCTATAACATCATCAAGACGATGATTGACTATATGGGGTTGGATTATAATGATGCGGTTGCGGCGTATGATCGGGAATACTCACAGAATCTACAAATCTATCAGCAGATTGTAACAGAGGATAATGAGGCAAAAGCATCAGCACGGGCAAACCTTACGACTATGGCGAACTTAATTACAAGCGGGAATATGAACTTTAATCAATTAGATTCAAGTCAGAGGCTAATGATTAACAAGCTCGAAGTACAGGCGGGACTTCCGATTGGATTCACCTCAAGTCTCCAGATGTCGCCAAAAGACAAGATTCTCTTTACCAGTACCAATGGGGGTATTACGCAAGTCGGTATGGTTAATCAACAGGGTGGGGTTACGGTACAAAGTTATGGAACAGCAACGGGAGGGGGAGGGACGGGTGGGGGAACGGTAAAAACAACAGCTGAAGAAACAGCACAAAATAAGGCAAATCTTATTATAGACGTGAAAGAAAAAGCACGACTACAGGATTTGGTTAATTATTACAGCCAAGTTCTCTCCGTAGACGCAATTTATTCCCTCTATAACCAATATAGTCCGTGGGGACCGGCAACAGAAACACTACAGCAGGTTAAACAAGGTTTATACTAAGGGTAATATGTATGATTTTAACTCCTTTAAGTCAAGGTGGAACAATCAAAATCCCGAACATAACATCTTCTCGGGTTCTTCAACCACTTAGTAAAAAGAAGAAAAAAGAACCAGTCGTTACTCCGACTCCCACGCCAAAACCTACTCCGACTCCTACGCCGACACAACCGAAAAACTTGTGGGAAAAGGCAAAACAAACCGTTACAAATATCGTCAGTAATGTAAAGAAAAAGGTGAATGAGGCAATCCCCGGCGGGATTGCGGGAGGAATTGAACGGGTAAAAAAAACACCACTTAAAGAATACTTCATGCCAACTGCTTCTGGATTTGAGGCGGGGAGAGAATATATCGCTGATACGGCAAAAATGGCTGTTGCTACGGCTACGGGTGTTGCAAAATTAACCCCAGCATATAGTTTATATCGGGCTGTTATTGGAAATCCAATTAAACCAAAAGAATATGCGATGGAACTATTAACGACAGGGTTGAATACGGTAGGATTGGTGTGGCGCGTGCAACCGGCAGCTCCGATTGCCGGATGGGGACTTAATACGTGGGTTGGAGTACGTCGGTATGTTCAGGGTAAGATAGATTCTGAAGAACTCGTTTCCTATCTTTCCCCACAAGGGATAAACCAAACGCCAAGTATCGGTGCGTTAGTGACGGACAACATTAAGTGGGCTGAGGCGATTGATATTGCATTTATGGCAACCATGTTTATCAAACCATTCTTGGGAAAGCGATTATCAGAGTTGAAACTAAGTGCGAATGAATTGAAAAAAGCGAGCGAAACATTAGGTATTAAACCAGATGCAACGATGGAAGAAGTTAGCATGGCAGTTCGTCAAAAGATTCGTTCCTATCCCGATGCGTTTACGTTGAATCCTGATCCTATCAGTATGGCGGCACGGAAAGAAATAACGGATGCACTAAATATCTTTAAGAAAGCGGGTATCCTTGATAAGAAATTTGCTGCGGCGATGGACTTTATACAGGAAAAACTGAATATCAAATTTGAACCTTTTAAGGTAGAAGGACCACCAAAACAATTAACCGCACCACAAACAATGACAACCGAAGAACTTTCAGGGTTAAAGGGTTCATTAAAAGGAAGGGAAGAAAAACCGGGTGGTATTGAGAGGGCTACACAAGAGATACAAGCAGGAGTTTCACCACCTGTAAAAGTAAGAACTATTGAAGGAGGAGAGAAGGTTATTGAGGATGGAGGACATAGGGTGGCTGCATATGAAAAACTAGGAATTGCTGAGGTTCCTGTTGAAGATGTAACAAGTAAGTATCCTCAACCAGTAGCGGTTACACCAGAACCTAAAGCGCCCGTAAAAGTTGAAGCACCTAAACCAGTTACTAAACCAAGTAAAATAGCAAAGAGCATAGAAACCAAATCAGTTGAGGCAAAACTTACCAAGGGATTTGAGCATCTTGCGGAATATACCCCCGTTACCATAAAAGCTCAGGCAAAACACGCAACAGAACTAGTCAATACAGACCTTGAGAAAGCACGAAGTATTATCCGTGGGGAAACACCATTACCGGATAATGTCAAAGGAGTGTCTCTTATTACTGCGATGGAAGAACATATTTTGAAATATCCTGATGCAGAATTGGCGTATGAGTTAGCAAACTCTCCTCTTGTTTCAGGAACGTCAACAGCCGCACAGGAGTTACGGTTGGCAGCAGAACGAGTACCGGATTCCCTTGCCGCCAAACTACAGGAAGTCAAACAAGCTAAGAGGCAAGCGATGGAAAAACGGTACAATAAGAAAGCACCGGAAGCAATTAAAGAAGAAGTTGTAAAAATAAAGAAAGAGATAAATGTTCCCGATAAATATGATTGGGGCGCTTTTATCCAAAAACTGGAGTGTTGATATGGCATTCTGTTTGACGAAAGATATAGTAAAAAAGTTTAGGAAAGCCCTGAAAGACGGGGAAATTGACCCGTTGAAACTGGCGGGGATGACAAGCCTAGAGAGAAACGCATTTCTCGCAAAGTATGTGGGAGAGAATGCGAAAGCGGTCAATGCGCTTTTTGAATCCAAGTTGCTCCTAAAGAATCAAAAAGCAGGATATATTTCATGGGCGAAGAAAGTCGTGGGGATGAGTCCACAGGCAAAAACAGATATGATCTCACGGATTGAACGGATGCAGGAAATCCTTGATCCGAAAGAGTCAGAGAAGTTTCTTGCGGATCTTGCGTCTACCCGGTTACGGCTAGATGTGACCCAAGAAGAAGCGAAGAATATTGCCGACTTTTCAAAAAAAGTAACCGACTTGAAGGCAAAAGCAAATGAGGACGGGACGTTTACAAATCCGGCAGATAAGGCTACCTACGGATTAACAAAGGTGGCGATGGAGAAATATATCGGGAATCTTAAACTTGCGACAAAGCGGATATTCTTCAAGGAACAACCAGTTAAAAAAGTCCTTTCAATTATTTCAGAACTTCCGGGTACTCTTAAGTCAGCTGTAGCCTCTATGGATAACAGCTTTTGGGGACGGCAAGGAATTAAGACGTTTTGGGACCCGAGACTAACACCGACATGGATGAGAAACTTCCTTAAGTCATGGGTAGATATCGGGAAACAAATTACCGCAAAAGGGAAGTGGTATACCTCGGGTGATGATGGGGTAATGGATATGATTAAGGCTGATATCTATTCCCGGCCGAATGCAGTCAATGGGAAGTATGCTGCGGGAAAGTATGGACTCTCGGTCTTGTCAGAAGAAGCATACCCTTCCTCATTCCCCGAGAAGATACCCCTATTAGGAAGGTTGTTTAAGGCCTCTGAGGTGGCCTACAACGGCGGTGCGCTCAGGTTACGGGCAGATCTAGCGGATAGACTCATTAAAATTGCAGAACAACAGGGAGTAGATACTCTTGATCCGGAACAGGCGCAGGGGATGGGACAGCTCATCAGTTCTATGACGGGTCGGGGTGGTCTTGGAAAAGCAGAGATGATGGCAAAGGAAATCAATACGCTTTTCTTCTCAATTAAATTCCTCAAATCAAACTTCGATACGCTTACGGCACACCGGTTTGATCAAAAGGTCATGGCTAGTCCCGTAGCCAAAAAAGAAGCGGCAAAGAACCTCATGAGTATTATTGCGACGCTTGGTTTTGTTTTAACGATAGCAAAACAGTTAAATAAGGATAGTGTTGAGGAAGATCCCCGGAGTACAAACTTTGGGAGGATTAAGGTATTCGGTCATTGGGTGGATATGACAGGAGGCATGGCGGGTCTTATTACGCTTGCATCACGGTTGGTTCCAACGGTCCATAAAGGTGAGTGGGGATTATGGACCAAAAGCAGTACGGGAAATTGGACAAATCTTACATCCGGAAAGTACGGTCAACAGACAGGTATGGATGTGTTTGAATCATTTGTTGAAGGAAAACTATCTCCCGTTGTCGGGTTATTACGAGATGCGTGGAAAGGGAAGAACTTTCAGGGACAACCGGTTACACTTAAGAATTCTCTACAGAACATAATAACGCCCATATCTATCCAGAACTTCAATCAACTAAAAGAAGATCCAAACTCATCTAATCTTCTTGGGTCGATGATTCTTGATGCGTTAGGTTTCTCAACAAGTACCTATACATATAAATCTGACTGGTCAACAAACACCAGTAAAGAGATGTTACAGTTTAAGAAACAGGTTGGTGATAAATTCAATCAGGCGAATGATGACTATAATAAAACATATAACGCATGGTATACGGGCGTTTCTCAATCGGAGGAATTCAAAAAATTGTCAGATGACGGGAAAAGTTCTCTGATAACGGCTGCGAGGGAAAAGATAAAAGCACAGATATTCAAGGATTATCATTTTATGTATAAACCAGAGGTGAAAACACAGGAAAAGAAACAGGAAGAAGCTGTTATTAAGAAATTAAAACCGCAATAGACAACACGTGCTATACTAGATATATGACAAAAGCAACCGAGAAAACAACGATCGCGCTTATTTCAAAAGATATTTCCTATATCCAATCAGATATTGTTGAGATCAAAACAGGTATCAAGAGTCTTACGGGGGTGTTTGCAACAAAAGAAGAATTGAAAATTGTTGCAAAAGAAACAGAAGCACGGCTTTGTGAATTGGAAAATTCCGGTAATACGTGGAAGTGGGTAGCCCCGATATTCTCCGCAGTCATATCTTCTGCCATCACCTTTTTGCTTATCAGCTATTTACAACGTAGCGTATAATGCAATCATGACACTTACCGAGTTTCTTTCCATCTTAAACGGAGAGTACAAGGAGACGGCGGGTACTTCAGCCAAGAACCAATGTGTCGACCTCGCAAATGCCTATATTAAGTACGTCTTGGGGCTTCCGATTATTGAATGGGCGAACGCAGTTGACTTTCCCTCAAAAGCCGGAGATAACTACGAATGGATAGTAAATACCCCGAACGGTGTTCCAAAAGAGGGGGATTTAGTTATTTGGGGAGGAACATATGGACACATCGCCATATTTTTGGAGGGTGACAATACAAGATTTACGTCATTTGACGAAAACTATCCAACGGGTTCTCCGTGCCACATTCAGGAACATACCTATTTATCTCCGAAAGTCTTAGGATGGCTTCACCCGAGAGTGGTGTTGTCTGATATGCAGGTACAACTAGACCAACTACGGACAGAGAGGGATACGAATTGGAATTATTTTACCGCCGTATGTGAAGCCTTAAAGGTCGGGGCGAATGTCAATATCGCGGTTGCAGAAGCTACCAAACTCATTACCAACGAACAAACCGTCCTCGATCAAGCCCGACAGTTAGCGGAAGTCCAGAAGCAAGCCCAAGACCTTCAGGCGCAACTTGCGTTAAAGGAGCAAGCCATCACAGACATAGGCGCTCAGGTCGCTACGTTGACCGTAGAGGTAGGGAAAGCTCAACAAACGATAGATACCCTCACTCAACAAAATAAAGATGACCAACTCGAATTAGAGGCGCTTCGAAAAGCGGCAGAAATATCTCAAGGACTTAAAGGATTTAGAAAATGGGTATTTGATACCTTCATTAGAAATTAGAGGAGGTGAGCATATGACTGATAATTTTAATTCAACTAAGTTTGTCATGAGTTGTATTGGTATTGGATTGTGTGTGGTGTGGGCGGCATTTCAACTAGAAAAGGAATATCTCATTATTGCGTTAGGGTTTGTTGCAACATATACCGCAGGTAATGTTATTCAGAAGTTTTCTAAACCATGAAATCTGCAATATACCAAGGCGAGCTAATCTCAACTAATAGAATCGCTCTTTAGGGTAGTGCAGACCATTGATATCCGGTCGTGAACCCGGATGTGACTCCGAAATGGATGTTGCTCCGTACCATGACCGGGTATCGCATCTTATGAGCGAGAAAGAACCTATTCGGGGGAAAGTAGATAACGGACACCATGAAGGTAAACGCTCTAGCCTTCGAAGAATTGCGGAAACGGATGAAGAAGTGATAGAATTTTGGAAAGAAGTCTGGCCGGAATTGTGGAATTATGTTGTAAATGGAGTCAATTCCCATGAACCGCTTGACAAACCAAAGAAAAAAGAGTAAAAATAAGATGTAGCCAACGAAGATGTGACCCGTTTTAGGGGTGTGCAAAGGCACACATCGCCTGTTGGCGCACACCTAAAGCGGGTTTTTATATGGTATCAAAAAAAGGTTCTTCTAACTATTTAGTGAAAGTGAATGGTCAAAGATACGAAACCTCATCCATTCGGCGTTTCTACAACCACATACGCACGATAAAATGGGGAAGTGGCACTCTCGCATACCTTCGTGTATCTTACGGAAAAGATAAAGATATTCATGGAAAAATAATCAATTTTTATAATGATGGAGAGTATACGAATAAAAAAGAATTTGGAGATGCACTAAACGCATTTTTAGAAACATGAAAGATGTTGTTAATATAGACGAAGCCCACGAAAATTATGTAGTTATCGTGGCTTTACGGAAAAATGTTGAACATTATTTTTGGGCATTATTAAAACAATTAAAAGACTGTCGAGAACGTCGTTGGTGGATGGTTTTAGGATATGAAAGTTGGAAATCATATCTCGCGTTACCAGAAATAGATTTAGCCGTTCAGACTGTTGATAATTATCTTACTGTATATAATAAACTCGAACAATATCATTTACTACCACTCGAGGTAGTGAATGACAAAGAAAAAGATTTTCATTCTACATATATCGGGGTATCAAAACTTGCTATTGTTACGCCTTATATGAATGAAGAAAATGCTAAAGAATTATATGAAAAAGCTCGTACTCTCTCTCGAAGCGACCTTATCGCCGAAGTAACTGGAAAAGAACGGGAAATCAAAGAAAAATGTACGTGTCCTGTGTGTGGAGACACTCATGATAAAAAAACGCTATCACAACCATAACGGTATCAACTTCACCATGTACGTCTCAGATGAGATTTACCGAGGGGAAGCAACCGTGGGAAACAAGAAGCTCCATCTTGACGGTTTACCTTCCATTACCAAGGCCATAGGTCAATACAAATACGGGAATGAGGTTATCATTCAGGTCTACAACAAATCAGGCCATGTGATTGAGCGTGACCGCTTAAATCAAAACTACGATCGTATGCAAATCTTCTTTCCAATCAACGTATTCAAGGAAATGTGCAAGCAGTTCTTAGATGATCTAGTGGTAGGAACGTAAGTATCCGCAGCCACGATAAAAAATTGCGGAACACCATGCTGTGCTAATAGCACCGTAATTAACAAGGAAAGAAGAATGGAGAGTAAGACTAAGGCAAGAGGGGGGTTTTAGGGGGGTTTCCTATAGGGTTTACTAAACACATCATGAACATCGAAGAATGTAAAGCCAAAATGAAAGAGTTAGAGAAAAACGCCGCCGACCACCCGGAGAAGAAACCCATCTACCGACTTCAATATAGATCCCTCAAGGCAGCGCTCGACTTATATTACCGTTCGCACCCTCAAGACGTTTTGCCCCTTGACAAATAACATTCTATTGTTCTATAATTACGATATGAAGCTACGGAGACCACGAATAAGCCAAGACACCAAAACAAGAGTCGTTACCGATTACAACGGCGGAATGTCCGTCAGACTTATTATTAAACGCTACAAGATCTCGCTCGGAAGTTTGTATAAGATCTTAAAGGAGAAAATATGAAAAACTACGCTAATTTCGACATCGTGAATCGCTATAAACACCGTTCATGGTACTTAGCTGTTATCCTTTTCTTCATTCTCTGTTACTGGACTGTCCGATGGATGGAGACTCCGGTACTTAGTCCATGCCCCGATAGCGGGTGTGCCTTTATCTCATACGAAACGCCAAAGACCATAGACTTCATGGTTGATCTCTACTCCACAAGATATGGAAAAACCAAATGGGATCAATTAAGAACCAAAACCATGATTCACTATTTATTGTTACGGGAAGCGGCATATGGGAATACCAAGATGTGTGGAGATAATGGGTTAGCGTGTGGGCCGCTTCAATATCACGATGCTACGTATTTATCTTTTAGGAAAATTATGATCGAACGGGGATTAATTACGGATATAGGGAGTCGGTGGGATATGGAAGATTCAATAGAAACAACTGCATGGGCTATCAATGACGGGAGAGAAAATAACTGGGGGCCGATAGTACGGGGAGAAATAAAATTATAAGGAGGAATATGAATCTAAAATATACAAAAATATCACACAACCTCATTAAATTCTTTTATGAGGATGGTAAGAAGTACGGGGAATTCTATATCCGGATGGACGGACATGGGAACGGAAGTCTTGATATGAAAGATTCGGAGTACGGCCACGACTTGATTGTTGCCCTTGCTGAAGAACTCATGCCTGTTGTCAAGGTTCCAAGCACAAAATATGTTACCTATGACTGTTCTAAAAAACAATTTATGTTAGACCGCCGCTTAGAGGCGGAGGACTTTATGCCATGAATGTCATATTAGAACAGAAACTTACGGTAACAGTTTATATTATAAAACATTAAAAGAAGGAGTAAATTATGAATTGGCTTCCTGATAATTATAAAGTACCTACAGATAGTAAGTACATGAAATTTCAATCGGGGGAAAATACTTTTCGGGTATTATCGAACCCCGTTACTGGATGGGAGTGGTGGACAAGTGAAGTAGTTGAGGGGAAAGAAGTCCGTAGACCAAATAGAGCGATGGAAGAAGCGGCAATTCCGGTAAACGAGATTGAAGATGAACAACTGCCAAAGCATTTCTGGGCGTTTGTTGTATGGAATTACGCTGATGAAAAAGTGCAAATTTTAGAGATTACGCAAAAGAGCCTTCAGATGAAGATACAAGCATATTCCAAGTCAAAAGGGTGGGGCGATCCGAAAGGGTATGACCTTGTCGTAACACGAACGGGTGAGAAATTAGCGACAAAGTATGATCTTATGGCTATTCCACCCGCACCCATAAGTAAAGAAATAGAGAAAAAGTATAAGGAAATGACGATCAATCTGCCAGCGTTATTTACCGGTGATGATCCGTTTTCAAAAGAAGAAAAAGTTGATCCTGATGAGATACCGGACTTGAAATAACTATGAAAACAAAAGATAAAGCACGTCTTACATGGGCGATAGACTATCTCAATTACTGTATCCATGAAAACTGCGCCGACATAGATGACTTAGAGGGCATGACGGATGATGAGATTATCGCAAAAGCTGACGCGTATGAAGAAAAGGGTGAAATGGCATATGATGCCTGGAAAGAGGATGGAGGCATACGTCATTAACTACCAACGATATCCGGTATCAAGCAAGATGTGCAGTTTGTCATAAATCTTTGGGAGATTGGGCGTTAAAAGTTTCATCAGAAAATCAGTTATGTTGGGATCACCGTAAGTGGGACTTGAAGAAAGAAACAAGTCACCTCAAACCGACTTCAACAAGTAATGCCTCAAAGCAAACGCTCGTTGAAGACTAGGCTAACGCCTGCCGCAGATATGGGCTACATAGACTTTTGATGTCTGCGGATGGGGAGAGCTTATGAAACTATACTGGAACTACTTTTTCTACGGTATGATATCTGCTTTTATTCTAGGGTTTGCATATTGTTTCGGGAAGATTGGAGGGGTATGAAAAAACTAAATAAACTTGGTATTTCAAAACCAAAGAAGTTTAAGAAAACTGCGGCAATCAATAAGCTGGATAAACTGTTTTCTCTCAAAGTCCGTTCTATGGGTCAATGTTTCTTACGGGGCATGGATAAGGTGAACTGCGGTGGGCCTCTCCAATGCGCTCATGTTATCGGGCGTGGGAATAAGTATTTGCGCTGGCACTCGTATAACGGCTTGTGTTTATGCGCCGGGCACCATGTGTATTACACATACCACCCCGAAGCATGGCGGGAGATTATGATGAAAACATACAAGCCGCATTACACATGGCTCTTGGCGCACAAAGAAACAACGATTACATTCAATGAATTGTATTATAAACAAAAACTCTCAGAGCTTGAGTAACCTGTATGAAAAAAGCAACGAATATAAAAACAATTTAAGTATGTTGGGCAAATAGTCTTTTTCCTCTGCTTCTTGCGGGGAGCGGAGATAAACAGATTATAAAAAGTTAGTTTAGCGTTACTTGTTAAATAGAAAGGAAGATATATGAAACCTACCGTACAAGCGAAGGAGTGGAGTGAATTGAATAAGTTTTTAGAAGATATGAACCCCGAAGCGGCAAGGGAAATGGGGAGAGTTGATGTAAAAATAATTGCATTGAAATCCTTCATCTCCTCTATCCTCGCAGAAGCACGGAAAGAACGGGATGATACCGCCTATGCCAAAGGAATTATCAAAGGCAAAGAACAGGCGTATAAGGAAATAGAGGGGAATATCGGAATGTTACGACAATGGTTAAACGAGGATAGAATAACTGACCCGAATAAAATGGTAGCAAGCGCAGACATAAAAAGGTGGCTATTCTTAGATATTTTATCAGTACTAAAGGAGAAGGAGTGAAGTATATTGATTTATTTGCAGGAATTGGAGGGTTTCATTATGGAATTGACAGGTGTAATCGGAGGGTTGCAGAAACATCAGACAATAAGAAAGGACAACATAAGTCCAACCATAACTCAAGCAATGGGTCAGGGAGGCGGTCAGATACCTATACTTGTGTTTACTCAAACGAATGGGATAAATACGCCAACTCCGTCTATAGAAAGCACTTCGGAGAGTGTGATTCCCGAGATATCAGGACAGTTGACGCTCGTACCCTCCCCGACTTTGACCTCCTCTGCGGGGGATTTCCTTGCCAAAGTTTCTCTATTGCTGGAAAAAGAAGGGGATTTGACGACACCAGAGGAACTCTCTTTTTTGAAATCGCTCGGATTCTCAAGGAAAAGCAACCAAGACTGTGTCTACTGGAAAACGTCAAAGGACTGTTATCTCATGACGAGGGAAGAACTATCAAAGTCATCTTCGCCACGCTTGATGAGCTGGGGTATGACCTCCAATGGCAAGTGTGTAACTCAAAGGATTTCGGCGTCCCCCAAAACAGGGAGCGCATCTTCATTGTCGGACATCTTAGAGGAACACCCCGACCCAAAGTATTTCCTATCATTGGATATGACAAAAAAGATACTCAACCGGGGGAAGAAATATGTGCGACTGTTAAATCAAGATACCCGTCAGACTGGAACGGAAATTATGTCAGTAGAACACCATTGAAGTTTCTTACCAGAAACCAAAAAAATATAGAGGGTGATTATGCATTTACGGTAGATGGAGCAAACACCGGGGGAATTAAACAGGATATGAAAATACGTAGACTTACGCCGATAGAATGTGAACGCTTACAGGGATTTCCTGATAATTGGACACAGTACGGAGCAGACGGGGAACTGATAAGCGACACTCAAAGGTACAAGATGTGCGGAAATGCGGTAACGACAAACGTAATTACAGAAATAGCAAAACGGTTAGTCTAGCCTCCTCAGAGGTAAGCGTATGAAAATAAAAAAGAATGGGAAAATAATTCAATTATGGTTAGTAATAGAGTTGATTGCTGATGTAGAAAGAGCCGGAGGTAAATTAACAATAGTCAATCCGGTTACACAAGAAA
>Ga0315273_10008680_pt1 | contig 12844 bp, 11 predicted proteins | sample YL17G02_0_MG_FD_205753 | JGI IMG/M metagenome (GOLD analysis project Ga0315273, IMG submission 205753) | Sediment microbial communities from Yellowstone Lake, YNP, Wyoming, USA - YL17G02_0 | ecosystem: Environmental > Aquatic > Freshwater > Lake > Sediment | place: USA: Wyoming | collected...
CCAGCGGTCCGGGCTGAGATCCATGGCCCGTTCCTGTGGGGACATCCGGCCGTCCACGATGACAGGATCCGGATTCTGCGAATTCCAGAAGAGCGTTCCTGCGGCGTTGTGATCCAGGTCGGTCCCAATCGTGATGCACAGGTAACTGGTCACGAGGGCGGGATCGAAGGGGATCGAAATGACGATCGCGGACATGAAGAAGTAGGGATAGTAGGCAAGATCCGCATCCACATTCGGAGTATGGAGGCCCAGTCCGATCTTGATGTACATGCGCTTCTTGATGACGACCCGGATCGGCCCGTCGATGTAGGCGGGCACCCAGGACACCCAGTCGTCGCTGTGAATCGTGATCTTGACGATGGAAAAGAAGAGCTTGATCCGGGTCCAGAGCTTGGCCGAGTCGAACCAGTTCTCGCCGGTCCCGCCCTGGTCCACCGGCACGGAATAGTACTCCATCACCGCCTTCTGCTGGCGCCGGATCCGGGCATAGCCGGCCTCGTAGTACCGGCTGCTGATCCGGTCGTATTCCGGGTCGTAGCGAATGAGGTCGATGGGGGACAAAGGTGCGGATTCGGGGAGAGAAAACAGGTAGAACCAGCCCTTCTCGCCGGTCAGCGGATCCGTGACCTCGATCTCCTGTTCCGCCAGGCGTCCGACAGGCCAGTCCGAGGGGTCCACCCGGCATCCGGCGTCCCTTGCCATGAAGACCACTTCGTCCTGGCAAGCCAGCATCCGGTCGAGCTTGTCCTGATCGTTTTCCTCCCCAAGGGGATAGAGGAAGCTGCCGTCCTCGCTCTTCTCGTCGATCTGGAACGGCGCAGGTTCCCACCGGCCGTGATGCCAGACCATGAGCCGGATCGACGGGATGTTCTGACCCAGGAGAGGAGGGACCCTTTTCCCCTGGATGAGGATCACATCCGAGAACCGATCCGGAAACATCGCACAAGGGGGTTCCTCCGGCTCCTCGATCTGCCACCGCACGGGCTCTTCGGTCTGGGAAAGGCCGGGTTGGGCGTTCAGAAGCATCCCGAGTGCGAACACCGCGGGGAAGAGCAACCCGCGCTTCATGGCTGAAATCCCGATTTTCAAAGGTCCATGCCCCTTCCTTGCCTGTCCGGGCTCCTCACGGGCACCGGGTGCCTGAGCAGGCCGTTCACAAAGGACCCGTCCCAGCAGAGGAACCCTTCGGTGAGCCCAGCCAGTCCGGTAAAAAAAGGGGTCTCCGCGGAGCGGACAACGTCCCGGCAAAAGCTGGAAGCCCATTCCAGCAAATGGGCCTCGAGGAAACCCCGTTGCGCTTCCAGATAGGCCGCCGCACCCTTCTCATCTCCCCGAAGACAGCATCTCTTCCACCCGTCGCAGAGATGTGCCATGAATTCCAGCTCAAGTCCGATGTGGTCCTCCGGCTCTTTGTCCCTGCAATCGGAAACCAGGCCGAACCTCTCGTACCAGGAGCGGACATCGAGAGTGTAGTGGCTGCAGAGGAGTCGCTCTTCGGTCCTGTAGTAGGATTCCCATGGCGGAGCCGCGGGCATGCCGGCTCCGATGAACAGCCGGAAGTAATCCAGTTGAAGGTTCTCGACCTCTTTCCCGACCCTCCCGTTCCGGAAGGATTCGAGCGAGATGGAGAGAATTCGCACCCCTTCAGCGGCCTCCGGATGCTCAGGAGAGAAGGGGGCGGCCGAAAGAAAATCCGCGGACGCAAGAGCATCGAGGAAGGCCCTCGTGGGCTCACGGTAGTAGGCAAGCCCGAGCAGGTCATAGAGGCACCTTCTCAACTCGCAAGCTGCCGCCTGATCTTCGTCCATGCGGTCACCTCTCAATGGAAGAGCCAAGGGTCGCCCGGCTTGCCCGCTCCATCTCCCATCCGGGCCGGTACTCGAGATTCGTCTTCTCCACCTGAACGAGGGGTCCGTTGAAGGGCCATGCGCCGGAAGGAGAAGGGCGATCCTCGGTGAGCATGTTGGCACTGCCGGCGTGGTCGATTCCCGCCGGGTCGAGATCGGCCCAGGTTCCCTGGGGAATGGACACGACACCCGGCATGACCCGCTCCGTCACGTAGACCGGGATCACGATCGAGCCCATGTCGTTGTATGCCCTTGCCGCATCTCCGTTTCGAAGTCCCCTGGGCTCTGCATCCCGGGGATTCATCATCATGTGGTGAACATAGGTCTCCCGCAGCCATGGATTCTCGTAGTAAATGGAATGGGTGCGGAAGCGAATCTTGGGTGTGATGGCTTTCAGTGGGTACTTCTTGCGATCCTTCCGATCCTCCCGGTCGTCCACGAAGGAGGGAAGAGGAGGAATGGGGCTCCCGTATTTCGAATTCTTCCAGTTCATGCCGGCCAGTTCTTGCGAGAAGATCTCGATCTTGCCCGAAGGGGTGGCAAACGGGTGGTTCTCCGGATCTTCGATCTCATCCTTGAACGCGTAGATCGGGCTCTCGTAGCGGAACTTGTAGATTCCACGCTTGCGGAATTCCTCGTAGTCGATGGGGACCTCAAACTGGCGGGAGATCTGGCCGACCCATTCCCGGATCCATTCCTCCCGGCTCTTCGGGTTGAATTTCTCCTGAAACCCCAGGCGACTGGACAGCTCCGTGAGAATTTCCAGATCGCGCTTGGACTCGAACATCGGTTCCAGGATCTTACTCCGGTGGATGATGTAGCGGCCCCGGACCCAGATGGCAGCCCCGTCCTCGGCCTCGAAGTGCGTGGCAATCGGCAGGAGGATGTCCGCAAACCGGGCCGTGAAGTTCATGAACTGTTCGTGGCAGACGAAGAACTCCACTTTCTGGATGGCTTCCATGTTTTTGCGGATGTTGACCGTCTGCTGCATGAAGTTGTGGCCTGCAGCATAGATCATCTTGATGTTGGGAGGAGGGGCGTCGCCGAAGTTCCCGATGAGATCGCTCGGAGCCCTGTCTCCCAGGAGAACTGCATCGGCCCATTTGCTCTCCTTGATCGTGGTCTTCACCGGCGGTTTGGTGGGTGGGAAGATGCCGGCCGTGATGGGCAGCGCTCCACCGATGCCGCCCACATGAGCCCCCAGCCTGCCGAAGTTGCCCGTCATCGCTGCCAGGGTGTAGCCGGCCCGGTGAAACTGTTCTCCCCAGGGCTGCCTTCCCGGCCCCCAGCCGTGGATCAGAGCTGCCGGCCTGGTCGTCGCGTACAGGCGGGCCAGCTTGACGATGTCCCCGGAAGGCACGCCCGTCACCCTCTCCGCCCACTGAGGGGTCTTCTGAACCCCGTCGGAGAGGCCCAGCACATAGCTCCGGAACGACCCGTTCGGGGACGCCCCCTTCGGCATGTGCTCTTCGTCGAATCCAAGCGTGTATTTCTCCACGAAAGCCTTGTCGTAGAGGTTCTCCTCGATCATCACGAATGCCATGGCCAGCATCATGGCCACATCCGTGCCCGGCCGGATCGGGATCCACCAGGCCTGATAGGCTGCCGCCGAATCCGTGAAGCGAGGATCGACGCTGACGAACCGGCAGCCCTTTTCCTTGGCCAGCTTCAAATACCAGGGCGTGTTGGTCCCGTGAATCGTGTGGGTCGGGTTGAAGCCCCAGAGCAGGACCAGCCTGGAGTGCAGGAAATTGTCCGCCTCGCATCCATCCAGCAGATCCCCCACTGTGTAGTTGGCCGCGAAGATGGCGCCCTCGAAACACATGGTGTCCCAGAAGTGGACGGCACAACCGAAGCAGTCCAGAAACCTCCGGACCAGTGCCCACGGCAGGAAGGGGTAGAGCTCGCTCAGGAGAGAAACCGTGTCGCCGGCAAAGCACAGGTCCAGAATCGAGGCAGGACCGTACGTCTCCTTGATCCGGACCATTTCCCTGGCGATCGTGTCGTAGGCTTCGTCCCAGGTTATTCTCTTGAATTTCCCCTCGCCCCGCGCCCCGACCCGTTTCATCGGGTACTTGAGCCGGTCCGGTGAGTACAGGCGCTTGCGATACGAGCGCCCCCGGAGACAGGCCCGGATCTGAGGCACTTCGGGGGTGTCCAGGCCATAGGAATCCACCAGGGACCCGTCGTCCGTGGAGATCCGGGTGACCACTCCGTCCTCCAGGTGAACCACGAGCACGCAGCGGCCCCCGCAGTCGTGGGAGCAGCTCGTCACCTTGACCTCCTTCCTGGGAGAATGGCTCGCCTCTGCGGTTCTCGAAATGAGCCCGCAGGCGCCCACGCCCTCCCGGGCAGCCATCAGGGCCGCCCCCAGCGAGGCGGTCCATTTCAGGAAGGTCCGCCGGTCAGCGGATGCGTTGAGGAGCCCGGAAAGGAAAGGACCTCCTTTCCCGGATTTCGGTTCTTCCATCGTTCGGCTACCCCGAAGCAGGTTGCGTTTCCAGCCTTCCCTTCACCGCTTTCATGAGGTCCACGAAGTTCTCCTTGATCCAGGCCTGGGCCATGAAGATGGGTACCTTGAGCTTCGGCGCCACGTCTGCGTGGTAGACCACGTGGGTCTTGTCTCCCGCAGGCTCGATGACCCATTTCTCCGTGAGGTTCGCGTTGGGGTCCCTCAGGGTTTTCATCTCGAACTTCATTTCCTCCGGATACAGCGTGTATTCCACGTTCCCTCCCATCTCCTTGCCCATGAAGAGGATGAACCGCTTCATGTAGACAACCCTCTTGTTCCCGCTGGATTCCACCACGTCGAGCTGCGTGCAGTCCGGGATGAGTTCTTTCAGGTGCTCGAAGTCGACGAGCGTGGCGTAGACCATCCGCGGATCTGCGCGGACCTCGGCAACGAGATGGAGCTGAAAATTCCTTCCCTCTTCCTTGAGCTCTTCCGAGACGAGGTCACCGGAGGGCGCACCCGCGGACGGGACAGGCTGCCGAACGACCTCCTGGGGGACGAGAACCTCACGCTCCACGGCCTTGCGCTGCATCCAGAGGACGAACAAGCCCATCACGGCTGCCGCAAGGACCAGCACGGGGATGAGGACCTTCTTGCGCTTCATCCTTCCCTCCTTTTTCCCGGATCTGCCGCCCGCTCTCCAAGGCGACTCTCCTTCAGACAGTCCCTTCATCCACGCTCTTCGGATGAGGACGGAAGACGACGGACGGATGGGTAAACCGGGGATCCGCCAGATCTTTGATCTTCGAGACCACGCCGGGTTCTTGCTTCAGCGTTTCCAGGACGCCTGCTTTGAGAACGCGCATGATGCAGGCATCCACACAGGCGGGGTTGAACCCCTGGTCAACCAGGTCGTAGCAGTAGTTGCACTTAAAAACCTTTTTGCTCACCGGATCATACTGGGGCGCCCGGTACGGACAAGCCCACTCGCAGCGGCGGCACCCGATGCACTTGTCCGGATAGGGAACCACGATGCCGTCCTCCGGCCGTTTCACGAGGGCATCCACCGGACAGACCTTGACGCAGGCAGGGTCCTCGCAGTGAAAGCAGGACATGGAGACCTTGTAGGACCAGAGATCAGGAAAGGTTCCGCCGTCCACCTCCACCACCCTTCGCAGCCTGGGGCCCACCTCCAGGTTGTTCTTGTCCTTGCAGGCGATCTCGCAGGTCCTGCAGCCGATGCAGCTTGAAAGGTCGTCATAGAAGCCGATCTGGTTCATCCTAACCTCGCGAGTCAGAGGCTGCCTGCCGGGGCAGTCCGAATCCTGGGAGCGGCCGGCTGCCTCGGCCCATCAAGTAGTCCGCGAGACTCCCGGCTTCCTCGTCGGTCAGATGAAAATCGCCCATCCTGGAATTGCGTACGTACGTCTTGGGGTTCTTGAGCCAGCGGGAAAGCCATTCCCGATTGACCTTGTCTCCTTCCACGGTGAGATCCGGACCGATGTCGCCGCCTCTGCCGTCGAGCCTGTGGCAGCCGTGGCATCCAAGCCCCATCTTCCCCACCCGCTTGCCGAAGAGGTATTGAACCGGCCCGGCCTCGCCAAAGAGCCTCCGGCCCCTTTGCAGGTCGTCCTCGGCTTCCTCGCCTTTGTCTCGGACGAGCAGAGCATCCGGAGGAATGGAAGGTGGGTGGATAGGCCCCGGCCCGAGGGAGAAAAGATAGTTCACGAGGTGCGTGAGTTCCGTCTCGGAGAGGGCGATCGGCCGGTCATCGAGCATGTTCAGATTGAAGTTCTCCGGCTGGGCAAGCCATTCCAGGAGCCAGCCTCTTTGAACCTTCTCGCCCACGCGGGTCAGTTCCGGCGCGATCTCCCCGCCTCTGCCGGCCACGCGGTGGCAACGATAGCACTGAAGAGTCTCGAAGACTCCTCTGCCTTCCAGGATACTCGAAAGGGATGCGGGCTCTGACGTTTCTCCCGCCCCCCGGTCCGGCGCTCCTTCTGCCCTGGTCCGCCGGAAGCTCATCACGTATCCGGTCAAGTGGAGCACCTGGTTCTCGGCAAGGGGTCCCAGAGCCGGCATCTTCGTGTCGGGGTTGAAGGAAGCGGGGTCCTTGATCCACTGAACCATCCAGGTGACATTCACCTTGTCTCCGATGGTGGAGAGATCCTTGGCAACGTTTTCTTCACGGCCGCCCTTGATGCCAAAAGAAGCCGCATTGTGGCACCCGACACAGGCAAGTTCATCGAAGAGCCTTTTCCCTTCATCCGCACCAAAGACCTCCCTGCGGCGGTACGCCTTCGGGACTTCTTCTCCGGTAAACCCGAGCAGAAGAACCGTAAGGGCAGCGATCTCGTCTTCCGTGAGATCGTTGCCCGGCATCTGCAGCTTGGTCTCTTTCGTCTCAAAGGCCCGCGGTTCCCGGATCTTCCGCATCGTCCAATCCCGGAGTGAGCACGGGGTGTCACGGACGTATCCGAAGTCGAGATCCATCGCGTGCTTGTTTCCGAAACCCGTCAGGTCGGGCGCCATGTCCTCCTTCGCAAAGCCCTCGGTCTCGTGGCAGAAGAAGCACTTGAGTTCCCGAAAGAGCTTCCTGCCCTGTGCGATTTCTGGATTCTCCTCGGGCGAGACGTCCTCCCCGGATCTCCTGCCCTTCATCGTCACCAGAAACTCCGTGAGCGGCAGGGCCTCCTCGTCCGAGAGATAGAAGTTGAGCATCTTCGTCTTCGCCTTGTACGAGAAGGGATCCTTGAGCCAGCCCTGGAGCCAGTTCGAATCCACTTTCAACCCCGTAACAGCCAGACTGGGACCGAAAGCCCCTTGCCTTTCCTGTTCGAATCCCTCCATCTTGTGGCAGTTGTGGCAGCCGACCTGCTTCGCGAGCCTTCTGCCCCCGGACAGAACCGGCGCTCCCTCGAGCGGCAGGGTCCCTTTGTGGCACCGCCCGCAACCGATATCGAGCCACTTTCCCTGGAGCAGGGGCCGGTCCCAGTACCGAATCCTCCCGTGGGCGGATTCTTTGCTGGTTGCCAGGCCCTGACCGTCATGGCAGATGCTGCAGCCGAATTCATCCAGCGAGTGCCGCAGCATCCTGCTCAGGTATTCCAGTTTCGGGTGCGTCCGGTAGGGCTGTGCCATCGTTTCGAATCTCGGGTTGTCAACGCCCAGATGACAGGCCACGCATCGATCCACGCGGCCGCCCACTTCGGTCTGGATCTGCTTGATTTCCAGGGGGCTCTCCAGGATCTGCCGCCTCTGGTCAGGATCCTTTTCCAGCGTGGCGGCAAGTTCATAGTACCGGGCCTGGACCTGCTTCCATTCCCGCTCCCGATCCCGCCAGACGGCCACCAACACGACGGCGAGAGCGAGAAGGCTCAGAGCAGCAAAGAGCCTCTTCATCTTGAGAACGCTCCATTCCCGCGGTCACGGACCGGGTGGCAGGACGGCAGCCATGGGCCACACTTCCCATGGCCAGTAGAACTGCCAGTTCGGACCACGCGCAACCTGGCCGACCAGGATGGAGAGAACCACAGCCAGAACCAATACAGTAAACACGACGTTCATTCCCTTCCGGCCTCTGGAGAACCAGATGCCCACACCTTCCGGACTTCTGTCCAGATAGGGAAGGAAGAACAGGAAAAGGGTCGTGAGGCCAGGGGCCAGAACGCCTCCGAAGAAGGCGGAATAGCTCACCCACTCCTGCACGCCTACAAAATACCAGGGCGCCTTGGCCGGGTTGGGGGGATGGAGCGGGTTGGCAGGCTCCTCCAGAGGAGCGTCGAAAAGAAGCGACAGCCCGAGGATCACGACGAAGAGCGCAAGAAAGAGCAGGAGCTCCCTCAGGACGAGGTGCGGCCAGGCGAGCAGCGTTTCATCCGGATCTTTTCCCGCCTGGAACGAGGACCCCTCGACGATTTCCATGAGGGCATACGTCTTGTCCGGATCCCTGGGAAAAATCTCTCCCGAAGCCGACGGCCGCATCTCACAAATCCTCCAGCGATGCGCGGATGTCTTGCAGCTTGGATCTTCCTTCAGGAACCGCCTGGACGGGACAGACCACCATCCTTTCGGATCCTCCAGAAATGGACGCCGATCAGGAGCCCCATCAAGAGGGGAAGAACCACACAGTGGAACACATAGAAGCGCAGGAGCGCACTCTGGCCCACAACGTTCCCGCCCAGAAGCAGGTAACGCAGCTTCTCGCCGATCCATGGAATGTAAGACGCGATGCTCGTTCCGACCGTGATGGCCCAGAAGGCCAGTTGATCCCAGGGCAGCAGGTAGCCTGTGAAGCTCAGAAAAAGCGTGAGCAGCAGCAACGAAAGACCGATCACCCAGTTGAACTCCCTCGGAGCCTTGTACGCGCCCGTGTAGAACACCCTGCACATGTGGAAAAAGACGCTGATCACCATGGCGTGAGCTGCCCAGCGGTGGATGTTCCGCAGAACCTTTCCGAAGGAGACGACATACTCCAGGTCCTTCATGCTCCGGTAGGCCAGATCCGTCGAGGGGACGTAGTAGAACATCAGAAGGATCCCGGATCCGGCGAGCATCACGAAGAGATAGAGGGAGATGAGTCCAAGGCCCAGGGTGTATCCGACTCGGAGGGTGTTCCGGTGGACTTTCACGGGGTGCAGGTGGAGGAAGAAATTTCCGAAGATGGCTTCGGCCCGTTCGTGATCCGTCGTGGGGATGCCCTGCCGGAAAATGGAATCCCTGACATTCAGAGGAAGACGCGAGACGGCCTCCCTCAGGCTCCACACCTTTCTGCCCATGCCGAGGCTTCCTTCAAGTCATCAAGACTGCCCGACTGCCCGGCCTCACCCTTCGCTTCATATTCACCCGGATTTCTCCGTTCTCCGCCAGAGCCACCTCATACCAGTCCAGTGGCTTCGGAGCTGCGCCCTTTTTCACATTTCCCTGGACATCGAACTGGCTGCCATGGCAGGGGCACTGAAAGCCACCTCGCACGTGGGTGACCTGGCAGCGCAGATGCGTACAGATGGAGGAGATGGCGTGAAAGGATTTCCCTTCCCTCACGATGAACACGTTCCTGCCTGGTATCGGGGTCACGCCCTCCGGATATTCCTCCGGGAGCCCTGCCTTGAAGCTCATGGGCGGCTCGTAGAGCACATTCGGCAGGAGAAACCGCATGAGACCGGCTGCTGAAATTCCTGCCAGAAGGGCGAGACTTCCCCAGCCCACGGTCATGTTCCGGATGAACGCCCTTCGGCTGCATCCCCCTTCAGGACTCCACTCCAGCGGGGGCCCCAGGCTCTCCTTCATCTTCCCATTCCTCTTCAACGTGGAACGCTTCCATGGTGATGGCTCCCGCAGGACAGCGCAGCGCGCAGCGGCCGCACCTCACGCACCTTGCCTCGTCCTTGATGATCGCGGTCATGGGCCGCGTGCGCGGGAGACCCCCGCAGAGCGCATGGGCCAGCTTTTCGAGCTTTTCGTCTCCCTCGATCTGCTCGAGCCGGACCATCCGGTAGGCGTTCTTCACACAGGTGTCCACGCAGGTGCCGCAGAGGATGCAGAGCCTCCGGTTGAAGACGGTCTGCACGTGGCATTGCTGGCATCGTTCTGCCTGCTGCCGCGCCTCCACCTCCCGGTATGGAAGCTCGATCTCCTCATGGTTTCGAATTCTCTCTTGGACGGGCCTCTTCGGCGGCCAGATCGCGTGCCGCTTCTCGCCGCGGGTGTTCGCAAAGGCAGTCCCCAGAGGCTCCATATAGCCTCTTCGCCGGAGCTTCTGCCTGGAGCCTCTCAGAAAGCCATGGATGGACCGGGCAGCCCTCTGGCCGTCCGCGATCGCCTCGACCGCGCTCCGGGGGCCGGATGCGACGTCGCCTCCCGCAAAGATGCCCGGGATGTTCGTGGCCAGATCCTCGCCAACGCGAATCGTCGACGAGGGGTTCAGTTGCAGACCTTCGATTCCCGAAAGCACGGAGAGAAGGGAGGTCTGGCCCACGGCAAGCAAGACCGTATCCGCCGGTAGAATCCTTTCCGTGCCGGGCCGCAGTTGCGGATTGAACTTCCCCTGTTCGTCGAAGACCGATTCGACCTCGAGGAACTCCACCCCGATCGCACGTCCGTCGCGTCCCAGGATTCGTTTGGGTCCCAGCCCGGGGTAGAAGGCAACACCCTCTTCCAGGCTGTCTTCCTTTTCGTGTGTCGTGGCCGGCATTCCCTCCCAGGACTCCACGCAGGCGATGCTCACCTTCCGAACTCCCTGACGGAGAGCCATCTGAGCGCAGTCGAGGGCTACTCCACCTCCGCCGATAACGACGCAGCTCTCTCCGGCCGGAATCTTTTCGAAGTCCCGCAGATAGGTGAGGCCGCTCGCCACGCCGCTCAGGTCCATGCCCTCCAGGGGAAGCATACGCGCGATGGGAAGCCCCACCGCGATGAAAATCGCCTGGTATCCCGTTTGCCGCAGGCCGGAAAGCGTCCTGTCCTCGCCAACAGGGCTGTTGAGCTCCAGATCCACCCCGAGCTCCAGGATCGCCTCGATCTCCCTCCGAAGCACTTCTCTCGGCAATCGGAACGGCGGAACCACCATCCGCAGCATGCCGCCCGGTTCAGAGGCCGCCTCGAAGATCGTGACCTTGTATCCCAGCAGGGCGAGGTCGTGCGCTGCTGCGAGGCCTGCGGGGCCGGATCCGACCACCGCCACGCGCTCCGGATGTGTGCCCGCTCCCTCACCGGCACTTTCACGCACTTTCCGCAGATGGAGCAGTCCAAGGATGTCGTTGGCTGCCGTCCGGAATGCCCCGTCTCCTTTCTCCTGGCGCTCCAGGAGGTTCTCCAGGACTGAACGGGGACTCCCGGTTCCGGCCCGATCGCAGACAAAACGCTTCAGGCCGCGAATGGCCACCGGAGCATCGACATCGGCCCTCCTGCATGCCTGCTCGCAGGGGGCCTGACAGATCCTGCTGCAGACGGAAACCAGGGGGTTGGCTCTCCTTGCGATGAGATAGCCCCTTTCGTAGTCTCCCTCCGCGATGGCCTGGGTGTACCCCCGGACATCGGTTCTCAAGGGACACGCGGAGCGGCACGCAACCCGTGCGTCATAATCCTCGTATCCGGGGATCTTCACGCGGTACTTACGCACCGGGGCGGCTGTCCGTGTCATCTGAGGAAACCGCAAACCTTCTTCCCATTCCTATGGACCATGCGGGAAATGGCACTTGAAGCACATGTTCGCCGGGACCTGATCGCGAAGACCTGCCGAAGAGGCCTGATAGGGGTCGATCCTCAGGTGACAGGTGGCGCACTGGAAATTCACCTTCCCGGAACGCATGTGCTGGACGTGGATGGTCAGGACAGGCGCCCCCGGTCGATCGGGCAGTGAGAGAGTCAGATCCTCTTCCTTGAGGATTCCCCCATGGCACTCCAGGCACTTCCCGTCCGGCGCCCTCTTCTCCACCCAGCGCGCACAGGAAAACTTGTCCCGAAAAAACACGGAAGACGACCCGTCCGCGTCCATCCAGGAGTCGGAATCGGCCCCGGCCGGGAGAAAGCCGCCCGGAACCCACGACACCAGCAGACCGAGCAGGGAAACCCGGGAGATCCGGTGCACCCAGCCCGGCGTCCGACGGATTCTGCCGATTCCCCTCACCGTCCGGACTCTCCTTTACTTCCGGGTCGCAGGGGCGAGGTTGTCCATCACGAACTTCGCAAGCTGCGCCCTTCTCTCACGGACCATCCTCTTGGAGAGCGCGTCCTCTCCCAGGAGAAGACTGATCATCGCCCGGTCGTTGTAATAGGACATGATCAGGGTATAAAGACTGATCACGAACTGGCGGGTGTTGATGTCTTCCCGAAACAGGCTGCTGCGCTTCGCCTCTTCGCTGAACCGAATCCCCCTTCGGTACAGCGGTCTGAAGTACTTTTCAAAGGTCTCCCGAATGTCCACATCGTTTCCGTCCAGGGATTCCCTCTGCAGGATCCTCATCACATGGTGGTTCTTCGACATGAAGTCGAAGAGCTTCTGGAAGATCTTCTCCAGTTCCTCTCCGGATGTGATCTCCTCCGGAAAGAGCCGGTCGATGAATTCCGTCATCCGGGACAGCGATCTCTCGATCACGGCACGGTAGACCGCCTGCTTGCTCTGAAAGTGATAGTAGATGGCATACTTGTCCATCCCCGCCCTGCGGGCGATCTCTCGCGTGCTCGTGCTCCGGAACCCCTTCTCCGAGAAGATCGCTTCGGCGGCATCGAGAAACCGGGTCCGCGTCAGAGCCCCCAAGGCCTGCTTCTTTGCGGTTTTCTCGAATCCGTTGCTCTTGGGTCGCGGGCTCACGTCTTCTCCAAGAACCCCTCCGATGCCGTCCCCGAGGGGATGGATGGAGTACCGGACTGAAAACACCACTTGGTTTCTAAACCACTCGGTTTTATCATAGGGAGGGGGAGATGGGCATGTCAAGGGAAAAATTCTTGCACCGGGAAGGAAATGCAATCGGCCTGTCAGCCGGTGGGAAGTTTGACCGTAAAGGTGCTGCCCTTGCCACTCCGGCTCTGCACTTCGATCTTCCCG
>Ga0315273_10008681_pt1 | contig 12842 bp, 10 predicted proteins | sample YL17G02_0_MG_FD_205753 | JGI IMG/M metagenome (GOLD analysis project Ga0315273, IMG submission 205753) | Sediment microbial communities from Yellowstone Lake, YNP, Wyoming, USA - YL17G02_0 | ecosystem: Environmental > Aquatic > Freshwater > Lake > Sediment | place: USA: Wyoming | collected...
GGCGTTCGGAGGATTTCCGGGATCCTTGACGTGAGCGCTCCCAGGTCGATGCCGTGCGGGTTGTCCTTGAGTCGCGCCAGGTTCAGGCCTTCGGGCTTCGTGCCGAACGCGTCGCCGAACGGACCGAGTCGCAGCATCATGTCGAGTCGGCGCTCGTAACCGGGACCGTCGGGCAGCATCGCGGTCAACTCCTCGGCCGAACGGTCCGCCACCGGCGAGTGCGGATCGGCGACTTCGCGGGCCAGCGTCGCGGTGATCACCTGATCGTCGACGAGTGCGGGATCAGCGTCGGTGCCCAACCCGAGCGCGATTAGCGCCACCCGAGCCAGGATCTCGCACTCGTCGGGGCGGCCGTCGGCCAGTGGCAGCGCCGGCGGGGAGTAGCGGGCGTTGTTGCGCACCACCGCGCCGCTGAGCGCGATGTCGAGATGAGCCGCGCGCGACGGCGGGGGCGGCGGCAGGATCACGTCGGCATGCCGGGTGGTCTCGTTGAGATAGGGATCCACCGACAACATGAAGTCGACGGTCTCGAGGGCCTCGGACAGTCGCGGGCCGTCGGGTGCGGACAACACCGGGTTGCCGGCGATGGTGATCACGGCGCGGATCTGGCCGTCGCCGGGGGTTTCGATCTCCTCGGGCATCGCGATGGTCGGCAACTCCGAGAGGGCCTCCGGGTGGCCGGAGACCCGGCTGTGCCAGCGGCCAGTGGTGAAGCCGCGTCCCGGCCGGGCCGGGCGGGGCGCCGCGGCGATGGGCGAACTGGCGAACATCACCCCACCGGGACCATCCAGGTTGCCGGTCAGAATGTTGACGACGTCGACCAGCCAACTGGTGATGGTGCCGAAATCCACGGTCGAGGTGCCGATCCGGCCGTAGACCGCCGCGGTGCGGGCTGCGGCGATCTCGCGGGCCAGCGTGCGGATCTCCTGGGCCGAGACCCCGCAGTGCCCGGCCACCGTCTCGGGCCCGAAGTCGGCGGCGGCGGCGCGGACCTGTTCAACTCCGACGACGTGTTCGGCCAGCCGGCCCAGGTCCACCAGGTCCTCGTCGAAGAGCACGTGCACGATGGCGAACAGCAGTGCGCCGTCGGTTCCCGGGCGTACGGCGAGATGGCGGTCGGCCATCTCGGCGGTGCGGGTTCGGTTCGGGTCCAGCACGACCAGCTTGCCGCCGCGCCGGCGCAGAGCTTTGAGCCGTCCCCCGAAATCGGCTGCCGTGGCGAGACTTCCGTTCGAGACCAACGGGTTGGCGCCGATGATGACGAGGTAGTCGGTGCGGTCGAGATCGGGAACGGTGAACGCCAGCGGGTTGCCGTAGAGATAGCCGCACGCGATGTGCTTGGGCATCTGATCGAGCGTGCTGGCCGAAAAGATCGCCCGGGTGCCCAGGGCACGGACCACTGCCGGTCCGTAAAGCGCACCGGCGATGGTGTGGGCGTTCGGGTTGCCCAGATACACCCCGACTGAGGACCCGCCGGTGTCGGCGATGACCCGGCCGAGGCCCTCCGCGACAGCGGCGAAGGCGTCCTCCCAGGTGGTTTCGACGAGTTCGCCGTCGCGACGGACCATCGGCTGGGTCAATCGGTCGGGATCGTTGTCGAGTTCGGCGAAACTCGCCCCCTTGGGACAGATGAATCCGTGGCTGAACACGTCGTCGCGGTCCCCGCGGGCGCCGCTGATCCGGCCGTCGTCGATGCTCAGCACCAACCCGCAGGTGGCTTCGCACAGGGGGCAGATGCGCAATGCGGTATGGCTCATCTGAGCTACTCTGCGGCACCATCGCCCGGGAGGCAATCAACCCGTTCGTCCACCCGCCGAACGCGGCGAAATCTCAAACAGTTCGCATTTGCTGGGGAGTTTGCTATGTTTCCGGGGAAAGTACTGAAGACAGCAGGGAGGATGGGGGCCATGAGCCTTAACAACGTTGCTCGCGGACTGAAGTCGGGTCGCAGGTCGGCGGCTAAGATCGCCGTCGTAGGCGCCGCGGTGGCCACCGCCGCCACGGTGGCCGTCAGTGCCGCACCGTCGGCGAGTGCCCTGGACGTCAACCAGCAGGTCTACACCGCCGGGCCCCTGCTGAACCTGCTGCCGCTACTAGGCATCGACACCATTCCGATCTCCCTGGGAAACCTGCCCGTCGTCGGTGAAACCACGCTGATTCTCGACTTCGCGCCCATCGGCTACGACGCCCAGACCATCTACAACACCATCAACGCGCTCCCGTTCGCCAAACGTGGCGCGTTCAGTTCCATTTATGACCGGGTGATCGGTGCTCCCGCCGATCCGCCGACTCAGTTCCCGGCCGTGCTGGGATCCGGAATCGGCACCCGTAACCTCGTCGATTCCTACCGGGCCCAGATCTCCAGCGTCAACGGCAACACCCCACCCGGGTACACCCCGTTCCAGCCGGTGCCGGGAGCCAACCCCACCCAGACCAACCAGGCCCTGCTCTACCTGCGTAACCCGTTGCGGCCCAACGGTGGTATCGACGCCCGGTTCGCGCCGATCCTGAACCTGTTCGGCGTGGACACCACCCTGCCCGCCGCCGGCGTCAACACCGGCACCGGGTTGAAGCTCAACACCGCCACCCTTGACGTGACGTGGGCCTACGACCTGTTCTCGGATTTCCCGGTCACTCTGAATCCGTTCTCGTTGGTCAACAGCCTGCTGACCTTCCTGCCGGTCAACCTGGCGGGTGGGGTGTCACTGAAGGGACTTGACGCCACCGCGGCAGGTGTCAACGTGGCCAGCGTGCTGGGCATCATCAATCGGCTTTCCGGCGGGATCGCCGGCGTCGACGACGGCCAGGCCTTCTACGGCACGCTGCTGCCCAATGACCTGCCGATCCTGGAGCCACTGCGCCTGCCGTCGCGGCTGATCAATGCTGTCTTCGGGACTGATCTGGGAACCCCGTTCGCCGACGCGCTGCAACCGGCGTTCACGATCCTGGTCAACACCGGCTACTCCGATGTGGTGACGCCGGCCGACATCGCGGCCGACCCCACCCTGGCTGACACCTACCAGCCCTACGACCGCACCTTCCTGACCTCGGCGACCCCCGAGCCGTTCCTGTCGGTGAATCCGCTGACCCCGGCGGAGTGGCTGCAGGTCCCCGGTGACGTGGTGCGTGCACTGTTCACCGGCTTCGGCGACGTGTTCTTCCCGTCGGCCCCGGCGACCCCGCCGGCGTCGGTGCTGCCCAGCCTCGCCCCGCCGGCGTCGGCCGCTCGGACCCTGGCCGCCGCCGAGGCGCAACTCGCCGTCGTAGCGGATGACGTTGCAGCGCCGGACTCAGCACCGGTGGCGGCACCGCGGACCGAGGCGCCGACCGCGGTGATCTCGGCTCGCAAGGCCCGCAGTACCGCGCAGCGGGCACCGGCGGCAGTGAATGCCCCGGCGGAGGCAGCGGCTGCGGAGTCGCGTGACGACGCTGCCCGGGCAACGGCCGGTCAGAGCAGGGACGCGGCCACGCCCAAGCGGGCTGCGCGGTCTACCGCCGCAACCGCGGCCGACTAATCGCAGACCGCACCCTGGGCGGCTGAGCCCACCAGCTTGCAGTACTTGGCCAGCACGCCGCGGGTGTAGCGCGGCGGTGGCGGAGTGAATCCGGCTCGGCGGGAATCGAATTCGGCGTCTTCAACCAGGATGTCGAGGGTTTGGTTCGCCACGTCGAGTCGAATCCGGTCACCGTCGGCGACGAAGGCGATCGGTCCGGCGTCAACGGCCTCCGGAGCGACATGGCCCACGCACAAGCCGGTGGTGCCGCCGGAGAACCGGCCGTCGGTGAGCAACAGCACGTCCTTGCCCAGGCCGGCGCCCTTGATCGCACCGGTGATGGCCAGCATCTCGCGCATTCCCGGACCACCCTTGGGGCCCTCGTAGCGGATCACCACCACGTCACCTTTGGCGATGGTGCCGTCCTCGAGGGCGTCCATGGCTGCGCGCTCACCGTCGAAAACCCTTGCGGTGCCTTCGAATACGTCCGAATCGAAGCCGGCCGACTTGACCACCGCGCCCTCAGGCGCTAGCGAGCCGTGCAGGATGGTAATACCCCCGGTCGGGTGGATCGGGTTGCTCAGCGCCCGCAGTACCTTGCCGTCGGGATCCGGCGGATTGATGTCGGCGAGGTTCTCCGCCATGGTCTTTCCGGTGACGGTCATAACGTCGCCATGCATCAGACCGGCATCGAGCAACGCCTTCATGATCACCGGCACGCCGCCGATGCGGTCGACGTCGCTCATCACGCTCGAGCCGAACGGCTTGACGTCGGCCAGGTGAGGCACTCGTGCGCCGACCCGGGTGAAGTCGGCCAGCGACAGTTCCACCTCGGCCTCATGAGCGATGGCCAGCAGATGCAGCACGGCGTTGGTGGATCCGCCGAACGCCATCACCACCGCGATGGCGTTCTCAAACGCCTCTTTGGTGAGGATGTCACGGGTGGTGATACCGCGTCGCAGCAACTCGACAACGGCTTGCCCACTGCGCCGCGCAAACCCGTCGCGACGGCGGTCGGTGGCCGGCGGGGCGGCGCTTCCCGGCAGTGAAAGCCCCAGGGCTTCACCCGCGCTGGCCATGGTGTTGGCGGTGTACATCCCGCCGCAGGCACCTTCGCCGGGACAGATCGCCCGCTCAATGGCGTCGACGTCCTCTCGCGACATCAGGCCGCGCGCGCAGGCACCGACCGCCTCGAACGCGTCGATGATGGTGACCTCGCGCTCGCTGCCGTCGCTCATCTTGGCCCAGCCCGGCAGGATCGAACCGGCGTAGACGAACACCGCGGCCAGATCCAGTCGCGCAGCGGCCATCATCATGCCCGGCAGCGACTTGTCGCAGCCGGCCAGCATCACCATCGCGTCCATTCGCTCGGCCTGCATCACGGTCTCGACGCTGTCGGCGATGACCTCCCGCGACACCAGCGAGAAGTGCATGCCCTCGTGCCCCATGGCGATGCCGTCCGAGACCGAGATGGTGCCGAACTTCATCGGGAAGCCACCGGCCTCGAACACACCCTCCTTGGCCGCATTCGACAGCCGGTCCAGCGAGAGGTTGCACGGAGTGATCTCGTTCCACGACGAGGCAATGCCGATCTGGGGCTTGGCGAAATCCGCGTCACCCATCCCGACCGCGCGGAGCATGCCGCGGGCCGCGGTCTTCTCCAGTCCGTCGGTGACGTCGCGGCTGCGGGGCTTGATATCCGGGGTGTCGCTCACCCGGCCAGTATGTCCCGCAGGCGTCAGTGTGTCTCGGTCGGGGTCGCTGCCGTGACGCCGACTTCGATACCCCCAAGGGGTATCGGCTATGATCATCGCATGACTATCGCCCGCACTCGCATCATTGCTGTCCTGGCCGCGTTCGCCGCCGCCGTCACGCTGTCCTCCTGCAGCACGTCCACAACGGATCGCGGTGCCGGTGTGTCGTCGGCGACCGCCGCCGGAGAGGTGTCCGGGCACAACGCCGACGATGTGATGTTTGCGCAAATGATGATTCCGCATCACGAACAGGCAGTTCAACTCGCCGCACTGGTACCCGACCGGTCCACCAACCCCGAAGTGATCGCTCTCGCGGCGAAAATCTCCGCCGAGCAGCAACCCGAGATCGGCGCCATGAAGGCGCTACTACTGCAGTGGGAGGTCGACCCCAACACCTCCGCCCACGGCAGCGGCCACGACGGGATGGCGATGGAAGGCATGGTCGACGACGCCACGATGGTCAAACTGGACACCCTCAAGGGCGCCGAGTTCGACACGTTGTGGCTGCAGGCGATGATCAACCATCATCGCGGCGCCATCGCGATGGCGGAGTCCGAGATCGCCGACGGCAGCAGTGCCGACATGATCACCATGGCCACCACCATGGTCGCCACCCAGCAGGCCGAGATCGACCAGATGACGACGATCCTCGCGGGACTGGAGACCTAAATGGCACCGGAGCAGCGCGGCTTTTCCGCCGACAAGGACAACTACGCCAAACGGCTGCGCCGCGTCGAGGGTCAGGTGCGTGGCATCGCCAAAATGATCGATGACGAGAAGTACTGCATCGACATCCTGACTCAGATCAGCGCCGTCAACAGTGCACTGCAGTCGGTGGCGTTGGGACTTCTCTCCGAACACCTCAACCACTGTGTGAGCCACGCCGTCGCCGAGGGCGGCGAGGAGGCGGATAAGAAACTTGCGGAGGCCTCGGCGGCGATCGCCCGGTTGGTGCGTTCCTGACCGCGTCGGTCCGGGTGCGTCTCGGCATGGTCTCGAACCGGTGTAGCGGGGTGTCGGACGCTCCGGACGTGGGCCGGCCGTCGATACCGTGACTCGTGCCCGCTCAGACCGCGATGGTCGACGTCTGTGCCCCGACCCGCCCCGGACCCTGGACCCCGCGGGTCATCCTCGCCCTCGCCGTCCTGGCGGCGGCGGCCTTCGTCTACGTGACCGCCGAGATCATGCCCATCGGTGCGCTGCCGGCGATCGCCGCCGACCTCGACGTCAGTGAAGCCTCGGTAGGCCGACTGCTGGCCGGCTATGCCCTGGTGGCGGCGGTGGCCACGGTTCCCCTGGTGCGTTGGACAGCCGCCTGGCCCCGGCGCACGACCCTGCTGTTCACCCTGCTGAGCCTGGTCATTTCCCAACTGATCTCGGCGTTGGCACCGACCTTCACCGTCCTGGCTCTAGGGCGTGGACTGTGCGCGCTGACGCACGGGCTGATGTGGGCGGTGATCGCGCCGATCGGGGTGCGACTGGTTCCACCGGCCTACGCGGGCCGCGCCACCACCGCCGTGTTCGCGGGCACCGGTCTGGCACTGGTCGTCGGCAGTCCGCTGACCGCGATGATGAGTCAGGTGTGGGGCTGGCGGGAGGCGGTGGCCGCGATCACCGCCGCAGCACTGGCGGTGGCGGTGGCCGCCCGGTTCGCCCTCCCGTTGATGTCGGTGGCCACTCCCGCCGCCCGGTGGCCGGGCCGCCGCCGCCATAGCCGCGGACTGTCGACGCTGAGCCTGCTGACGTTTGTCGGCGTGACCGCCCACTTCATCTCCTACACGTTCATCGTCGTGATCATCCGCGACATCGTGGGCATCGGTGGGGTAAACCTGGCCTGGTTGCTGGCGGCCTACGGGGTCTCGGGCCTGACTGCGATGGGGTTGCTGGCCAGGCTGGGAGACCGGCGCCCCAAGGCCGCCATCCTCGGGAGTCTGGCGGGTCTGTGCCTGGCGCTCACGGTATTGGCCCGCCTGGGTGTCGGTGGTAGCCACAGCACCGCCACGCTGCTGATCGGCGTCGTGGCCGTGGTGGTGTGGGGCGCGACGGCGACCGCGATGGCGCCATTGCTGCAATCCGCGGCCATGCGGCACTCACCCGACGACCCCGACGGAGCCTCCGCGTTGTACGTGGCCGCATTCCAGGTGGGAATCATGACCGGGTCGGTCCTCGGCGGGACGTTGTTCGAGTTGGCCGGTCTAACGGTGATGCTGGCCACGTCGGCATTGCTGATCGCGGTTATTGCAGCGTGCGTCGCGGCAGGCCGCGACCTCCTCGTCGGAACACCGGGCGGGGTGTAACGCTGGTCACCCCCGCGCCGATGAACAGCACAGTTCAGCGTACTTTTCGAGGTCCCGGATCGGGTGCTTAGCCGTTATCGGAGGCGGTGGGCGGCCCCGGGGTTATGTCACACTGGAACCCGAGAACCCCATTGGGGACGGTCAATATTGGAGGAGTCTGGTGAAGCCGGTGAAAGGCGCCCTGGCCGCAGCGTTGTGCGTGCTGGGTGTGGTGGGTGCGGGCCTGGGTAGCGGTTCGGCGTTGGCCGATCCGGATCAACCGCCGGTCGATCCACAGGTCGTCGACGCTGCGCCGATCCCGGTCGAGCCGCCGCCGCTCTTCTTCCCGCCGCCGCCACCGCCGCTGCCCGGTGATCTCGCGGCACCTGGTGAGGTCCCGCCGCCCCCGCCGCTCCCGCCGCCGCCGGCCGATCTACCCCCGCCGGCCCCGGTGGCCCCCGCACCGGTGGCCCCCGCACCGGTGGCGACCACGATGGGCGCGGCCAAGGGCCAGAACGCCGCGCCGTTCACCGGCGATCCGGTGTTCGCCCCGCCCTTCTTCAACCCGGTCAACGGTGCCCTCGTCGGGGTCGCCAAACCGATCATCATCAACTTCCAGCGACCGATCGCCAACCGGCCACTGGCCGAGCAGGCCATCCACATCTCCTCCTCGCCGCCGGTCGCCGGCGCGTACTACTGGACCACCGACACCCAGGTCCGTTGGCGGCCGTACAAGTTCTGGCCGGCCGGCACGATCGTGAATATCGACGCCAGTGGCGCGAAGTCGAGTTTCCGGGTCGGGGACTCCCTGATCGCCACCGTCGATGACGCCACCCACCAGATGACCGTCACCCGCAACGGTGTGGTCGAGAAAACCATCCCGGTGTCGATGGGACTGGACGGCAAGTACGACACCAAGAACGGCACCTACTACGTGCTGGAGAAATTCGCCGACCTGGTGATGGACTCCTCCACCTACGGCGTTCCGGTCAACTCACCGGACGGCTACAAGATCAAAGTGCAGTGGGCGGTGCGCATCGACAACAGTGGCGGCTTCGTGCACGGCGCACCGTGGTCGGTGGCCGACCAGGGCAAGCGCAACGTCAGCCACGGATGCATCAACCTCAGTCCGGCCAACGCCAAGTGGTTCTACGACAACTTCGGCAGCGGTGATCCGATCGTGGTGAAGAATTCCGTCGGCCTCTACACCAAACCCGACGGCGCCGACGACTGGCAGTGGACGCTGTACTGAGCCGCTAGCTCCAGATTCTGACCCGCTGCTGCGGATCGAGATAGAGCGCGTCGTCCTCGCTGACGTCGAACGCCTCGTAGAAGGCATCGATGTTGCGCACCACACCGTTGCAGCGGAACTCCGGCGGTGAGTGCGGGTCGACGGCAAGGCGCCGGATGGACTCTGCCGCGCGGGATTTGGTGCGCCACACCTGCGACCAGCCGAAGAGAACTCGCTGCACTCCGGTGAGTCCGTCGATCACCGGGGCCTGCGTATCGCCCAGTGACAGTCGGTAGGCCAGTAGCGCGATCGACAGCCCACCCAGATCACCGATGTTCTCCCCGACGGTGAATGCCCCTTGGACGTGCGGGGCATCGGCACCCTGGGCGAGGTCGCGCGGCACGTAGGTGTCGTACTGCTCGATCAGTGTGGTCGTGCGGGCGGTGAACTCGCGCCGGTCTTCGTCTGTCCACCAATCGACGAGATGGCCGTCGCCGTCGTACTTGGAGCCCTGGTCGTCGAAGCCGTGGCCGATCTCGTGGCCGATCACCGCGCCGATACCCCCGTAGTTGGCGGCGTCGTCGGCGTCGGCGTCGAAAAACGGTGGTTGCAGGATCGCCGCCGGGAAGACGATCTCGTTCATCCCAGGGTTGTAGTAGGCGTTGACCGTCTGCGGAGTCATGAACCATTCGTCACGGTCCACCGGACCGCCCAGTTTGGCTGTCTCGCGATCGAAACCCACTTCGGCTCCGCGAATCACGTTGCCGTACAGATCATCTCGGGCAACGACGAGTGTGGAGTAATCGCGCCAGCGTTCGGGGTAGCCGATCTTGGCGGTGAACTTGTCCAGCTTCGCCAAAGCCCGCTGCCGGGTGGCGGGAGTCATCCACTCAAGGTCGCTGATACTGATCCGGTATGCCTCGCGAAGGTTCGCGACCAGGGTGTCCATCCGCGCCTTGGCCTGCGGCGGAAAGTGGTGTTGAACGTAGAGGCGACCGACGGCGTCGCCCATCACGGCCTCGACCAATGAGACCGCCCGCTTCCAGCGCTCGCGGATCTGCTCGGTGCCGCTGAGAGTGCGGCCGTAGAAGGAGAAGTCCTCGTCGACCAGGGCGCGGGTGAGAACCGCCGCGCGGGCATGGATCAGCCGCCAGCGCGCCCAGTCCTGCCAGTCGGCGACCGCCGCGCCGGACCACACCCCGGCGAACGCGCTGAGGTAATCCGGTTGGCGCACGATGAGTTCGCCGATCGCATCGGCCGCGATCCCGAGTCCGTCGATCCAACCGGCCCAGTCGAAGCCCGGCGACGCGGCCGCAAGATCCGCGAAGGCCCGCAGGTTGTAGGTCAGGTCGGCGTCGCGTCGGCGCACCACGTCCCAGTGCGCCGCAGCCAGCGAAGTCTCGAGGGCCACGATGCGTCCGGCCCGGTCAGCGTACTGCTCGGCCGTGCCGCCATAGACCAGTGCGAACATGGCCGAAATGTGCGCCGGATAGGCGCCGAGGATCGCGCCGTGCTGCTCATCGCGGTAGTAGGACTCATCGGGAAGTCCAAGACCGGACTGACTGAGGTGGACAAGGTAGCGGCTGGAGTCCTTGGAGTCGGTGTCAATGTAGAGACCCACACCGCCGCCCACACCGGTGCGCTGCAGTCGTCCCACCACCCGAGCCAGAGAATCCCGGTCCTGGGCTGAGTCGATCTGTGCCAACTCCTCGAGCAGAGGTGCCAGGCCACGTCGCTCGACAGCATCCTCGTCGAGGAAACTGGCGTACAACTCACCGATGCGTTGCTCGTCGGTCGCGCCCGACACGGAGACTGAAGCGGCGCCGATGATTAGTTCCCGCACCTGTTCCTCGGCCCGGTCGTAGAGCACGCGGAAGGCTCCGTCGGTGGCCCGATCGGGGGGGATCGTGTAGCCGCTGAGCCAGCGGCCGTTGACATGACCGAACAGGTCGTCCTGCGGCCGGACCGTGGAATCGATGTGGGACAGGTCGATTCCGGATCGTGCAGTCTCTACCGTCACGCCATCATCCTTACCATGCGCGGGTAACCTGCCCCCATGCCCGGGTTCGACGAGGTGATTGAGCCCGACGAGGTGAGTGGTCCTACCGAGCGGCGTTCCGGGACTTTTTCCGGCTTCGGCGTCGCGTCCGCGGTTCTCGCCGCGGTGGCGTTGTCGGTTGCGGTGCTGATCTCGGTGATGTGGTCGGGTCACCGGGCCGCCGCCGCCGAGCGCAGTTTCCAGGCTCGCAGTATGCAGGCTGCGGCTGAGTGGACCGGGGTGCTGATCAATATGAGTGCCGACAATGTGGCGGAAAACCTGCAGCGACTGCGCGACGGGACGGTCGGCGAACTCAACTCCGGTTTCGACGCCTCGATCGCCCCCTACCGCGACGTCGTCACGACGCTGCGATCCAGCACCACCGGTGAAGTCGAGTCGGTCTCGATTGAGCAGATCCGCCGCGATCCGGTCGGTCGGCCCGCCGCGCCGGCCGCACCAGATCTCGCGACCGCTCTCGGCGCGCGCACCGACACCGTGCTCGTCGTCGCCACCTCGGTGAGTCAGAACGTCGGCACCAACCCCACGAAGGGGCCGACCACGGTGCGGTGGAATCTGCGCCTGGGTGTCTCCGAAGTCGACGGCAAGCCGATGATCTCTCGGCTGGAGTCGATCCGGTGAGGAATCTGGCCAGGGTCCTGGTATTCGACGCGATCGCGCCGGCGGTGGCGATCTCGGCGCTGCTGATCATCGGGGTGATGCTGGACTGGCCGCTGTGGTGGGTGTCGGTGTGTTCAATTCTGTGCCTGCTCATCGTCGAGGCCGTCGTGGTCAACATCGTTGGCTACCGCCGCGATTCAGTGACGGTGGGCACCGACGACGACAAGCCGGTCCTGCGATTGGCGGTAATGGCGATTGCGGCGTCGGCGGTAGCCGCAGCGGCGGCAGTCGGCTACAACAGTTGGACGCTGCCGGACCGGGCTTTCCAAGCGGACTCCGCCGCGGTCGTCCGGACGGCCACCGAGGTCGCTGAGGCGAGTGCGACGTTCAACCCGGCGGATCCGAACTCGTCCCTCGACCGCGCGGCGGCGCTGATGCTTCCCGAGCGCGCCGAGGCGTTCAAGGCCCAGTTCGGATCGGCGGCGGCCGACATGGCCAAGCGCAACATCTCTGCACAGGCCAATACCGTCTCGGCTGGATTGGAGGCGCTAGGAGGGTCCTCGGCGAGTGTGGCCGTGCTGATCCGTGGCACTCAGAGCGCACCGGGCGAGCAACCGAGCACCACCGTTTTGGCGCTTCGGGTGGTGTTGGCCAAACAGGATGGCGGTTGGCGGGTGGTCGATGTGGCGCCGATCAACGCCCGATGAGCCGGCGTCGTCCGGAGCTACCGTGGCGGGATGCCTCGCACCATCGTGAGGAACTCCAGTTGGGTGCCCGCCCGCCGATGCTCTGAGAGGGCCTGATAATCGGGGTCTGCGAACCAGGCCCGGGCCTGCTGCTCGCTGGGAAACCTGAAAATGATCACCCGGCCCGGCCTAGGCGCGACCCCCTCGAAGGTGTCGGGCGCATCATCGAAGGTGACGAACTCCCCACCGTGGCGCTTGAGCAGCGGGAAGAACCCCTTCTCATACTTCCGGTACTCGTCGGCGTCGTGAACGATCAGGTTGGCGAGCATGAAAACGGGTTGTTCGGGCATGAACGGCTCCCTAGGTTGACGGCCACGATATCCGGTGCACGCCGATACAACCGCGGCGGAAGATTCCCGGTTGCCGACATGATTTGCTAAATCTGGCCGAAACTCGACAAATTAGTTTGCCAGCATGCATACTACCGGTGACTTTTTGCTCTGTTAGTCACACTTGAGGGGACGTTGAGATGAGCACGTTGCAGGCCGGTTCCGCCGGAGGCGAAAACGCAGTCCAACCTTTGCTGCGGGCGGCGAGTTCCGCCTGCTCGGTCGGGCGGGTGGGCGCCCTGGCGGTGGCTCTCGGCGTCGGGGTGTGGATCGCATCGACACCGGCGATCGCCGCCGCGGATTCCAGCGAATCGGCGGCATCGGGCGCTTCGGAGACGGCGTCGTCGCCGAGTCCG
>Ga0315273_10008682_pt1 | contig 12842 bp, 12 predicted proteins | sample YL17G02_0_MG_FD_205753 | JGI IMG/M metagenome (GOLD analysis project Ga0315273, IMG submission 205753) | Sediment microbial communities from Yellowstone Lake, YNP, Wyoming, USA - YL17G02_0 | ecosystem: Environmental > Aquatic > Freshwater > Lake > Sediment | place: USA: Wyoming | collected...
TTTTTTTATTGTGAAAATTAAAACCTCGCAAAAATTGGCACTTGTTTTTTGTATTCTTTTCAATTTCTTTTTTCTTTCTTTCGGATTTTCGCAGGAAAAGATATTGGAGAAATCCATCATTATCAGAGCGACTCTGAAAGAAGCGTGGGATGCATGGACAACCATGAAGGGAATGGGTGAATTTTTTACGCCGAACGGTAATATTAAAATCGAAAAAGGCGGGCCATATGAGCTTTATTTAATAGACGGGGCGCCGGAAGGACAGAGGGGAAGCGATGGGTGCCGGGTCCTGAGCTACCTCCCGATGAAAATGCTTTCGTTCGAATGGGGAATTCCGCCTCAATTCAAGGAATTACGAGCAAATTATCAGACTCAAACCTGGATTGTGTTGTTGTTCGACGACGTTGGCGAAGGCAAAGTAAAAGTCACCCTTCATCATCTCGGTTTCGGTGATGGAAAAGATTGGGATGAAGTGTATGCCTACTTCGATCATGCATGGGGTTATGTCCTCGACAGGTTGAAAACCAGATTCGAGAAGGGACCCCTTGATTGGAATATGAATTAATAAAGGAAGAATCAGTCTTTTGGCTAAAGCTACACCGCTTAAAGAGAATCCGTATTTCTACGGTCTGATCGCCGTCTTTTTCTGGTCAACCGTAGCAAGCGCATTCAAGCTGACACTGCGTAGTCTCGACTTCGTCGAAATGCTGTTATATTCCACATTTTTTTCATTCCTGATTTTACTGGCAATTATTGCCGCTCAGGGCAGGCTTGGAGAGATTCGACGGGTCTCGTCGCGAGACATCCGGGTATCCGCCATTCTCGGCTTTATTAATCCGTTTTTTTACTATCTTATTCTGTTCAAGGTTTACTCGCTTCTTCCGGCACAACTGGCTCAGCCGCTGAATTTCACATGGGGCATCGCGATTGCCTTGCTTTCCATACCTCTTCTCAAACAAAAAGTCCAGTTGAAGAGCATTGCCGCTGTCTTTGTCAGCTTCATCGGAGTGATCATCATAGCCACCGAAGGAAACGTTTCGAATATGAGATTCAAGGAACCTTTAGGTGTTTTTCTTGCAATTGCGAGTTCTTTGATCTGGTCTTTATACTGGATATTCAATGCCCGGGACAAGCGGGAACCTGTGATAAAACTTTTTCTGAACTTTTCTTTCGGTCTCGTTTTTATAACGCTTTTTTGGGTTATTAATTATGATCTGAGGTTTCCGCCGATCGAGGGGATATTAGGGGCTGCCTACATAGGTTTTTTCGAAATGGGAATCACATTTGTCCTCTGGTTAAAAGCGATGAAGCTGGCACCGACGACCGCTCACGTGAGCATCCTTATATATCTGTCTCCGTTTCTTTCATTTGTTTTCATACATTTTCTCGTGGGCGAGGAGATCCTGCTTTCTTCCGTCGCCGGCTTGGTGTTTATAGTAGGCGGCATACTCTGGCAGCAGAGCGGGGAGTTGATCAAGCGCAAGCGGCGGAAGCGATTGCAGGAAGACTGATCCTCTATACAAGGAACTCAAATGACTGGCGTTCGGACAGAAATTATGGGGCTTATTTTTCGGTATTTATTAATCACCGGCGGACTTTTATAATAATCGAGAGGCAATGTTAGCGTGATGAGATTTAATTTTAAGAAGTTGGTAAAAAAAATGATGATTGCGCTTGGAGCCGTTTTTTTGATACTTCTCGCTGTATTTTTAGCAAATATCAGCATATGGCATCGGATAGAAAAAGTCCCGGAAAGAGATTTGAGTTTTCCCCGCGGAGAGAGTTCGATCACATGGATCGGCCATTCCACGCTGTTATTACACCTCGATGACGTAAACATAATCACGGACCCCATGTACAGCGATTTCATTCTTCTTTTTGCAAAAAGGTATTATGAACCGGCGGTGAAATTCGAAAATCTCCCGCCGATTGACCTGATCTGTATTTCCCACGAACATTACGACCATCTGGACAAAGCCACCCTCGAGAGGTTTCCGAAAGATACGCCGGTCGTCATCTCAAAGGGAATAGGATATAAAGTCAGGAATAATGGATTTATGGATGTGAGGGAACTCGGATGGTGGAAAAGCACAGAGGTCAAGGGGGTGAGAATTACGGCGGTTCCCGGCAGGCACGGGAGCGCAAGGATTTCAGGTTATGTGATCGAGGGGGCAAAGACGATATATTTTGCGGGCGATACGGCATTCTTTGATGTATTCAATGAGATAGGGAAAAAATTCGACATAGATGTCGCCTTGTTGCCGATAAGCCACTATCGTTCCAGGAAAGGAAATACTCGGGTTGACAGGATGCTCAAGACCCTACATATGGGACCTGGCAATTTCCCTGATGCGATCCGCGTGCTGGGCGCGAAACTTGCAATACCGATTCACTATAAAACCTTCAAGAATGTCGGATCCCTTGAACTGCCGCTGGAAGAACCGGCGAGATATCTTCGGGAGATTATAAAAAAATACCATCTTGAGGAAAAAGTAAAAATTCTTGAATTGGGCGAGCAAATAAAATTGAATTATCTGGATAAAAAATAAACTTACAGTATAGTGTTCATTCTGTTTTTGAAATTAACCAGATTTAACGCAATAAGGATACCGATTGTTATTTTAATCCGGAAGGAAGGTAGTTGTGAAAAGAAAAGGATTTTCACTTGTACTGTGGATGCTGTCAATTCTTCTGATGCTTTTCGTAAGCGTATATCAAAGAAGAACGGGTCCCTCATATCCGATAAAGAAAATGGAAAAATTTGGAGAGACTTCCGTTCAATATGAATTCACCAGAAGTTCCCTTGCCAATAAACCCTTGCCGGTCAAGATTATCCTCGATGGATCATCCGAAGAGGCCATCCTGATGTCCAGAGTTTATAAATCCGGCGAAAAATGGTCTGAAGTTAAAATGAACAGGTCGGGACGCGAATATAGCGGCCGGATCCAAGGCTTGCCGCCTGCCGGGAAGGTGGAATATTTAATAAAAATAATTGTGAACGGTGAAGAGCATTTTCTCAATAACGGGAGAGCAGCAGTCGCACGTTTCAGGGGAGATGTTCCCGCTATTTATATGATACCACACATCGTGTTGATGCTCCTCGCGATTCTATTCGGCGCCAGAACCGGTATGGAAGCGTTGAGGAAAGACGGCAATTACAGCTGGATGGTGATAGCGACATTAATCATTGTAATTCTCGGCGGACTTGTTTTCGGCCCCATCATACAAAAGTATGCTTTTGGCAAGCTCTGGACCGGTGTTCCGTTCGGGTTCGACTTGACGGACAATAAGACGCTTTTATCAATCATCTTCTGGATAGCAGCGTTCTTTATGAAAAAAAAGAGCAAATATTGGGTTGTCGTTGCAGCCGCCCTGATGATCATCGTTTATCTTATCCCGCATTCGATGCTAGGTTCGGAGCTCGATCCCAAGACAGGGCTGATAAAAACCGGGTTTTAAACAACGCATCCGCGATCCATTAAGCTAATAAAGATTTTGTATTCTTAGCCGGTTTATTTAAAAACGATAATAGAATTTCTATTCTTCGTCCGCTTTTGACTTGAAATACATAATGATTTTAACTGCTCGGCTGCCTTTAAATTCCAACGTGGGAATTCCCGCATGTATTCGAATAACACATACCGCCTTCGGACCAAAACGAGAATTTGGCCGGAAAGGATTCAGTTTTATTCGTTGCTCCTGATAAAGAAAGCTTCTATCGCGGTCTTTTTCACTGCCTGGTTGTCTACAGTCTCTTCATATTCAACCATCAGTGGGAACAGAAAAATAAATCCGCCGTTTTCATCGAGCGTGAATGATGCAGGTCCCGTTGCGCCCCAATTTTGTGTATCGGCGATCTGTTGGAAGCTTGTGCATCCATCCGCGCTCCTATATACATTTATTTTATTATCGGCTGTCACGATGACGCTATAGACGTTATTTATCTTATCTATCGCCAATTGAATGTCGGGCAGGTTATTGATATCGAGCGCCGCAAATTCGGCGATTGTCGCAAGTTTGAAACAAGAACAATCCTCGTTACTCACAGCAATCCTGGCAACAAATCGGCTTGGGTCTGCTGTATTCGTCTGCCACCATGCTTTATAAATTTTGCCGTCGTACCCGGTTGCCGAGAAAATCTTGTGGAATTTATCGTTGAGAGAGGAGGCAATAGCGATCTGTTTCTGCTCTGCGAAATTTAATCCAAAGTCGCTTGAATATGTATAGTATATCGCATCCTTTCCCGTAACGAGCTCAGAAGCGATCCATGAAACATAGATGATGCCGTTGTCACCAACAACCATGCCGATTCCTGAATATGCGTTAGTCATATTCAACTGCTTTGCAGAAGAAAAATTAGCCCCGCTTTCGACGCTTCTCGAGAAAAGGACTGTACCTATGTTATCGGTATTGATATTTATCCATGCGCAGAAGATATTGCCGGCGCCGTACGTGCCTATCGCATAATCCTCTATTTTATCAGTGGTGTCGGCCGGGAAAAAGGGTCCTCCGAAGGTAGATCCGTTATCACCGGAATAATCTCCCATCAATTTATATTTGGTGCCGTCTGTGTTACTGATTACATAGTCCCAGAAAGCATAGGTGTTTTTATTTTCTCCTGAGACGAGTTCTATCTTATTTCCAGTGCTCTCTGTCAGAACAAGTTCTTCCAGGTATTGGGATGTTGTAAATTGTTCTCCTTTGGATCTTGTCTGGGTATAGGCAAGCCAAAGGGTTGTATCATTCTTTATCTGCCACGCACAATGGAGGGTTTCATATTTATCGTAATAAGCCTTTACATCGAAAACCGTTAATTTTGCATCGGAGATTTTAATAGGATTATGAAACGTAAATTTGTCTCTGATTGTAAATTGAAGAGCTTCTGATTTGCCTCCACCGGGGAGAGGATTTTTTATGAAGATGGGGATAGTAACTTCGCTGGGATTGGACAATCCGGACGCTGATAAGGCAAAAGCCTCATTAATGTCTTCCGTCGTGATTTCGGCACTCAACTCCTTGCTACCCTTGTAATCTGTATTTAATGTAATGCCGTTGAAAACTATTTCCGTGCCTTTTACAAAATTCAATCCTTTTACGGTCAAGATGAATGAAGGCATACCTATAACCCTTGATGACTGCGATAATGATTCCAGGGTCGGTAGCGGGTTCGATGAATCTTCACATGAGATCGTCGTCAGCAAAACGAGTGCTATTGCAATAAACCAAAATCCTCTTTTCATGCTACACTTCCTCTTTCAATTCCCGGTTATAATATCAGGAAAAAAGACTTGATTCAAATGATTACTTGATACCTGCCAAAGTGATGAATGATTGGCAGCGCAAATCCCGAAATTAAAAGGAATACTGATATTATTATGCAGATAAAATGTATGTAGTTAGTTGCGAATTTTGTTGAGAGTCTTTACGTATGCATCATAATTATCGTTACCCAAAAGCACAAACCGGATCAATTCAAGACTCGAAGGTCCTGCAAGGTACCGGATAACAGTGCTGATGGCAATTTCAGAGGCTTGAGATATGGGATATCCGTAAACGCCGGTGCTTATGGATGGGAATGCGATGCTTTTAAGGCCATTTTTTTCAGCGACATTGAGTGAGTTTTTATAGGCGTTTCTCAGGATTTCCGGTTCCCCTTTGGTTCCGCCGTGCCAGATGGGGCCCACTGTGTGAATGACGAATTTGGCTGCAAGGTTGCCTCCAGTTGTGATCACGGCTTCTCCTGGAGGGCATCCTCCGATTTTTCGGCACGCTTCCATTATTGCCGGACCACCAGCCCGATGGATTGCTCCGTCCACTCCGCCTCCTCCCCTCAAACCCGAATTTGCCGCGTTTGTAATTGCATCGGTGGATTGAAGCGTGATATCCCCTTCGACTAATTCGAGTGTTTTTTCATTGATCCGGAATAAAATCATTTTATTTTACTTCTGATCATCACTATGATGCCGGAGAAGTTAAAAAATCTTTATCAATATATAATATATGATTGCGGAGAAAACCACAGACGCCGGAATCGTGAGCAGCCATGAGTATAATATTTTCCTGACCAAGCCGAGGTCCAGAGCTTCCATTCCTCTGGCAAGACCGACGCCAATGACCGCTCCTACAATAGTGTGAGTAGTGGAGATCGGCATCCCCATTCTTGAGGCGATCAAAACAGTAGTGGCGGCGCCGAATTCTGCGCTGAAGCCGCGCAACGGTGTGATTTCGGTGATCTTCTTTCCGATAGTTGCCAGGACACGGGCTCCGAATACGGCAAGACCCGATACGATCCCTACCGCTCCAAGCAGGATGATCCAGAAAGGGATATGGTTGTCTGATGGGTTATAATTTTTTCCTGTTATTTTCACTATAGCAACCAATGGGCCTACGCCGTTTCCTACATCGTTTGCACCGTATGCGAATGCAACGAAACTGGCAGAAAGCACCTGCAGTCTTATGAAAGCTTTATCTATTATGTCATATTCACTCTTTTTCTTCTTGATCTGAATATGAATCCTCCAACCGATATAGAGACCAAGAAAAGCGCTGAAAGCCAACGCTATCAGAGATGATGCAAGAAATGAAATATGTAAATGCATATTTTTCAAACCGGTGTGCAGGAAGGACAGGATAATGGTTGTCATTACAAAAACAATGGAAACAGGCAAAACGAATTGGGCTGCTTTCTTTGGGTTGTTTGACTCGAGTATATTTTTTCTTATAAATACGAAGATAATAAATCCTAATATTCCGCCTAAAAGAGGCGATGTCACCCACGAACCGGCTATCTTCAATATATTTACCCAGTTTATACAACCAGGCCCTTGAGCGATGAGGCCGAAGCCCGCCACAGCCCCGACTATCGAATGTGTTGTGGAAACTGGTAGTCCGAAATAATTTGCGATGTTGAGAAACAATCCACTTCCGAAAATCGCGGCGAACATCCCGTAGACGAAATGTTCTTTACTGTCGAGGAAATGGGAAGGATCGACGATTCCTTTCCCGATGGTCGCCGTCACATATTGCCCGACAAGGATCGCCCCTGTAAATGTCGTAATCGCCGCTACGATCACCGCTTTTTTATGGGTCAACACGCCTGAGCCGACGGATGTGCCCATGGAATTTGCGAGATCGTTGGCTCCGCCCATAAATGAGGAATAAAAAGCGACGGCTATCGTCGCCAGCAGAAAAATAGTTGAGACCTCCATCAACCCCCCGATAGTTTGATGTTCCCTAATTATTTAATGCGAAAAAATCATCTTTTTGCAAGCATCATTCGCATTTGTTCGCCGACGTTTTCAGAAGCGTTCGAGAGGTCCGTGATCTCATGGACTATATCGAACCAGAGAATGACAGATATCGGGTCCATTTCCTTTTCGATCTGGAAGAGCTTCTTGAAGAAACACATCTGGAGTTTGTCGCATTCCCATTCCATGAACTCCACTTCCTTGATCAACTCGTGCACAGAACCGGACATTTTTTTATTGAAACCCGATTTCGTCAATTCGCCCAAAGAGGCTGATATCTCCGCGGTTTTTTCCACGGTCCCAATATTCTTGTCCAGTAGGTCCTTCAACAGTTGATGAAGCTCATTGGGGAGCGAAAGGTTTTTGAGCATACATAATGCGCCGCTGTCCTCGGCGGCATCGGCAATATTATCCTGCTGCTTCAAATAGTTGAGGATGTCCGGGCGGGCGACAGGCAGCATGAAATTTTTCGGCAGCCTATCTCTGATGTCTTTCTTGATTTCATCCGCTTCATGCTCTCTTTTGCATATATCCTTAAATATTGCCTTTGCTCCTTCATAATCTTTCTCAAGATATTTGTTGAAGAAAGAAGGCAGGAAATCCACACATTCCTTGACTTTCTTCATATGCTCCATGATCGGGATGAACGGAGAGACTCCGAAGATTTCATACATTTTCTTCATCTGCTTAACCTTTCTTAAACTGAGATTTATTCTGAAGAGCAGTGCTATTTTCTATGTTTTTTCTTTCCTGTTCCGTATGACGTTCAGGATGAAAGAACTCTTCCGGCTATTTCCACATATCCTTGATATCCTGATACAGCGGGAATTTTGCAGTCAGGTTTGTAACGCCTTCTTTCACGGCGGCAATTTTATTTTCGTCATTGATGTTTTCAAGCAGATCGCAGATCAGATTCCCGATGGTTTTCATCTCAGGCTCTTTCATTCCTCTCGTCGTAACTGCCGGCGTACCGATCCTGATACCGCTCGCGACGAATGGGCTCTGAGTGTCGAAGGGAATTGTATTTTTATTGACGGTAATGTCCGCCTTTCCGAGCGCTTTTTCGGCATCTTTGCCGGTGATCCCTCTTGAAAATACATCAACCAGCATCAAATGGTTGTCGGTTCCGCCGCTGACGAGCCTGAATCCTCTTCCGGCTATCGTATCCGCCAACGCCGACGCGTTTTTTACTATTTGTTTCTGGTAATCCTTAAATTCGGGAGTCGAAGCTTCCTTGAAGCAGACGGCCTTGCCGGCGATTACATGAACGAGTGGTCCGCCCTGGCCGCCGGGGAAGACCGCTTTATCCAGATCCGCTGCATATTCCTCCTTGCACATAACCGCCCCGCCTCTCGGTCCCCGAAGGGTCTTATGAGTTGTTGTCGAGACGAATGCGTTGTGAGGGACGGGAGAAGGATGCAGCCCGGTTGCGACGAGTCCCGCAATATGCGCTATGTCCGCAAGAACGAGAGCTCCGACCTTGGCCGCTATTTCCTGAACTCTGTCGAAATGGATGGTTCTTGCGTATGCGCTTGCGCCGCACACGATCAGCTTCGGCTTATGTTCCTTTGCGAGTCTCTCCATTTCGTCATAATCTATCTGTTCGGTATCTTTTTTGACTCCGTATTGAACAATATTGTAAAGCTTGCCCGTGAAGTTTACAGGATGACCGTGGCTCAAATGGCCGCCGTGCGAAAGGTTCATCCCGAGAAGAGTATCTCCAGGTTTCAGAAGAGCGAAATAGACCGCCTGGTTGGCTTGGGTGCCGGAGTGCGGTTGAACGTTCGCATGCTGCGCGCCGAACAGTTCCTTCATTCGATTTCTGGCTTCGTCTTCCACTACATCGGCAAAAACGCATCCTCCATAATATCTTTTACGCGGATAACCTTCGGCATATTTATTCGTAAAAACAGATCCGACGGCTGTCAGCACTGCGCGGCTGACAAAATTCTCGGATGCGATCAGTTCGAGGCCTTTATGTTGTCTCTCAATTTCATCCTGGATCGCCTGATATACCAAAGGATCGGTATCTTTTAAAGTTTTATACATACTCCTGTAAACTCCATCTTTCATATTTTCCCTCTTTAAGTATATGAAAGCCGCCGGTTGGAGTCAAGTTGAGGCCGCAGTAATGGGTGAGAACGCTAATAAATATTTTTCCATTACAAGAATTTTCGGTTATAATTCGTTTTGCGGGATCCAGATGTACATTTTTATCGAAGGGAAAAAATTCTGATGGTTGAGAGCAAGAAAGTTCAAGGTCAGATGAATGTTTTTTTCATTGATTTTGTTAACTTCAATGCGGAGCTCACTAAGCAATATCTCAATGAAAAGAGCATAAATGCCCTGTATTTCGCCGAACTCAAGGATTTACAGGAGATCGGCAAGGTTTCGGCGCCTGATGTCCTCGTTTATAACGTGGATTTGAAAAAGGATGATGTATCCTGGTTTTATAGTTTAAAGAACTTATATCCCGGGAAACCGGTAATCATTCTGAGCAGCCCGAAGTATATATCCGCAGCGCGGAAACTCGTCAGCGACGGAGGGTTTCTGTCATTGAGAACCCCCATAAATATGGAGGAGCTGTACAATATTATTTTAAGAGCAAAAGAATCTGCAGAGAAGAAGGGGCCTATCGCCCAATTCAACATAGAAAAGAAAGACGCAATTCCCTTTCTGGAAGCTTTGGCAGAGAGTTCGGACAAGCTGCTCGAAGAGTTTGCTTCCACTTTCCCGGAACAGATAACCGTTTACAATGATTTGCTGCTGCAAAAAATGGTCGAGATGATATCGTCTATTTTGATGGTTGACAGCGTTTCTCTGATGCTTGTGGACAATGTGGCGGGCAAGCTGATCATCGCCGCCCAAAAAGGACTACCTGCCGAAGCATTGAAAAGGCCTCCCATCCTGATCGGCGAAGGTATCGCGGGTTACGTCGCAAAGGTGGGACAACCGATCCTTACTAACGATATCAACCAGTTTAAGCACCTGAAAACGTCAGATGACAAGACCCAGTATAAATCAGGATCGTTCATCAGTCTGCCTCTTAAAATCGGAAACAGGGTTATCGGCGTTGTCAACGTAAATAATAAATACGGCGGTTCATCTTTCAGTCAGGAGGATTTGCTCGTCCTTGAAATACTGAATTCTCAGATTCTTCTCTCTCTTCGAAACGCGCAGCTCCTGAACGATCAGAGAAATCAGATAAGAACCGCCCAGGTTTTAAATGAAATAGACCAGGTGATCATTCAACAGGAACAGCCGGAAGAAATGTTCTCGGTTCTTTTGAACCGATGCATCGGGATGCTGGAATGTGAAACCCTGATCCTGTTTATGCTGGACAGTGAATTCAACCAAGATGTTCTATATGTAAGATCTTTTCTGAGCATCATGGGAGGGATCAAGGAGCCTGCCGTTTTATCTCCCACCGAAGGAATCGAAGGAATGATTCTGAATATAAAGAAACCGGTTCTCATTTCCAATGCCGAGAATGATGAGCGGATATCAGGTAAGGTCCGTAAGATGGTCCATACGCCGATAAAAAGTATAGCCGCGTATCCTATAATTCTTTTCGACAAGGTTATCGGCATCATCGAGGCGGTGAACAAACAGAAACAACCGAAATTCACGAGAGAAGACCTGTACCTGATGAAACAGCTGACCTATAAAATATTCCTCGCGCTGATGAAAAATAATCTTTATAACGAAAAGGTACAGATAGAGACAAGATTAAAAACGATCCTGAACAGAACCAAAGGCATGTAAAGATTGTATCTTAGTGATTCAAGGGGGCAACTGATATCGTCCTTCGCATGAGTCCGGGAATAGCTGTAAACCTGATTTGAAAAACAACGGTACAGATGTTATTTTTGTTATTGTGATCGCTCAAATCCACAGCCGGAGTTTCAACAGCAGCGTTCTTCCTTATCATGGGAGAGGAAATTGATTATGAAGCGGTCAGGATTAGCGAAACGTCTGGTCTTCCGGAAGAATTAATAGATCGCCGATAAAATGTTTTCATTCGAAATTATATCAAAGGATAATAAAACCCATGCCCGTATGGGAGAGATTTCGACTTCTCATGGGAAAATATTCACCCCCGTATTTATGCCAGTTGGGACGCAGGGGACAGTCAAAGCGATGACGCACGAAATGCTGCTTCAAATGAATGTCGAGATAATCCTCGGCAATACATATCATCTTTATTTAAGGCCGGGGCACAAATTGATAGAATCCCTCGGCGGGCTTCACAGGTTTATAAGCTGGGATAGGCCGATCCTCACCGATAGCGGCGGATTCCAGGTTTATTCAATGTCGGATCTGAACAAGGTAACAGAAGAAGGGGTTTTCTTCCGTTCTCATATTGACGGTTCGGCGCATTTATTCACGCCGGAGAGCTCGATCGAGGTTCAGACCGCGCTCGGTTCCGATATTATTATGGCTTTTGACGAATGCACTCCGTATCCTGCGGCAAGGCAGCAGGTGGCGGAATCCGCGGACCTGACCGCTCGCTGGGCAAAACGTTCGAAGGACGCTCACTTGGAAAATAGCGATTCCGCGCTTTTCGGCATAATACAGGGCGGGATCTATCAGGATTTACGCGCCAAGAGTGCAGGGGATATCTGCTCCATCGGTTTCGACGGGTATGCGCTGGGAGGCCTCAGCGTCGGAGAGCCGAAGGATCAGATGTTTGAAATCGTCGAATACACGGTTCCGATGATTCCCGAAGACAAACCGCATTACCTGATGGGGGCGGGGATGCCCGCGGATATAATCGAAGCGGTTTCGATGGGTATTGATATGTTCGATTGCGTGCTTCCGACGAGAAACGCTCGCAACGGCTACGCTTTCACGCATAACGGTAAAATCATTATCAAGCACGCAAAATATAAAGAAGACGCCTTGCCGGTGGACCCGGAATGCGGATGCTACACCTGCCGGAATTTCAGCAGGGCGTATCTAAGGCATCTTTTTATGGCCGGAGAAATCACCGCAGCAGTATTATTAACGATTCACAATCTGCACTTTTATCTTGACTTATTAAACCGTATAAGGCAGTCTTTGAAGTCCGGAAGATTTTGTGATTGGATGGCGATGAACCTTCCGAGATACAAGGAAGCATATCCTTAGAAAAAGAATATATAGGAGTGAATGATGCAGCTTTTTAATCTGAATCTATTAAACAGCAACTTGCAGGCCAGCAAGCAGCCGCAGGCAGACCTTTTAGGCTCCTTTTTGCCGTTTATACTTATAATCGTCATATTCTGGTTCTTGCTTTTTGCCCCGATGCGCAAACAGCGCAAACAGCTTCAGAAGATGATACAGACGCTGAAAAACGGCGATAAAGTGATCACTACCGGCGGGATTTACGGCGTGATCGCCGGCGTGCAGGAGGATCGTATTCAACTCAAGATCGCAAGCGATGTAAAGATCGAAATATTAAAAACCGCAATAGCCGCAAAACTGGAAGATAAAAAGTAGATCAGCAGTTCAACATAGTGATTTCAAGTTTAAAAAAGGGCTTTTAAGCCCTTTTTTATTTTTCATTAGTCTTGATATAATCTTCTTAAATATGGAAAATCGTATCCCTGTCTT
>Ga0315273_10008685_pt1 | contig 12838 bp, 11 predicted proteins | sample YL17G02_0_MG_FD_205753 | JGI IMG/M metagenome (GOLD analysis project Ga0315273, IMG submission 205753) | Sediment microbial communities from Yellowstone Lake, YNP, Wyoming, USA - YL17G02_0 | ecosystem: Environmental > Aquatic > Freshwater > Lake > Sediment | place: USA: Wyoming | collected...
TAGCACAACCGTTCTTCGCCACACTACTGGAAATGACTACTAATCAAGCAGTCGGCCTGTCACTTGACCTCAACGTACGCGGTCATGACGGCCGGTAGATCATCTGGTGCAGCATGCATGTGGCATACGCACGCGTGAGGATGGCGCCTCGCTACTACACATCGGACTACGGCTCCTCCGGAACGTGTACGAAGCGCAAGCAGCCCGCTGCCTTTCCCCCACACGCTGTGAATGCGCAGCGCGCGGTTCTCCTGCTGTCCCGGACGTGCAGGCCATCGAAGTTCTGCTGTGCCGAAATGATTTTTCCGCAGCTGCTAGCGTCCGGGTTGGCTGCCAGCCTTCATAGGCCCAGGAGCTGGTGCCGAATCGAACGTGGCTGAGGTCGGTGGACACGAGAAGGTGATTATACAGAATTCGTCTGTAAGAACAATAGGATAGCTTGACATGCCAGCGGTCTTCACGCAGACTCCCGTTCATGCAGGACCAGACGGAGCAGACCCTTCTTGCCAAACTCGCTGAACGTGCCGGCATCGCGGCTGACTATCACGATATCGCAGGTAATCTTCACCTCACCTCTGACGACACCCGGCGCGCCATTCTGACTGCCATGGGCTTTGCGGTCGATTCGACCGCATCGCTGACACAGGCACTGCAAGAATGGGATGAGGCGCCGTGGCAACGCCCCTGCGACCCAGTGCGGATCCTGCGTGACAGTGAGACGGGACCTCCCGTGTCGTGTTATCTGGCGCTCGAGGATGGGAAAGAAGGGTCCGTCGCGGTGGAGTGGCAGATCCGCGACGAGGCGAATGCAGTGGTGCAGGAAGGGCAGGCAGGGCCTGGGCTTTCCGCTATGGAGGTCCGTGTTTGTAATGGTCGGCGGCATGCGCGTGTCGAGATACCTGCCCCGCGCGGTCTCTCGCTCGGGTACTACAATTTGACGGTACGGGCCGAGGGCTTGGTCGGCGGGGTCGTGGGGACGATGCGTGTCATCGTGGCGCCACACCAATGCTATGTCCCGCCGTCGCTCGAGGCGAACCAAAGGCTGTGGGGAATAGCCTTGCAGCTCTATTCGTTGTCCTCAGATCGTAATTGGGGGTGCGGCGACTTCACCGATCTCGGTCGGATTGTGGAGTGGGCCGGGAAGGTGCTTGGCGCCGGAGTCATCGGACTCAGTCCGCTGCACGCACTGCGGAACAGCGCGCCGTATCACATCAGCCCCTATGCGCCATACAGCCGACTGTACCTCAATGAACTCTATATCGATCTTGAGCGGCTACCGGAATTTTATAGGTCGGAGAAGGCGCAGCAACAGTTCCTTGCTCCCGAGTTCCAAGCCAAGCTCCAAGCGCTGCGAGAGAGCCGGCAGGTGGACTACGACGCCATTGCAACCGCCAAACGCACCATGCTCGATTTGGCCTATCGCAAATTCCTCACAGAGGCCTACAGCGGAGAGGAGCCACACCTCCAACCGAAAACTGCGCGCGCCTGGCTCTTGGAGCAGTTTATCCAGTCTGAAGGCACGCCGCTCGAGATGTATGCCACCTTCCAGACGTTGGAGGAAGAACGCCGACTGATTCAATCTAAGTCGGTCACCTGGCACGATTGGCCCAAACAATATCTGATGCCTGGCCAACCGGTTCGTGAATATGCGAAACGGCACCGGAAGCGCGTTCGCTTCTTTCAATACATTCAGTGGGTGGCAAGCGAACAGCTGAACGAGATCCGACGGACGACCGAGCAGCTGGCGATGCCGATCGGGCTGTATCATGATCTGGCTCTTGGCACCGATCGGAATGGGGCTGAGGCCTGGATCTATCAATCGGTGCTGGCGCTCGGAGCCGACTGCGGCGCCCCTCCGGACTCGTTTGCGCCAGAGGGACAGAATTGGGGCTTGCCGCCGATCAACCCTCACGCGTTGCGCGCCAGCGGCTATGAACTGATGATCCAGCTGTTGCGCAATAATTTCCAATCCGGCGGGGCCATCCGATTGGACCATGTGATGGCGTTCTGCCGTCTCTTCTGGATTCCGCGCGGGAGGCCCGCATCCGAAGGCACGTATGTGCAATACCCTTTTGAAGACTTGTTGGCCATCGTGGCATTGGAGAGCGTTCGATCCAAAACCCTAGTCATTGGAGAAGACCTCGGCACCGTGCCCGATTGGGTCAGAGAGCAGTTGGCGAAGGCGAGAGTGCTGTCGTATCGTGTGTTCTACTTCGAGCGCGGTCCAGACGGCGCAATGAAGTCGCCTGGCGACTATCCCGCGCAATCGATGGCTGTAGCCACGACGCATGACTTGCCGACGCTTACTGGATTTTGGTCCGGGGAGGACTTGCAAGTACGTGCGGCATTAGGCGCCTTAACAGATGACGCGGTGCGCCGTCAGACCTGGGAGGAGCGCCAGCGCGACAAGGCAGGCATCCTCAGTGCTCTTAAGCGGGAAAACCTCCTGCCAAATGGCGTGACTGAGGACCTGGCCACCGCACCAGCCATGACGGCTGATCTCTGCCGAGCGATTCATATCTACCTGGCTCGCACGCCGTCCTATATCGTGTTGGCGAATCTCGAAGACGGCTTGGGCGAACTTTCGCAAACCAATCTTCCTGGGACGGTCGATAGTCACCCGAACTGGACCCGTAAGTATGCGGTTCGTGTGGATGAGATCTTGTGTGATGAACGTCTGCGGCAGCTTGGGGCTGTCTTGCGTTCAGCCCGTCCGCTAGAGTAATACCCTGTATTCCGGACGCTGAAAAAGTCCGCCAGCTTCGTTCTCGGCTCATCGAAATCCTCAACGTACCCCTGAGGGTACGCCTCCGGTTTCGACTCGCCTGCGGCCTTGCTGAACGGACTTTTTGAGCATCCGGTAGAGCGTTTTTTCTCCTAGACGTGCAGGTTTCTGAATCCCTACTGTGGCAAAATAGTTTGTCTACAGCCTGCTAGAGATTGGACCATGGTTCATCGGCAGTTTACGTATCTCCCATTCCCATGTTGAAGCAAAATCGCATTGTGCTGGCGATCGCAGGGGCGGTGTTCCTGGCGATCGTTGTGCTTGAGATGGTCGCCCCGGCCAACGTTGTGGGCGCATACGGTTTTGTGTTGCCGATTCTGTTGGTTGCGACGGTGCGCAGTCGCAGCTTGATGCTCGTGACTGTGGTGGCCTGTGTCGTGGCGACCTACATCGGGTTGATGCAACCGACCAAACCGGGGCGGTTTCAGGCAGCGGTGATCAATCGCAGCGTGGTCGCAGGAGTGCTCCTGGTCGTAGCCTATATCGGCATGACTTGGGAAGAGCGCAAGACGAGAGAGGCAGCGGCGCGTGCAGCTCTCGCCCGGGAAACGGAAAATCTCCTGAAGGCCAATACGCAGCTGGTCGATGCGAAAGACCAGCTGAATCGCTCGGAACGCTTAGCGGCAGTGGGACAACTGGTGGCTTCCGTGGCGCATGAGGTCGGAACGCCGCTGCACTCGATTGCCTGGCATGTGCAAGCGCTGGCTGAAGAGCCGGGCGTCACGCCTGCGATGAAGAAGCGGGTGACAGTGATCGATGAGCAGCTGACACGGGTGGTTCGGATCATACAGGACTTGCTGTCCTCAACCAGACAGCGCCAGCCTGAGCCGACATGGTTGCCCGTGGAGCAGGTGATCAGCCAGGCGGTCGCGCTCATGGAACCGGCCTTCCATGCGAAAGAGATTACCATGACGGTCGAGATTGCCGGAGACCTCCCGCTCATCTGGGCCGATGCGGAAAAGATGCATCAAGTGTTGGTGAACGTATTCGCCAATGCCTTAGCCGCCACGCCAGCGCATGGAGCGGTGAGCGTATTAGTAGGAGCCCGTGCGGCCTCGTCCGACGAACTCGACCGCGGCCGTCGGGTTGCCGACGCGATGTCGCCGCTGGTAATCACAATCGAAGTGCGGGATACAGGATGCGGCATGCCGGAGGCCGATGTACAGAAAGCCTTTGAACCATTTTTCACGACCAAAGCGGTTGGCAAGGGCACCGGATTAGGGCTATTCTTGAGCCGCGAAACGGTCTTGGCCCATGGAGGCAGTCTTTTGCTCGAGAGCGAGACAGACCGCGGCACAACCGTAACCGTGACCTTGCCTGGATTAAAGACCGAGCCGTCGCGCGTAACAGAGGGGAACTGATGCCACCAGCGAAAATTCTCGTAGCCGACGACGATGCGGTCGCGCGCGATCTCTTGGCTGAGGCCTTAAAAAAGGAAGGCTATGCCGTTGAAGCCTTCGCCAGCGGAGAAGAGGTAATCGCTCGTGGACGCCAGGGGCGAGCGGATCTGGTTCTGACAGATATTCGTATGGGCGCGGTCGATGGACTCACGGTCTTGCGTGAATTTAAACGTATGAGCCCTGACACAGAGGTTGTGGTGCTGACCTCGTTCGGGTCCCTGGAAGGTGCGATCGAAGCGATCAAGCAAGGAGCCTACGACTATCTCGCCAAGCCGTTTAAGAAAGAAGATATCACGCTGGTGGTCAAGCGGAGTCTTGATCACTGCCGACTCGTCCGAGAAAATGCCCGGTTTCGTGAAGAGTTGAAGAGCAAAGATGAATGGTCGCCGCTGGTGGGGAGCAGTCCCGCCATGCTGGAAGTGTATAAGCTGGTGGCTCGGGTGACCGGAAGCAAGAGCACGGTGCTCCTGCAAGGGGAAAGCGGGACCGGCAAGGAACTGATTGCGCGGGCGATCCACGCGAATGGGCCTCGTCGGGATAAGCCGTTCATTCCGGTGAATTGTGGGGCGTTGCCGGATACACTGCTGGAGTCGGAAATGTTCGGGTATGAGAAGGGAGCCTTTACCGGCGCGGTGGGAAACAAAGTTGGCCTCTTTGAATCTGCGAACGGGAGCACGTTGTTTCTCGATGAGATCGGCGAGTTGGGGCAGGCCGTGCAAGTGAAGTTATTGCGGGTGATGCAAGATCACGAAGTCCGCCGTGTCGGCAGCACGACATCGACGAAGGTCGATGTCCGTGTCATCGCTGCGACAAATCGAGATCTCGAGCAGCTCGTCAAGGAGGGGAAGTTTCGGGACGACTTATTTTATCGGCTCAACGTCGTGCGTATCACCTTGCCGTCGCTGGTGGAGAGGCGGGAAGATATTCCGATGTTAGTGCATCACTTCTTGCAGAAGTGCGCGGGGGGGGCGACCCATGCGGTGCGCGGCGTGCTGCCGGAAACGATGGCCCTGTTGATGCAGTACCGGTGGCCCGGCAACGTGCGCGAGTTGGAAAACGCCATTGAGCGGGCTGTCTCGTTGAGTCACGGTCCCCTCCTCACGCTGGACGATCTGCCTGCGTCGCTGCGTCGGACGGAGCTGCCATCGAAGGAGACAGCCGAGGCGATCGGCCACAGCAATGAGGGGTGTTTGACGCTTGAGGAGGTCGAGAAGCGTCATCTCGTCCGCGTGCTGAAGGAAACCAAGGGGAATAAAGTCAAAGCCGCAAAGATTCTCGGCATTGACCGGCGCACGCTTTATCGGATGGCTGAGCGGTTTGGATTGGATCTTGGCGATGATGCCGACAGCGGAGAGTTAGAGTAGGAGCCAGGCTTACTTGGCGTTACTGGTCTTCAATCGATAGACGAGATGGGTGTCTGTCTGCGAGACACCGTCGATCTCATGAATCCTGCTCAGCACCAACTGGGTCAGGGCATCTTGGTCCGACACTTCCACCACCACAATAATATCCGGCTTGCCCCAGCAGGGGTCGATAGTCTTGATCTGCTTGATTCCGGACAGAGCCCGAACCACATCGCTCGTGCGTCCAGGCTGCACATTGATGAGCACGTAGGCCCGATCTGACATGATTCTCCCACCATCGACTGGGGCGTGAATCGTACAAGGCACCGCAGAAATAGCGGGGTCCTGGCCAAGGTAGCGGATGCCTGTCTTCTCTGTCAATGCGGGAGTGCCCACAGACGATGTGGGGAGTGTGGCGACGGCCGGTTTAGACTTCTTCATTCCTAACCTCATTTTGGGGCGACCAGTACGTCGATAGCAAATGAATCGTTCACGCTCGTGAGACTAGCTTCGAGGCCTCGAGGGTTGCCGATACGGCCTTCGGGGTCGTACATAAAGCACAAGAGCGTTGTGCAGCGGCCGTGGGATCGATACCGTTCTGCGTCAATCCGGAGTTGGTCGGTGAGATCTTTGACATTGAGACCTGGGCGTGTTTTCTTGACGATCACCGCAAGACGACTGTCGTTTAGTAAGAGCGTCGTGCGAGGGGCTCCACTTGAATAACTCGGCGTCCATTCATCCGTGTCGATATTGTCGAATTGGATCCGTAGGAGTGCATGCAGCAGATCTTGCGCATCGAACTCGTCTTCCACACTTAACGTGGCTCGGTATTCCCCACGGAGTCGCAACTGCCGAGCGACGGAGTGGAACCGACAACAGAGTGTCTTCACGCGTTCGACAGAGTCCGATCCGGCCTGAGGAGACTGAGGTGTGGGCTCCTGGTGCGAGGAGGAGCCGATCGGCATCGCGGGAGGCGTCTGCAGATGCGTGGGGACGGGAGGCGCTTCCTGCATCTGGTGCTCTGGCATGGTGGAGGGAATTGGATGCATGATAGGCTCCGGTTCACGTTGTGGTGGCTGCGGTGGCCTGCTGGCATGGGACGAAGCCGCCTGCGCGGGCTGTGCACTTTGAGGTGGCTGATGCAGGGGTGCCGGAGCGAACCGAGCCACCGGTTGCGGTGGGGTATATGACATCGCCATCGAGGTCGGGGCTGGTGAAATCTGTGCTGGTGCGGGCAAAGACGTGGATGGGCTCGGAGTAGGCTCCGCCTCTCCTGATGCGGCTGAGGGCACGGGGGGGGGCGGAGGTGGACTCGGTGCTGCGGTGGCTGAGGACAGGTCGAGATTCGTGGTCATGGCGACGGACATGATCATCGGCGGTGGCGTGACCGGTGCTGCTTGCGTCATGGTCATGTGGACCATCGGGGGCGATGCCGGCACTAAGGTCATCTGTGGGCGTGTGGGTATTAGTGGGGCCGGCGGCGTTGCTGGGATCTGTTGGGGAGAAGCTCCTCCTTGCAGGTCAAGTTTCTTCTGCTCAAGCGTGGCAATAAGGGTCTTGATCAGGGCGATGCTCTGCTGCGTGTCCTTAGGGCTGTCCATGAGAAGCCTGTGGTGCCGATGCTCTTGGAATTCAGGGGATTTCTCGCCAAACGTGCGGCGAATGCACTCACGGAATTGCAGCTCTGTTCTCGCCTTGGCCGCGTCGAGATAAGGGAAGCCCTCTCGGCCAAGGTCTTCCACCTGTGCGAGGAATTCCTGGAGGTTTCCTACACCACGGGTGAGCTCTTCAATCGTGGCGGCCTTGGAGCGTGAGCGGGACTGTTCTGATGTTTTTGCTCGTGCCATAGAGTGTAGGGAAAGTCTAGCCCAGCCTCCACAACGTGGCAAGAGAACATGGGAAAGCGGACGAGGGCTTTGGCAGCCGGTTGAGGTAGAACGATGTATCTCCGGCATGTCACAGGGGCTAATGGCCCGGCTGATTAGGCCGCGAGGCCTGTGGCGACATCGACTTCTTCTTGAGCCTCGATCCTGTTATGGCCTGGCACCCGTGCGGTTGAGACAACTGCGGCCATCCCCTGTCCGCGGCGATTCCGCTCCATCACGGGGTCAAGGACGTTTCCGCAGTTGAGGCAGCGCCAACCTGCCAGCCACATACTTTCGGCGCTCTCCATGAGATCTAAGAAATGATCTTTAGCCATACAACCCTGACAACGTGTACAGGTCATGATGCCCTCCTTGTGTGCCACTCCGGTCACAAGAGTATCGGGTCGCCGCGAAGTTGGTTAGACCCAAAAGAGGTACCTCAAATGAAGGGGGATATAACGCAGCCCGCATTATTCATGACGGTTCGCCTCCCCTACCCCACCCTACCCTCCCCCATACATATGTGGGAGGTCACGCTGTGCCTCGCTTAGCCACGGATGCCTCCCATTAATACGGTTCGCTTATTCAGGGTGCATATACGCAATTGTGCGTGGCGGGGCAAACGTATTTGAACTCCTTATCGGTGAGAGGAGATGCGCACTGTTAGCACAGATGGAGATCGTGGGTGGCATTCATGGCGAACGCACGATGCAGAGCCTGTGGTACAAGCACGCATGGCGTACAGGACACGATGTTGCTGGGGGGGGATCGTTGGCCGATATGACGCGAGAGCGATAAAGAGGCCGACGGCACGAGCAATCTCGTATTGGTGCCCCCGATACGAATTGAACGTACGACAAACGGTTTAGGAAACCGCTGCTCTATCCAACTGAGCTACGGGGGCGTGGAGGCTACGATACTGAATGGAAGGTGAAAAGTCTAGGTCAGGGACAATGCCTAGGTCAGGGACAAGATCTCTTGCCGAGGCTAGTGCGAAGAAGGTGTCTTATCGGATGAGGCAGCCAGCAGGTCTTTCTTTGCAGGGATCTGTGTGAGCAGGTCGGCGCGAATGTGGAAGATGCCTTGGATCCGCTGCCCCAAGGCGTAGGCCAGTCCGTTGGCATGGCTCCCGATCGAGAGCTTCCCTGCGATCTTCCCATCCCTACCCGTGGCGATAAATTCTGCTGCCGGTGTCACGAGGCCGTAGGGCGCCAACGGCCCGGCCTGTTTGATCACTCGTTCCTCAGCTGGGACATTGGCAACACGGCTCACAAACAAGTCGGCGGCCTGTTGGTCTAATTTCTCAGTCGGCTGATCTTCCAAGACCCACTCGTTCTGTTGGCTGATCAGGACATATTCTTCGTTCGCCGTCTTGACGGAGAGCATGGCGATGTCGGTGTAATCGATACCAAGCAGCCGCTTGTCTTGGAACGTAAATAATTCCTTGGTCAGGTCTCTGATCGCGGTGGGATTGATGCGATAGAGCGGGCCCTCGGGACTCGTTTCCGCGATGGCTTCGCCGCTGGCCTGGTCTGGTTGGTACAGTTTGACTGTCTGATCACCATCGGCCGTATGGATGGCAACTTTTACTTTCGGCACGGTGAGTGTTTTGGCCAGGGCGTCGCGTTCGGGCCCCGGATCGACGATGCCCAGTGCTTTTAAGTCTTCGAGCCTGAACAGAAGGATCCGCACCTCCGTTTGATCGGCTTCGGCTTCAATCGGGTAGCGAAGCTTCCATTTGCTTTTGGGCTTTTCCTGTCCTTGATAGAGCACAATTTCGGTGGTCGGATAGGTGAGACGAATACGGTCGACGTCGCCTTGCGACACGTGCAAGAGGTCTTTGCGGCGGAAGGTCATCAATGTCTTGTTCGCGAAGTCTTTGGGGGCCAGATTGGTGAGCAGGACTTTGCGATCCGATTCACGAAGGACATATAGCGTGGAGGAGAGGGGGCCGCTATCCCCGATGGAGAAGGTCTCTCGTGCGGTACCGGCTGCGACGGTGATGGTCGTTACCGGGTTATCGAGTCCAAAGGGAGTCAGGTTGGTCGGGTGGTCTTCGACGACGCGGGTCACGGTGCCAGTGACTAAGGCTCGGATCAGATTCTGTACTTCCCGCTGATCGGCTTCGGTGTTGAGAGGCGCGGTCAACACCCAGCTCTGCTCGGGAGTCCGAGCGAAGACGAGTTCGTGCCGGTCGGTCTTGATGGTGAGCACGGAAAGGGTTTCCTGGTCGAAGAGCAGCACCTTCTTGTCGGCGGTATCTTGTCGCTCGTGCGACTCTTTCTGCGGAAGTTCGATGGCATAGAGGTACAGGCCGAGTCCAGCCAGTACGACTGCCATGACGAGTGTGGGCCAGTAACGCATCGGTCTATAAGCGTCGGCGCTTGCGCCAGACTATGATGCCGGAGATAAGCATGGTGGCCGGCAGGAGGATGACTTGCAGATAAAGTAGTGCTCGTTCCTGTAAGGGGTTGGGGATAAACGGGCGAAGCGCGGAATCCTTCGGGACGATCGCCAGCATGTTCCGTTCTTCAGCCAGCCAAGCAGCCGTGTGGAGAAAAAAGTCGCTGTTGCCGGGAAAGTTCACATAGGCATTGGTCGCGAATGTGGAATTGCCAATGACCACAATCGCCGGCCGAGGCTTGCCTTCCTCCGGTGCGATCTTTGGCGTGAGGGCCGCGGCCATTGGCAGGGGGCCTTTGACGTCTTCCTTTTCATTGAGGTTCACGACGCGGCCTTTCAGGTCGGTTTCTGCCCAGCTGTTCGGCGATGTTCGGGCGAGCGGCACATAGTCCCATGCGTTGCCGACCTGTTCATCGAAGGTGATATGTCGCGCGAGGGGAAACAGCACGGCGGCGGAGAGGTCCTGCGTAATTTCATGCTCCGTGAACGTGCGGACAAGCAGGGACGTCAGATCGCCTTGGGCTAATCGATCTTGCAAATCGACCAGGACTCCAGGGCCGACTCCCAGGCCCCACCGCTTGAGCAGGGGATTCAGGTCGGCCTGCGTATCCGGGTCGATGAGCAGCAGGAGATGGCCGCCCTTCTCCACATAGGTGTGAATCCGTTCTTGCTCCTCGGTGGTCACCGGGCGACGGGGCCCAGCCACGACGAGGATGGCGGTGTGATCCGGCACGGCTTCCTCTTTGAGCAAGCTGAGGGTGCCGACGTCGTAGCCCTGCTTGAACAAGATCTCTCTGGCGGCAGACAGTCCGGTTCGCTCCCGATCGTCGAGACTCGGTTCACCGTGCCCTTCAAGGAAAAGTACGCGTTTCTTGCTGTCCTGAGACACGCGGATCAGCGCCCCTGTCAGTTCCACTTCCGAGGGAGCGGTGACCCGAACGGTGTGGCCGGCGCTTTCGAAAATGGCCGTATCGGTTTTTGTAATGCCGTAGTTTTGGGCGATTTTCGGCTGCCGTTCCGGGTCGACGAACTCCACGGAAATCTTCGAGCTTGCTTGGCGATAACTATCGAGCCGTTCTTTGTAGGATTGGTAGCCAGGGTCCTTTTCTCTGGTGAAGACAGTGATGGTCACCTCGCGCGGGAGACCCCGCAACACGCGATGCGTTTGCGGGGCCAGGGAGAAGTTTTGGTTCTCCGACAGATCCCAACGAATGGAGTGGCGGGCAGCGAGAAAGTTGACGACCGCGAGAATGCCGACGAAGAGGAGGATCATTAGCAGGCTGTTTGCACCCATCCGTGTAGAGCGACGGGTGGAGAAGGCTTTCAGGCCGCTGAAATGGACGACAAAAAAGAGGATGAGGCAGAGGAGCGCCGATCCTTCCATGAGGGTGACCAGCCAGAGCTTCTCAGGGACGAGGCTATAGACGATCGCTCCGGCCACGGCCAGAGCCACTCCGATCACGCCAAGCGGAATTGTCTTGAGATTCATTTCCACCGTGCCGAGTCCACAACTCGGTGAGACAAAAAGAGCATCAAGGCCAGACCGCTGAAAAAATACACGAGGTCTTTCGTGTCGACCAGCCCACGCACCAAGTGGTCGTAGTGCTCCATGAATGACAGGTACGAGACGGCCTGTCCGATGGCAGTATCCCCGAGCAGTGAGCCCAAGCCGGCGAGGAGCCACAGGACCAGTAACAGGCCAATGCTCACAAAGGCCGCGACGATCTGGTTTTCGGTCAGTGCCGAGGCCAGCAGGCCGACGGAGAGAAAGAGGGCGCCGAGTAAGACTAGTCCAAGGTAGCCGGTCAGCACGGGATACCAATCGAAATCACTGAATAGAGCAAGCATGAGCGGCATGAGACCGGTCAGCCCGAGTAAGCCCAGAAAGACGAGGAATACGCTCATGAACTTGCCGGCCACGATTTCGTTGATGCCGATCGGTGAGGTCAGCAAGAATTCAAAGGTGCGGAGTTTGCGTTCTTCGGCGAATAACCGCATCGTCAGGATCGGGAGGATAATCAGGAGGATAAATCGTATGCTGGCAAACAGATTCCGGAAGACCAGATCGTTCAGATTGATCTGAGCGCTTCCCTGCATCTGCGTCAATTGAATCGCCTGGGCTCCGGCAAAGACAACGTAGAGATAGGCGAGCAGCCCCACGATCAGAAGAAACACGGATCCCACGGCATACACCACGGGCGAGACGAAGTACGAACGCAGCTCTTTTGCGATGATGGCTTGGACTGGTGTCATGCTGACTGGCCTGCCGGTTCTGCTGGGGCGACCACTGCGTCCGGCGCGAGGCCTTCCTCATGTCTGGTCAGTTGAAGGAACACGTCTTCCAACGTCATGGATATGGCTTTCAGTTCGAGCAGCCCCCATCCACTGGTGACCGCCAGACGAGCCACTTCTTCCCGCACGTCCCGACCAAGTTCGCATTCCAGGAGAAAGGTACCGGGGGCACCGCTCGTGAAGACGTTCTGGACCCCCTGCACTGCCTTCAAGCGACTGTCGGTGTCTGCATCGGGAGATTTGAGGGTGAGCGAGATCTTTTCGGACTGGCGTAGGCGCGCCGAGAGTTGTTCGGGTGTATCTTCGGCCACGATGCGCCCGCCGCTGATGATCACGACGCGCTGGCACACGGCGGTCGCTTCGGGAAGAATGTGAGTGCTCAGGATGACGGAATGGGATCCAGCCAGGTTCTTGATCAATTCTCGGATCTCGATAATCTGTTTCGGATCGAGTCCAACGGTCGGTTCATCCAGGATTAAGATCTGAGGATCGTGCAGCAGCGCTTGGGCCAGCCCGACGCGTTGGCGGTATCCGCGTGACAGATTCCCGATGAGCCGGTGTTGCACCGTGCCAAGTCCGAGCCGCTCGATTTCACGCTGCATGGACGAGGTGAGGATTTTTCCGCCCAGACCGCGGAGGCGGCCCACGAACTGAAGATACTCCGTGACCGTCAATTCCTGGTAGACCGGCGGAGTCTCAGGCAAGTAGCCGATCCGGCGTTTCACCTCCATCGGCTGGTCCGCACAATCG
>Ga0315273_10008686_pt1 | contig 12838 bp, 12 predicted proteins | sample YL17G02_0_MG_FD_205753 | JGI IMG/M metagenome (GOLD analysis project Ga0315273, IMG submission 205753) | Sediment microbial communities from Yellowstone Lake, YNP, Wyoming, USA - YL17G02_0 | ecosystem: Environmental > Aquatic > Freshwater > Lake > Sediment | place: USA: Wyoming | collected...
TGATGTAGTATAGCTCCCCCTAGAGAAAAAGACCTTTTTTTGAGGTGCCCTATACTACATCAGAAATGGGTTCCCAAAAATCTGGCGCACAAAACTCGGATCGACCTCTTAGCCAGTGCAGAGTTGCATATCTCTCCGGGGTTATAAATGTGATGCGGCTGGAGACAGGGGCGCGTTGTTCTGGTCACCGATGCATCTGATACATGTTGATACGAAAACATGTTATTTATTCTCGCGAAGCAGGCAGCCGCAGATTTGAGCTGCCAGGCCCCCGTAGGCATCTCTGTCGTACAGGAAAGGGTCGAATGCGTTGCCTGTGATATTGATTTTCAGAGGGATGCGATCGACATAATCAAAGTCCCATCCAAACGCTTCTCCCAGACGCTGCGCTTGCTCGGCGGTGATGTTTTTCTGACCCAAGTGCATGGGATGTTTATTGACAAGTGCGACGAGAAGCAGGGCTTTGTCGATCCCCGTAATGTCTATGTGCATGTCGTGTTTATCCTGCTTCTTCTGCGCCTGCTTTCTCCGCTTCGAGCCGGCGTGCGTCCGCCGCCCCGGCGCGCTTGGCCCCAACGAGCATTTCGATCTCTTCGGCGGATGCGCGGACCATCGGGGCCCATTGGGTGTACTGCTTGTCCCGACTGAAGCGCTCCGACCGGCGCGTGGCCAGCTCGCAGAAGACACGGGACGTGCACACGACGTTCGGGATGATCCAGCCGAGGTACCCGTGGGAGGTGCAGACGACGATCTCTTTCAGCTGGAACGAGGGGGCGGCGAAGGCGGAGAAGTCTTCGTAGAGATAGAACCGGCACTGGTTTATGCCGCGGCGCGAAACTCCGCAGAAGAAACATGTGTCCGTCTGCTTCGCCGTCTCCGCCGTCGCCGACTGTGCACACGCCGCGCACAGCAGATCCGCGCCCTTTGCCGCCAACAGTGCGACGGGGACCACCTTCGCGCACCCGTAGCATGCGACGTACGACACGCCGTCGTAGACCACGACGCGCCCGAATGCGTCGATGCGCCGAAGGGGCGCGTCGGCGCAGTGAGAGAGCACGTGCTGATTCCCGACGTGCTTGGCGAACTTGCGCGAATTGTCGGTCGCAGCGGACGTGCGCGCAGACGCGCGCTGGCGACTGAGACTGGTCGCGGATGGCCATGCGCCAGTGGCGAAGTGGTCCACCTCCTGCCAGTCCGCGCGCTTCGGCGCGCGCGCACAGTACACGTCGCCGTCGCCGCTGGTCGTCATGCGCTCGTAACCGTGGCTGTGCGTCTTGGACGACTTGGGATAGAATGACTGGTGCTTCACGTCGTGGCAGTTGTCGCACACGAGAAGAAAGCAGGCCATGACCGGCCGCGGGTCGCCCGGCCGCAGCCGGTAGTGCCGCTCCATCGCGGCAGTCTGCGCCGCGATCATGTGTGCGTCGCACGGATACTCCTCGTGCAGTGTGGCCCGGTGCATGAGCCAGAAGAAGGTGAAGAGCACGGCGTACGACCAGATGTCGGCCGCGTACAGCGCGGCGATGTGCCGATGGAGATCGGGCAGCTTCTGCTCGGTCACGGCGAGGTACACGCTGTCCACCGCGCTCTTCGCCGCGCCGAACTCGGTCAGCCAATCGAGGGGGGGCCGCCGGGTGGCGAGGCCGGCGACGCGGGCGGCGAGCGCCGCGTACTCGTCCGGCGGCAGGAAGGGGCGCGTGTCGGGGATGTCCACCTCGTTGCCCGGTCCTGCGGCACAGGCGGCGTAGGGGTAGCGGTGGTAGTTGACGTCGACGAACTCCTCGACGATGCGCGGGATGGAATAGTTGACGGTGACGGCGATCTGCCACTTGCGGTAGTCGTCGTGCTTCAGGTCGGACTCCGGCGCGCCGGGATCGAGTCCGATGAAGCGGAGTGCGCTGGAGCCCGGCATGCGGACGGTTTCGTCGCACATTGCATAGGCCCGGGCGACCTGCTCCTGCCATCCGCACTCCGGGAACCCCGCCACAATGCCCGGCAGGCGCTCGCATGCGTAGTAGAAATACTCGCGGAAGGCCGAGGTCGGCGAGGTGATCTTGCCATCCGACACGAAGTCGACGAGCGCGGCGCGGGAGATGCCCGCGCCGAGCATCCGGTAGACGGCGACCCGGACGGGCAGCGCGGCCTTCCGGCGCGCGCGCTCGTAGACGCCGAGGATGGACGCAACGATGATCTTTGCGACGAACTCGCACAGCGTGTCGCTGTCGCGACACGCCTTGGCCAGCACGTTGAAGTATTCGCGCGTGTTGCATCGGAGCGGCATGAGCTTGTAGAGCACGGTGCCGACGCGGACGAGGTCGGCCACGCCAGCCTCGCCGATGCCGGGGAACCGCTGGGCAACGGACACGGGGTCGCAGCGATTGGTGACGACGAGCGGGATGAGCGCGGACACGTCGGGGGCGTGTGCGTCGGTGAACGGCGAGATCCGCCCGGGGCCGATTGCGTAGCCGAGGAGTTCGTCGACGAGCGCGTATCCCGCATTGACCACGGCGGGGGGGGCGTGATCGACGACGTAGAGGATCGAGGTGATGAGCAGGTCGACGTAGTGGATGTTTGTGGGATTTTGCGGGGCTGTGCGCAACCGGAGGAATTCGACCGATTCGGCCGTGTCGGAGTGACACAGCTGGGCGGCGAAGAAGCGCGGCGAATGGACCATCATCGTGCCACGGACGAGCAGTCGGCGGAGACACACGGGAACCTGGTCGACGGACGCGGCGGCCAGGTGGGAAAGAAACCGGCGGACGGGGCGCTCGTGCGGCGCGGCGTGTGTGCCCCAGGCGTATGCGCCGAGATCGGCTACGAGCGCATCGACGAATGCGCCTCCACGGACTCGGCGTTCCTCTAGTTCATCGAGTGGAAGATGAACAGCGCACAGCATGGCCCTGACGGGATCGTCGGGACAGCCGGGCGCCGAGAAACGCCCCGTTAGAAAATTTTCTTGTATCTGGTTTCTTCGAGATACGCCACGGACTTGCCTTCGATCGTCCGTTCGCGGCGCTCGAGATAGGATGGAATGAACATGACGACCGGCTGCAGAAAGGAGTTCACGAGCGGGATGCATTCGGACACGTCGTATTCGCCGGGCACGCCCACGATGTTCTTGAACGGCTGGGGATAGGCGCCGAGCGCCATGGGGCTTTCCTCCAGCGAGGACTCGGTCCAGATGGTCGTCAGGGTCTCGCGGATGCACAGAAGGCACTGTCTGTCCGTTGCGCCGCCGCCGCGGCGGCCATTGGCTTTGAACGCGCCGACCTCTTCGGGCGTTAGGAATTCTCGCAGCGTCATATTGTATTTCCTGCGCGCCGCGCACTTGTCCTTCATCGCGCACGGCCGCTCGAATCCGCGCGGTTCTCTCAGCATCTCTGCATTCCATGCGCGCGTGCACACGGGGGTCGCGACGGCCGCGCTGGCTTCGACGACGGTGCCGGGGGCCGGGCGCCGCCCATCGGCGGTTGACCACAGCTGCCTGGTCGCGGCGAGGATGCGCGGATCCGGCATGGAATTGAGCTTGGCGACGAGCGCCTCCTGGGCGGGCGTGGCGGCGGATTCGAGCTTGATGATTGGCTGGAGATAGGATTGCTCGACGTCGCCGTTGTCTGCCAGGGACGAGCTGCCGGCCGTGCGCTGGGCGAGTAGGGTTATCTCGTCGCGGCGTGTGGGGGCTGTCATTTTTTTTGGGGGGGGTATATGATCCGATGTGTTTTTTCGCTGGTATGCAACCGTTTGTGGGCGCCGCGGCAATGGAACTTTATGAAAATGCGGGGCGCCTCGTCACCCCTGCGCCGACACTGTCGGATATTGTAATCGGCGACGACGGCAGGACACTTGTACGGTTCGAGGAGGCGCGGAAATGGCGCGCGCGCGCCGCATACGCCGCCGGGCCGGGAATGATGGATGCAATGGGGCTGGTTGTAGCCGACATCGGTAGTCAGACGGAGGACAGGGACGAGGCGTGTGTGTACATTGACGCGAACGCGCGGCGAACGGACGCGGTGTACACCGAGGCGGGGAAGTACATAGAAGAGAGAAAGAAGCAAGTCAAGTGAGCGCAATCGCGGTTATATGATCGATATACGAGACGCGATGGATAATAAAAAAAATGATGGTTCGACACGATCGGCGGCGGTGGTATGTGCTGATTGTCGGATCGGTTGCATATCTCTGTTCGCACAGCTATCTGTTTGCAACGACGGCGACGATCGCCTTCGATGTCGTGCTCGGACTGGCGTGCGCTGCGATGGACTGGCCGGGTGTGGATGTGTCGGAGATTGCGATCGACAAGGCGATCAGCGCGCTGTGCATCGTCGGGGGATGCACGGTGAACGCATTCAGCGCGGCGATCTTTGATCTCTCGTTCCTCTACGGACTGCAGTGGCTGTATTTCGCAGTCACGGTCGTGCTGTACATGTACTTCCGCGCGATCGACACGTTCTTCCGCACAAAGGCGGGGCTGGACTACATCTTCGGGGTGGTGTCGTTGGGCACGCTGGTCTTCTTCATGAATTTTGTCGCCTACGGGGAGCCGTATACCTTCATGGTGGAGATGCTATACATCCTGTCCGTGATCGGGCTCGTGGCGATCAGCGACCGCATCGGGTGGTGGGCGGCACTTGTCTTCTTCTCGTTCTGGATCATCGCGATCGGCGCCGGCGCCATCGCAAACGCTGCCATGCACAAGGAGTACCGGCGCCCTCTGCACTACTATTTCACGAACACTCCGTTGATTGATTAAAAAATGATGGGCGTTCTTTCTGTAGACACCAACACGTTGACCAGCGCGGTGTGCGCCAGGATAAAAGCCGTCCGCCCGGCGTGTCCATTCGACCAGGCCAGATTGCGTCTGGCGGTGCGCAGGGAGAAGGGACGGTACACCGTGAGTTGGTCGTATGGCCAGACCGGGTTTATTCCGGTGACGATCGACGAGTCGCGGTGTACAAATAACGGGGGAGCGGCCAGTGTTGCGATAGCGAAAGTCACGGCCGCAATATTGGATGCATTTGATCGTTTTTTGATTGTCGATGTCATGCCGAGGCGCATGCTTAGCGTGAAAGTCGAGCCTCCCGGTGACGACGATGACGATGGCGAATAAACCCCGCTGATCTTTTTTTGTAATTGTATTTTTTTTTTGCCTATACGGTTTTCTCTGATGCTTGAAGTGTAATAGTCTAGCGTGACAGGATGGGTGGCGTGTTCTCTGGCGAAGGACGGGCGAATGAACCCGAGATCCGTCCGATCGACAAGACGATCTCCGTCGAGATCCTCAGCAATCCGCTTCGCCCCGGGGGGCAGAAAGTGGTGACACGGAATCGGTTTTCTGTCATGGACACCGATTCGCTCGAGGAAAAGATGAACATGGTACGGGCTTTCGGGGCACAGGTGGCCCTCCTGGGCAAGTATGTGGCAGACGCAGGAGAGGACCTAAAGGGTATGCGGATCCATGTGATTATTGGCCCCCGATACGCGTCTTTTGACGGAAATGGGATGGAGAATGCATTCAACCGGGCTGTTGCCAACGCAAAGCATCTCGCACTGCACATCACGATCGATGCCCCCGGAAGAGACACGCCTCGCAAACCGGATCTAGGCATCGACGACGAAACCGGGAGGATGAAGGTTCGTTTTTTATACGGGGACAATGATATCATGATGCACCACTTTGGCTTTCCCATGACGAGACTGGCCCATCGGATCGGATTCAGATATGTCGGTTGCACATCGGGACAAGGGAATGATTTTTCGAGGAGCATCGATGGTGGATGGACTTACGCAGACAATGTGCTGTTTTTCTTCCCAGAGGGCCCAGAGGACAACCTACACGAGGTCAAGACCATCCGCGGTCGCCCGCGTGAGCCGGCTTCGTACTACATCGACACGAGGACGATGAGGAGGACCGCTGACATTGAACGGATATGGCTCCCCGTGGATAACCAACACGACAACCGCCTGCGTGCGCCGCGCATATACGTGAGCGAGTTCAGAGACGAGATCCAAAATCATTGGCCTACTGGTACGGTCTTTCCGACCCCGCCGATCTGGCGCCCTGGATTCGATCGCAATGCGTATTTTGCCTCGCTGAGAGCCGATAGTGAGGGAACGGCATGGTATAACCGCCACAGTTGATTGGGGGGGGAGCTCTAAATTCACACCGGAGAGCGCGACAAATAAATAGTGTGTTTAATCTACATATCATCTATTGTGTATACAATCCAAACAGAGAAAGCTCCCATCGCGGGGATTGATTGGAGAGCTGGAACTCGACATGGCGAGAGTCGAAGAGTCCCTGCAGGCTTCGCATGGGCGGAGGATGGGATGGGTATATCCGACTGATGCATTCTTCGGGATCGATTCGCCGCTTCTTTGTGGGGCGCGACGGGGATGCGTCTGCGCGGTCGTCGTCGTCATCGTCGTCGTCATCCCCGTCGTCTCCGTCGTCGTCGCCGTCGTCCTTCTCGATCGACTCGATGTACTGCCTGGTCTTCCCGACGGATGCGTTGGACACTTGCTTGAATATCGCAATGTCGTTGTCCATGATCTCTTCGTATGCCATTCGCTGATGCATGTGCATGTATCCGACCTGTTCGTTGTATGCTGCCCCCCCCCTGGCCGGTATGGTGAGTCGCTCCTCGCCCGAAACAGCGTCCTTCGAGAGGACGACTGTCTGAAAAAAACGGGAGGTGATCTCTGAGCGCTGCATGCACATGAGATTCTCGATGAATCCAGCCCGCGTCGTGTCCTTGTAGGCATTTGTCAATTGGCAGTAGAGCATGGGATAGGACAGTCGGCGCGCGCCGGGTTTTTCGAACTTCTGCGCCCCCGTGTATATTCGATTCATCGTCACGCCGCCGACTGCCACAACCGACGCCGTTTCTCGTATCTGGGAGAGATCGGCAAGTGCGATCTTGGCAGTCTCGTACACGGCGATCGACGCATGCATGTACGGGATACCCGTGTTTGCACCGCTTCGACACTCGGACAAGCGACACTGCCACGAAAAAAAAGGTTGTTTGGGATCGTGTGCAACTCGCTTGTATATCAGCATGTGTCCCGGTGGCACGACGACGGGGTCGCGCGGGGGCGGTGCGGTGCGGCGTGCTCGCGTACCGCCGGCCGTGGACCGCCCAGCTGCCATGTACCTGAACGTCATGTCAGCCGTGCTCAGGTTGATGATGGCGGTGTAGACGTCGGGGATTGAATCGGCCCAACGAGGCTGTAGATACAGATAGTCGTGCTGGACCTGGCCCTGGCCCTGGCCCTGGCCCTGGCCCTGTCGATTGAAGATGCACAGTTGGCTGGGAAGCTGCACGACGGTGTGTTTGCCGGGGACGGGGTGTGCGGCGGCGACGAGCTGGGTGTATGCGTCGAGACGGAGACATCGCGACATGGGCGAATGGAAGGCCGACGGCATGGGGTGCACAAAGGACTCGCCCTGGACATTGTGGGGCAGGTCGAACACGTGCTCGGCCCCGGCCAGTGTGCATGGATTGTATTCGACCGTCTGGCGCAGGATGCGCTTGGCGTATGAGACGGCCGCGAGCGGTGATATTGCCAGTTCGCATACCCTCGGCGTGGCCCCGATGTCGTCTGTTTCTCGCTGCGCGACCCCGGGGACCGAGTCGATCATCCTCTCGATGTGGGGGCGCACGGCATCGTATATCGATGGAGGGATGATATGAGAGAAGATGTTATAGTCGGACAGAGTTTCAAATACCCGGAGGATCCCGTCGTGACGCTGTCCTTCGTCGAGTTTTGTCTGGTATGTCGACCCGAAAAAAACGAATACATGGTAACACAGATAGTAATGCGTGGCTGCGTCGACAGCATACTGCTTGGAAATGAAAGGGCGAATGTGGCACAGGCGACTGCAGATTGGAAATGCGAACATGTCGAGACTTGACTGGTCGGACAGACAGGCCGCACCAGACGGAAATCTCTGCAAGAAGGGCACGGCGAACATGCTCGCGGCTATGTCCATCAGCACCCCATTCAGATGCTCCATCATCCACTCGTCGACGTTTGTGCGATTGGGCCATTCATTGATCCTGTCGTATACGTTTGCACTGTACGGAAGTCCAGTTGTAACAGAATAGATACCGATCGATGCGTTGATCCATGTCTCGAGCATGAGACAGATTGCGAGTTTTGGAAGCACAACGCCATCTTCGATGTGCAAGGTGACCACCTGTTGTATACAATAATTGCATATCTTTCCTATGTACTTGAGATACGTCTCCTCGTCGATGTCCACTATACCTTCCTCCACAAAACATACGTAAAATTGGTTTTCGAGTGCGAATGGGACGTATGGCTCGCCTTCGATCAGCGTATCCCCCTCGCGGTAGTGATATATGGCGAATTCATCGGCGAACCGTAGGACGGGGTGTTCCGCCCCTGCACCGGCCAGTGTCATTGCTCTCGCTCGGACCGGCTGTGCTGCCCGGGTTTTTCGTGCCGTGCTGTGTGCAGTCGCGGCAGCGATCGCGCCTTCGAGCATCCGCAACCCGTCGTCAAGCAATGGACACGGCATATCAGAGGAGATCTGATACGAAAACCAGTTGGCGGTGTCATCATCGGCTCTGGCGCCCCAGCAGCCCTCTTCTGTCTCGGTGCAGTTCCGCAGCAGAGTCCGGAAGTAGTGCCTGATCTCCGGGGGCGCGTCTCTGCGGATCGAAATTTTGGCACACGAATAGAATATGGAAAGAAACGCAGAGAGGATGCGCAGTGCATGAGAGGGGGTGAAGGGCGCAATCACATTGACACTGAACGAAAAAGATATCTCGTTGCCGTAGAAATCCGCATACGACAGCGCGCTGTTGACGTACCCGCGATGGACCATGTCCGAGAGTGATGCTATCGGGAAATTTGCCCTCATGCGATTGTCCGAGACGTCTTCGCATGCGTCGCCCTGGGCTGACGAAGACATGGAGGGGGAGAGGAGTGCGTCCATTGTCGAAAATGTGTTTTGTCTGTTTTACGGCGCCCGGTGAAATCGACCATGCAAAACAACACAACGGGAAAAACGCGAGCCCGGCCCGGCCGGACGTCGGATATCGTTGTTTTGATCAACAAAATCCTCGACGCCCGGTACCACGCGCTCGCCGCCGGGCTGGTCGCAAAGACCGCATCGACGCGTGCGTCCGACGTGGTCCGCGGGATACAGGCCGTCGTCGAGACATTGATCTGCACCACGCCGGTCATCCGGATCGAGCGGACAGCGGGTGGCGCGCGGATAGCCTTGTTTCCCGAGCAGGGGGTCTATCTGACCGTCGCCGACGCCGCTGCCGCGCGAATGGAAGCCACGTTCAAGCAGGTGTGTGCGACAGAGATGTCCAAGGAGTACCTCAGCATCGTCCCGGAGTATCTCAATCTCACTGCCGTCGTCCAGTTGTTCGTCCGCGATGTCCTCGTCGCGTCGCCGGCTACCCGCGAGAGCATCGACTGTGTCGTCCAGCGCTTGCGCATCACCCGCCCTTCGCCGAAACTGGACATGATACACGCCGTCCTCGAACTCTTTGTGCGAACGTGACATGGTCGAGGAAATCAACACGACGGGCGACGAGGGGTTTTCCGTCGAAAGCGTATCGGAATACGTGCTGGCCCACGGGTTTCGCCTTTGCCCAACCGGGGAGGACACCGTCTTCGCGCCCCACCGGGTCGTTGCCCTCGTCCTCTGCGTCGTCATCTGCACAGAGATTGTCTTCATGCTGAGAAAAATACAAATGCGCTTTTCTTGACTTTCGATTTATTACTGTTACTGGTTCACGGCATTTATTCGCCGGACGTGGATGCGCATGGACATTGTCGACATGGCGTTGACGATACATACGAGGTACACCTGGTGGATGCAGTAGAGTGCAAGGATGCCCGCCCCCCAGTAGACGTTGCAGGAGTTGAACGGGGGCGTGGCGGTCGACGGTGTGGGGCGGATGCACGTCCAGTTGCTGTGTGTCTTGTCTTCAAAGTATTCGTAGATGAGCACGGACAGGATGATGATGATGAGGACGTATGCGACGGGGATCACCACGCTGTTTCGAACCGTCGAGAGCGTGTACATCTGGTTGATGCTTTGCGTCTTGCCGTCTGTCTGCATAACACCCCGGTATCGCAGGTACGAGATAACGATGACTGCGAGGGCGCCGACGAAGAAGACGACGGCGAATGAGATCGTCACGGGGAAGATAAACTCGGCAAACCAGTGCCCACCGACGATTGCCTCGATGATGAATGCATAGAAGACGATCCACAACGCGGTCAGTGCAAAGAGAAGCGCGACGATGGACCAGTTCGGGATGAGCTCGACGACGGTGGTGGCGGAGACGACCTGTCCGCCATCGGCCACGGCACTCTCGCCCCGGTCGTCCTCGTCCTCGTCCTCGGGCGCGCGATAGACGATGAAGCCCAGCGTGACGATGTTGTAGGCCAGGAAGCAGAGCGCGCCGGTGTTGATCGCGGCGGTGGTGACCCAGAGGTAGAAGAAGGACGACTGGTTTGCGACGCTTGAGTCGAATTGCGGCACGGTGTCCCACTTCATCTCGTTTGCCCCGCTGAGCGAGAACGCATAGACGGTGAAGACCACGTTGAAGAAGAAGATGAAGAATCCACTGAGGAAGTACGATCGCATCTCCTCGTTCAGATGCGCGCCGGCCTCCTGCGACGCCTTGTCGGTCGCCGGCGCAAGCACCATCTGGCGGATCGACGGGGCAGACGAGCCCCCGGAGATGTAGTAGATCCCGATGTGCGCAATCCAGAAGGCGAGCGAGCTGTAGAGCAGGCCGGTGACGGCGGAGTAGGTGAAGTCCGTCTTGGCGCGGAAGAGGTGGTAGAAGTATGCGGCGAGGAGGACAAAGAGCACGATGATGTAGATCGCGCCGGTGGCGACGAACGCCTTGACGATGCTCTTCGACAGCGACACGCCCTTCCCGCCGAGCACGGGGTCGGGGACGACGGACGGAGCGGTGCGGTCGCTGGATCGACCCCTCTGGCGGGAATTCGATGCCTGGTTCGATGCGGACGTCGAGGCGCCCCGGGGCTTGAACGGCGTGGTCTCTTCCGAGGGCGTGAACGGAGCGTTCTCGACCCAGACGGTGCCGAGGAACTGGAAGGCAAAGATGATGTAGATGACGGAGCCGAAGAAGAACGCGCCGCACATCGACTGGAACGAGTAGTATCCGTCCGAGTTGACATCCGGCGTGTTGCTGTTGTTTGGACTGTCCACATACGCACTGTGCCCGACCAGCCAGAAGCACCAGATGAACAGATTCGATCCGTAGTCGACGGTGCTGAAGATGAAGAGCGAGCAGAAGCGACGGAACGAGTGGATGCCGGGAAAGATGCCGGATTTCGTCTTGGCGATCGAATAAACCATGATGATGAACTTGTAGAGCCAGTCGAGGCCGAAGAGCACGGCGTAAAAGATGAACCAGACGAGGACGGTCCAGTTGTCGGCCCCGAGAATGTAGACGAGTGGGAGGACGAGCAGACAGACTCGTGCGATCAACGACAGCACGACGACCCACATCGTCAGTGTGCTACCTGCAGCATCCCCGGCCATTGTCGTCAGATACCGTAGCGCGGGTGCGCGGAGAAGGCCGACTTATACGCTGAAACATGTATTGGCGCGAAAAGAAAGTCGCCTGCGGCTAAAAACCATATATGCATCCGATTCAACCGCCGCCGGCAAGCCGTGTCTCGCGATGCAGGTGTACAATGTGGCGGAGTGGCGGTCGAAGGACCTGTCCTCCTTCTATGTCTGCGGCATCAGCCTCTTCGTCGCGCTCGTCGCGTCGCCCTTCTACGCGTGGGGCATCAAGGAGCTGATGGACAAGACAGAGGGCACGAGCGCGATGCGCAACGGCTTCTCGTTTGGGGACGAGATCGCCATCGTCGTCGGCATCTTCCTCGTCTTTGCGTGCTACAACGACGTGAACAAGGAGCTGCGGAAGTCGGCGCTGTTACTAACGGCCGTGCTGGCGCTGAAGCGCGTTGCGGCGGCGATCACGCCGGATCAGCAGAACGCGCAAAGCGTGCGGGGGGCAGCCCAAAAGGGCAGCCAGCTCGGCGGAAAGGCGCCGTTGGCGATGCTGAGTGTGGCGGCGATGACGGGCGTGTGCGTCATCATAGAGGCGGAAAATACAAGCGCCAGTGCCGCGCGGATCCAGCAGATCATCTCGTCCGTCAGTCCAGAGGCGGGGACGCATGCGTCGAGTGTGCAATCTATACTGACTTACATATCGTCGGTTGCAGAAGACCGCGCGGCGTTGGCGGTAAACAGCGCGGCAGAGGCGGTCGATCGATTTTACATTGCCATGATCCCGTCGTCCTTCTGGATCGTGTCGACCGCGACCACCGTCATCGGATTCCTGTACCTCCTTCTTGTCCCCTTCTTGCTCTGGTTTGGACAGGGCTGGAATATGCTCTACACATACCCCGTGTACTTTCTCATCGTCGGCGGCGGCTTGGCATACCGGCTACACCTGCGCGATGCGGTGAATTCGCCGACGAAGATGTCGATGCTCGGCGTGCACACGCAGATCTGGGGCACGGTCGTCGGCGCGCAAAAAACGTACATGGCCGCGGGATACAGGGGGGACACGATGTCGAGCATTCTGATTTCTTGCAATATACTTAAGACTGGCTAGCGTTTTATATCATCCTGTTCTCTTTAAAACTCACCCCTGTAGCCCCCGAACGGGGCGCAGAGGAACATCGGAGCGCCGGCGTCCTTGGCGGTTTCCAGCGAGAGCATGTCGCACCTGAGCTGGGCGGCGCCCCCGCTGGGATGCTCTAGCTTGCTGACCGTCCGGTGGAGGACGTGGCCGAGCTT